>Ga0307414_10000598_pt1 | contig 18586 bp, 24 predicted proteins | sample DK1Ometagenome_FD_203804 | JGI IMG/M metagenome (GOLD analysis project Ga0307414, IMG submission 203804) | Maize rhizosphere microbial communities from greenhouse at UC Davis, California, United States - DK15-O-3 | ecosystem: Host-associated > Plants > Roots > Rhizosphere > Soil | place: USA... | reverse complement strand
CTAAAGAAATGATTACAACAGATCATAAGATACTTCGTATAGAGGATGGAGTAGATATATGGAGTGGACATGCTAAGACACTCTATCTCCAGTATGAAGATAAAGGTGAATTAGTGGTTACTATGAATGGGGAGGTAATGGACCTAAGGGAGATATGGATAGATAGGGATAGTTATATTGGTGGTAGTGCTACAATAACTTATCCATACCATTCTGCAACAGGGTATCCAATACATTGTGTAGTAGATGTACTAGTTCCTAATCCTGTCTACAATAGGGATACAGGGGTATTTGATATGAGGGAGGTAATGCGTATATACCATGACATACGGTAGGCCCTATATATATTTCCATTTCAACGAAATGTTCTTGCTAAAATACACTATTTTCCCCGAACCGTCAAGCCCTCATGACCCCGGTTCGTAAGAAAAAGCATCAAAGATACGTCAAAGGTAACGTAGTCTACATCCAAGCCGCCATTCTAGAGAAGACCGGGGTGCTTTTATCCCATTACCAGATTTTCATGCTTCTCCTAGATGAAGGTATGATCACTAAGAGTGATATCAGTTTGTTGGATGTTCCTGACCTTAACAAGTACGGATCATCCTTTACGATATCAGAACGGTTCTACGACACAGGTTTAATACCTGTTGATACAGCGGTCAGAGATTGGCCGTCACTGTTTATAGACAAGAGAGTTGAGAATGAGCGAGATTGAGCATTTCAAGGCAGATGACCTAGAGATTGAGAAGGTCAACCCATCCAATAAGAAGAAAGAGAAGGTGCTAACGGAAAAGCAGCAAGCCTTTCTCAAAGCCCTAGGTGACCCTGCTAACCGTGGGGATATCCGTGCCGCGATGGATGTAGCTGGTTACTCCAAACAGACCCAGCCCCACGAAGTCCTTAAGAACCTTGCTGACGAGGTTGTAGAGGTTGCCAACCGTCTGATATCGGGCAATGCCGTTAAGGCTGTCATGGGGCTGGTAAACGTCCTAGACAAGCCTACCACACCCGGCAACAAGGACGTGATCGCTGCTGCCAAGGAATTGCTGGATAGAGCAGGGGTATTGAAGAAAGGTGGGGATGCCTTGGGTAGTGGTGGGATCAAGGTGGAAAATGCGGTTTTCATTCTCCCTGCCAAGGAAAGTGTTGACACCCAGAGAATGATAGAGTAGTGTGAGGATCAAAGGAGAACTGCAATGGCAATCAAGACGGTAACGAATGAACCCATCCCACAACACCCCACGGTACCCTACCTTATCGTAGCTAAGGTGAACCCTAACCTTATCTCTTTGAAGGTGGCTGAGAATACTTTCGTCGTGATTCAGAGTGGTGGAGCATCCTACAAGGTTGGACAAGTGGTGAAGCTTGATGATGTACGTGTTGATGCCAACCACAAGTACTATGAAGGGAAAATCACTCTCTCCAATGAATGACCCCAACATTGTCCCTATCAAGGGTGAGATAGAAAAGATACATGTACCAATCAGCAAGCTTAGGCAAGACCTGAAGGATGCTTTGGAACACTATGACCGTATCAAGGCATATCACACAGCCGTTGCGGTACAGCAAGCAGCACAAGCCTTAGAAAGGTTCTTTGAGAATGAGCGAACCTTTTTCGCTGTCCTTGATGGTGATAGTGTCCCTGACCCTAAGCATAGTCCTCCAAAGGCTTGGAAAGTCATCAACGGTGGTAAAGACAATCCCCTCAAGTTTGGAATGAAGAATGGCTAAGAAACTCTACCGGCTTCCAGAAGCCAAATATGATCCGACATTCATTAAGGCGCTTGCAATGGCAATTCATCTTAACCTTCTGGAACCGGGAGAGTTGGAATATTGGCAAGACGAAGGTTTCAGCCAAGCTAAGATGGCCAAGGAACTATATGACAGGATTGTGGCAAATTCGCCCAATTATAAAAGAGAGAGTGAAGAGTACGAAGAATGACTAAGATGTACGCTGTTATGGATACTAACACCAATGAGATTGTCACTCTTGGTAGGCGTCCCTACTACCATAGACGTGGGGATGCTCAACGGCAACTAAATGAGCCGTGGAATAAGAAGAAGACTAATTACGTACTTGTTGAGGCTACCCTAGGAGAATGGACTCAGAGTGACTAAGACTAAGCCTGTTGTGTTTACCCCTGAACCTGAGATTGATACGATTGCCCTGCCTGACACTGTGAAGATACTCCATAAGGTGTTTGACCTTCGGGAGCGTGATTACAAGGAAAGCTTTGGCAATACCAGACTTGCAGAGATTGACTTCCTACACAATGATATCAACTACCTGCCGATACAGGGTAGTGAAACCGTAGATAGCATTGTGCATGAAATCCTACATGGTATCTTTGGGCTGATGCAGATTGATCAGCACTATACTCATGATCAGGAGGAATACATTGTGTCAGCCCTTGCTACAGGACTAACCACAGTGATGAAGGACAATCCTGACTTGTTCGATGCCCTACAGGATATGCTGGAATGAGTGATTGGAAGGGAGCCGCCGTCCTTGTGTATGTCTACAAGGAATGGAGTGATGAAGTTGTAACTGAAGTTTTGCTACTAGACACCGATACTATGAATAATTTGTTCGAGAAGTACAGCCCTCTTGAATACACGTTTGAGATAGCCCCAGCCGAACTTGTTGAGGACGCAGATGACTAAGGAACAGCTTGTGTTTGAATTGGGGCAAGTTGCGGCTGCTGAGTTGATCGCCTCCAAGAAGTACACAGATGAGTCTGTACATGTGAAGTACTCCAATGGTAAATACAGCCTTCAGTCTCGTGTTCATGATCTAGGAGGGGTAGAATGGACATATCATTTCCCCTTGACATTGGAACAGGCTCGTGAGATAGTCGCCAAAGGTTACGCAACTTGGTGGAGCCTTGTTGCAGAAAGTGTAAGATAAGGGGTTGACATAGGATATGACTTAGGTTATAACTGCAAAACCAAATAAATGGCGGGGACAAGCACTGCTGGGCTAACTTGTCTCATAAGCAAGAGTATGGTGAGTTGGATTCTCACCCCCGCTACCAAGAGTGCAGCGCTTTCCTATCAGCGTCGATATAAATGTGATAGGATGGTATTCAATGCGGGTATGGTCTAAATAGATGGGCCTTTGGCTTCCACCCAAAAGATGCAGGCGCGATACCTGTTTCCCGCTCCAATTCGGTTAGTTGACCTGTTAGGTACAGGACTGTCCTGCTAAGACAAGTGTGTCTGTAATGGGCATATGTTTCGAGTACATAGCTAACCGCCACTCTTGCAGTAGAGACTTGAACTTACCTTGGCTCCTGCAAAACTTATATTATGCGCTTACTCGTCTAGTGAGTAGGACACTTCCGATATTGGAGGAAGAGACGTGGGTGCAATTCCCACAGGGCGCACAATGGATGCTGAACTAGGGCGGCCCCTAGCACCGTCTTGAAAACGGATGGTACCTTAATCGGTATGGTGATCGACACAGCCCGGTATCCGCCAATTCTTTAGACCGTTAGCGGAGATAGATTAGCACAGGATTTTTAACCCTAGGACGTTGGCGCGCTACCAACACGGTCTTCCATATTTTATTGACTGGTAGCTCAGAGGCAGAGCAAACGGCTCTTACCCGTTGTGTCGAGATTTCAAAATTCTCTCAGTCATCCAAATTCTTAGGCACATAAGGGATGCTAGGGTAGGTGCAAGTCCTATTATATTCTAGTGTAGAACAATAGTAGTTCAAGCGGTTGTTACCCGTACAATGTTGGTGCGAATCCAGCCTCTAGAGCCAATTAAATGGAGAAGCTTTTGCCTAAACCGTTTGAAGATCGTTACATACCCGAACCTATGTCAGGTTGCTTCCTTTGGCTTCAGTGCCTTGATAAGGATGGGTATGCTAAGTTTGGTCTTAACGGTAAGACTATGAAGGGGCATAGGTATTCTTTCGAATTAACGAAAGGGCCAATTCCTACAGGGTTGGAACTTAGGCACACTTGCCATAACAAGTGCTGTGTTAACCCAAATCACTTGCTCCCCGGTACCCATGCAGAGAACATGAGAGACGAGGTTGTAGCAGGAAAGACAATAGATCGTTCTCCTAAAGGAGAAGATAGTGTTGCGTCTAAGTTAACAGAAAAGCAAGTTTTGGATATCTTTAAAGACACAAGATACCAGTACGTAATTGCAAATGAATACAATGTGGGGAAAACTGCTGTGTGGAGAATAAAACACGGAGCAACTTGGTCACACATTACGGGGCTGGTGTCGGGACACAATTGATCCTTGCAAGATTGACCTTCCGGGTTCGACTCTCCGGTAGCTCCACCAAATTCGCCCGTTTACTTCTAACGGCTAAGATCACGGTTTTGTAGTCCGTGGATGTGGGTTCGATTCCTGCAACGGGCACCAATTACTACATAGGAGTTAGGTCAGGGACCAAATGAGCCTCCAAAACTCATGAATAGGTTTCGATTACCTAGACTCCTGCCAATCAGGGTAAAGTTCGATTTAGAAGAATACCGGCCTTGGAAGCTGGTGGTCTTGGGGCAGTGCCAAGTATCCTGACCAATTCAAATGGGTTATTCGTCCAATGGTAGGACAGCGGATTGTCTATCCGTGAACAAGAGTTCGATTCTCTTATAGCTCGCCATACCGTATTCTTCTAATTGGAATAGGAAAACAGACTTTCAATCTGTGCAGTCTCGGTTCGAGTCCGTGATACGGTACCAATTTCATGAGCCAATGACCGAGTGACTAGGTAACAGATTGCAACCCTGTGAAGCTTGGTTAAAATCCAAGTTGGCTCTCCAAGGTCACGTAACCCTCTACGCTACGAACGTAGACAAAGGTAACCGGATGGTAGATGTAGGTTCAAGTCCTATCGTGATCTCCAATTAATGCTTTCCTAGCTCAAACGGTAAGAGCGCTGGCTTGAAATACCAGAGGTTTGTAGCTCGACCCTACAGGAAAGCACCATGCGTCTTTAGTCCAATTTGGCAGGAGACAACACGCTTAGAACGTGAACAGTGTCAGTTCGAGTCTGACAAGACGCACCAATTTTGCCGCTTTAGCCCATAGGTAGAGGCCACACCTTCAAAACGTGTTAAAGGGTCAGTTCGAGTCTGACAAGCGGTACCATGCTAGGTAAGGATTGTTAGTTGATCCGATGGACTGTGAATCCGTACAGGTTGGCGCAAATCCAACACCTAGTTCCATTCGAGAATAGTTTAATGGCAGAACGTTGGACTTTGAATCCAACTGTCCTAGTTCGAGTCTAGGTTCTCGATCCAATTTTATACTCTCTTCGTATAATGGTAGTACGGGGTTCTTACACATCTTAGGCGGCAGTTCAATTCTGTCAGAGAGTACCAATTATCCATGGGCTGGGCAAGAGTGAGCCCACACCGCTGTAAACGGGACGCCTTAGGCTGTGAGGGTGCAAATTCCTTCACCATGGACCAAAACATTTCCCCTCCATTCCCTATAATTCCCCTTGACTGCCCTGCGCTTCTCTGGCAATATCCTGTCATTAGATCAGATAGCCAAAGGAGAACAAATGGCAATTGAAAAACGCGGTATACATTGGTTCAACACCGCCTCACTAGAGTACTACTCCCATGAACCTGTAGAAATTGGGGATATTATCCAGTACACGGGGAACCGTAGTTCTACGTATGAAAAGGGCGAACAGGCTGTTGTACGTTCGGTAAGTCGTGGCACTAGTGACTACGTGTACATGAGCAACGAGCATCACAGGGGCCAGAACAGATACGTGTACACCCAAGCTATTTATGTGCAGGGTAGTGATGTTAAGCGTTCTATGAAGAATTGGAAGAAGGCGGAAGGTAAGAAGATGTTTGCACTGGAAGAAAAGAAGCCTGTCATTGTACAGGAGATTGAAGAGACTATCGTTGATGGGAAGGCCGTTGTGAAGAACATTGGTGAACCTCTGGAGCTTACCAGTCTGTCAGAAGCCCGTATCTACACTACGAATGAGATTACCAAGTCCATTCGTGAACAGAATGCCTACCGCCAGTTCCGTATCTATGTGCAAGACAGCATTGCACGTGCCAAGAAGCCTGAGATTGAGTTCGCGTAATGAAGCCAGAAGAAAAGCTTAAGAAGATCGAAGAGATTTGCAGCAAGTTGTTTGAAGATGTTCTTTCCTTTATGGCCTCTTCTACACCCGGCTTTCAAGGTGCAGTTCTGCTGGCCATGACTTATGCAGAGGCAGTGGATAAGATTGAAGCGGTCCTTGCTGAATAAAACTAAAGAAATACAACCTTATGTAGCTCAACGGCCTAGAGCGTTCGCCTGATAAGCGAGAGACGGTGGTTCGATTCCACACTTAAGGACCAAATACCAAGCCCCTGTCTTCGGATGGGGGCTTTTTGCTATGGAGAAACACAAACTGATAAAGGAATGTAAGATACACGGACTGACTACGTTTAACGGAAAGCGCCCTAGGTGTGGTAGGTGTCAGACAGCCGCCGTGGACAAGAGACGAAAGAAGATAAAACAAATGGCTGTAGACCTTTTAGGAGGGTGTTGCGAGAAGTGCGGATATAACAAGTACATTGGTGCTCTTGAGTTTCACCACAAAGACCCTTCTAAGAAAGACTTTGCAATAGGTAAAGGGGTTCAACTTGGATGGGAGAAAATAAAGGCGGAAGTTCTGAAGTGTATGCTGCTTTGTTCCAACTGTCACAAGGAAGAGCATGCCCGACTGCTTATGACTTGACAATAGCAGGTATAGTGTGTTAAATACGGACGAATGGAAAATGCAGCATTCACACCAAAGGACCAATGGCCTAACAAGACTAGAATACATAAGAAAGTCCCGGTACCATTTGGGTATAAGATCAACCCTGAAAATGAGCTAGAACTACTCCCTGACTATGAGAAGATTCCCCTCATAGAGCAGGGCCTAGACTTTGTTGATGATGGTAGTTCCTATCGTGAAGTTGCAGACTGGCTTTCAGTAGAGCTTAATGACACTGTATCCCACCAAACTGTTTCAAACTGGTGGAAGCAGAAACGATCAAAGCTACCGGGTAATGAAAGAGCTAAGGCACAACGCGCAAAGAAGCGGGAAACCGCCCCAAAGACACCTAGAGAGAAGGCAGAACACGAGGCTAGACTAAAGCTAGCTGCTGCAAAACGTTCTGTAACCAATAGGGCACGTAAGCTAAAGGGGTATCAAGAGGATTGGGACGAAGATTCCGAGATTGATGGGGTATTTATCCCCTCTAACTATGGTGACGAAGATGAACTAACCACAACGCTAGAGCAAGACGTTATCTTTAAGCCTAATGAAGGCCCTCAGAGTACGTTTCTAGCCGCGTCTGAAAGAGAAGTCCTCTATGGAGGCGCAGCCGGAGGTTTAGGGTAAGTCCTACGTTTCGCCTCCTTTGGTAAGTAATTACCTCAAAATAAATATCGTGAATTGCTGGAAAGCATTTAGACCTAGAACTACAACGTAGTTAGCAATGACAAGCGTGAATGTTAAAAAATCTAGTCTTTATTATGTAATCAGCAGCCAAGCATCCTAAGGATGAAGGTTCAGAGACTATCCCGAAAGGGAGTAGGCACAAATTTGAAACTGTGTCGAAGCGCGATACCCCAACAATCAATTGGGTGAAGATATAGTCCAAGGCATTTATCAAACAGCATTTAAGCTGATGACGTTTCAAGTAGAGAAAATAGTTGCAATACATAGTATACAAGGCCACGTCCCCTAGTGGCAGAATTTATATTGGGGTTACAAACAATTTCAAACGAAGAATGAAAGAACATATGAGTAGTAAGTTTCCTTTTGGGTACGCTGTGCGAAAATATGGAAAAGAAAATTTCGTATACGAGTTTGAAATCTTTTCATGTGTAGAAGACGCCCTCTGTAGAGAGGCTGAATTGGTAACAGACGTAGAGGTATCTTCCAAAAAGTACTACAACGTTTCTGTTGGAGGCGCATTATCAAATGTGCTGATCAATAAAAACCCTATGCATAATGAAGAAGTAGTAGCAAATCACCCAAATGTATGGTCGTCTACCAATAACCCTATGCATAATGCTGAATCTAAGCAAAGAATGATTGATGGGCAGAGGAAAAGACCAGTACGAATAGACAATATTTTATATGCTAGTGTAAGTTACGCTGCTAAATTACTAAATTTGTCTAAGCAACTAATACGGTATAGAGCCTCGGCTCATACCTTTCCTACTTGGCAGTATGTTTGATAAATGCCTTGGGTAAATCATACGCCCTTCTAGCCGATCCAGTGAGATATTTCGACAATCCCAACTTCCGAGGGATCATTTTCCGTCGCACTAACGACGAATTGAGAGAACTGAAGTTCAAAGCTCAAGAAATGTACAAAAGAGCCTTCCCCAAGGCCCAATGGAAGGAAAAGGACAGTGAATTTGTCTTCCCAAGTGGTGCAAGACTATGGTTCACCTACCTAGAGCGTGATGATGACGTTCTAAGGTATCAGGGACAGGCCTTTACCTACGTAGCCTTTGACGAATTAACACAGTATCCAACGCCTTTCGCGTTCAATTACATGCGTTCTCGTCTACGTGACAGTTCTAAGACCCTTCCGCTCTTTATGAGAGCTACGACTAACCCCGGTGGCCCCGGTCACGGTTGGGTAAAGCGTATGTTCATTGATCCAGCGCCCCATGGAACCGCTTTTGATGCTACAAACATCGAAACTGGTGAGGTAATGGTGTGGCCAGACTTCCGTAAGGACGGTACGCCCCATCCTAAGGCCGGTCAACCGCTGTTCAAGCGTCGTTTCATCCCTGCCAAGCTATCAGACAACAAGTATCTGTACGATGATGGCGAATACGAAGCAAATCTACTCTCTCTTAACGAGGATAAGCGTAGACAGCTTCTAGATGGTGACTGGAATGTTGCTGACGGTGCTGCTTTTGGTGAATTTAGAGAACATATCCACGTAAAGAAGCCGTTTGACATTCCAAGTGATTGGCGACGCTTCAGAAGTGCTGACTTTGGGTACTCTACATACTCATGTGTGCATTGGTTCGCAGTTGACCCTTCGTATGACACCCTAATCCTGTACCGTGAGCTATACACACACAAAGCAACTGGTATAGACCTTGCTAGAATGGTTCTGGAAGCCGAAAGAGGCGAAAGAATTGACTATGGTATGCTAGACAGTTCTGTGTGGCACCAAAGAGGACACAACGGACCTTCTATTGCTGAAGAAATGATGCAAGCAGGGTGTAAGTGGCGTCCCGCTGACCGTACTGCTGGTTCACGTATAGCTGGTAAGAACCGCCTACACGAACTGCTGAAGGTTGATGAGATAACGGGCAATCCCGGCCTTATCATCTTTGATACGTGTCGTCAGATTATCTCTGACCTACCTGTTATTCCCGCCGATCCTAATGGTGGAGAAGACATTGACGTTAGATACGCTTCAGACCACTCATATGATGCTCTTAGATACGGTATCATGAGTAGACCTAGGGCTTCTAGCCCCTTTGAGTTTGACACAAACTATCGTGCCAACAGATACCGACCATCAGACAGAAGATTTGGATACTAATTGAGTATTATTGATAAGGTTGCGAACGAACCTCTTGAGCTACTAGGTGTTACGGACCTGACGGTAGCTCTTGAAGAAAGTTCCAATACAGAACAACAAACAATAGACCTACAACCTCTTGTAGCCCATGTCCACAATCGTTTTAGACGATCAAAGGACAGACGACTACAGGACGAAACTCGTTGGCTATCAGCTTACCGTAACTACCGTGGGCTGTACAGTGATGATGTTGCTTTCACTGATACTGAAAAGAGCCAACTGTTCGTCAAGGTTACTAAGACCAAGGTTATGGCTGCTTACGCCCAAATTGGCGACGTACTGTTTGCCGGTAACAAGTTCCCTATTGGGATTGAAGCTACTCCTGTGCCTGAAGGTGAGGGGATGCAGGATATCCATGTAGAGTTTGAAACCCGTGCAGAAGACCCTAAGACTAGCACCGCCCTAGCGACACGTCCAGAGATTGCCAAGCTTCTACAGCCTTCCCTAGGCCGCGTAGACCCTAAGCAAGTTAAGGCAGGCCCCGGCCTAACCCCTACTTCAGCTACCTTTGAGCCTGCTAAGATGGCGGCTAAGAAAATGGAACGAAAAATCCATGATCAGCTAGAGGAAAGTGAAGCGGATAAGCACCTTCGTAACAAGGCTTTTGAAATGGCTTTGTTTGGTACTGGCATTATCAAGGGGCCATTTGCAATCGACAAGGAATACCCTAAGTGGGATGCTCCTGAAGAAGAAGGCAAGCAAGGGAAGTACAACCCTACAGTTAAGACTATACCGCGTATCAATTCGGTGTCTATCTGGAATTTCTATCCTGATGCTGAAGCATACAACATTGCAGAATGTGAGTATGTAGTTGAACGTCATAAGCTAAGCCGTCACCAGCTAAAGCAGCTTAAGTCACGTCCTATGTTTATCAAGGATGCGATTGACCTAGCCCTTTCATACGGTGCCAGCTACCAACCTGAATATTGGGAATCAATCCTAGAGGACAACGCCAACACCGGACCCTCAGAACGCTTTGAAGTTCTTGAGTATTGGGGAATGGTGGATATTGACGATATCAAGGAGTACATGCCTAATGAAACTCTCCCTGATGAAATCAAGGACAAGGATGAAGTCCAAGTTAACGTATGGATTTGTAACAATGTAGTACTGCGTTGCGTTCTAAATCCATACACTCCTAACCATATTCCATACTACGCTACTCCGTATGAAGTTAACCCTTACTCCTTCTTTGGTGTTGGTGTTGCTGAAAACATGGAAGATACACAGCTTCTAATGAACGGTGTGATGCGTATGGCGGTAGATAACCTAGCCCTATCTGGTAACGTCATTCTTGAGGTTAACGAAGGTAATATGGTTTCTGGTCAGGACATGAAGCTGTTTCCCGGTAAGGTCTTTAAGACACAGGGGCAACTTGGTCAAGCAGTTCGCTCGATTGATATCAAGAATGTCACTCAAGAGCTTATGGCTGTGTACGACAAGGCGCGTCAGCTAACGGACGAATCTACAAACATGCCTTCCTATGCCCATGGTGGTACAGGTGTCCAAGGTATGGGACGTACTGCGTCTGGTATGTCTATGCTTATGGGTGCTGCGGCACAATCCATTAAGGCTATTGTTCGTAACATTGATGACTACTTCCTAAGTCCACTTGGTCGTAACCTATTTGCATTCAACATGCAGTTTGATTTCGATCCTGAGATTAAGGGTGATCTGGCAATTGTTGCTAAGGGTACTGAAAGCCTGATGCGCAATGAAATCCGTAGTCAACGTCTTCTACAGTTCCTACAGACTGGTACGGCTAACCCTGCTACTGCTCCACTAGTGAAGGTAGATTACATTCTACGTGAACTGGCAACTTCTCTAGACCTTGATGCTGATAAGGTTGTTAATGACACTAGAGAAATGATGATCCAAGCTGACCTTATCAAGAAGATGAGTGAAGCTATGGGCGTTAATACAAAGCCAACGGGACAAGGTGGACCGGGAGCCGGTGACCCTACTGGAAACGGTGGCGGTAATATAGCTCCGGGCAATGCGCCAGAACCGGGTGCTGCTGGCTTCACAGGTGCCGGTGGCGGTAACAACGGTGGTAACACAACTCCACCACCACAACAAGGACAACAGTAAACAACATGGCTACTTTTAATGCAAACATTGACCCTGCTGATGGGTACACCTACGCCGCTGCTGTAACACCAAGTGACGCTACGGACCTACCATTCACAACACGAGCAATCTATGTTGGCGGCACTGGTGCTATTACTCTGACTATGGAAGCAGGAGGGGACGTAGTATTCAGTGCTGTTCCAGTAGGTACTGTACTCAGAGTGAAGGCAACTCGTATCAAGGCTACGGGTACTACTGCTACACTTATGGTGGCACTTAGCTAGAATGCTAACCAAACAACTAGCGAGGGGATTACTACCCCTCGTTAACACACAAACTAACAATGATGTTCTATGTGAGTATGCTACATACAGAATAGGCGTTATACAAAAAGAACTAGAAACGTCAGTAGACATAAACACTATCCTAAGGCTACAGGGGCAAATCAAAGAGCTTCGTAGACTACTAGACTTAAAGGCTGAGGCTGTACAGGACGCTAAATGAACCTGCTTTCCAAAGAATTTATCAGAGACGTTAGAAGAGTTATAGGGTTGGACTATCTTACCGAATTACTCGGTTCGGTGTTCGCCCCTGTAGTTCATGACCACGATGATAGATACTTCACGGAAACGGAAAGTGACGCCCGTTTTGCCCCTATTGTTCATACTCATGACGACAGGTATTATACCGAGACGGAGATAAACGATAATTACTACGATGAGGGGGAAACTGACACTCTTCTAGCCGGTAAAGCTGATCTAGTTCACACTCACGATGATAGGTACTTCACTGAAACTGAAAGTGACGCCCGTTTCGCTCCTATCGTCCACACCCATGATGACAGGTATTACACTGAAACTGAAGTAGACACTCAAATGTCTGCTAAGCTAGATTCTAGCTCATACACTGCTGCTGATGTTCTAACAAAAATTAAGACTGTAGACGGTACTGGTAGTGGGCTTGATGCTGATCTACTAGATGGGTATAATACTAGCGAAGCTAGTAGCCCTTCAACCGCTGTAGTTAGAAATTCTTCTGGGGATATACTGACTAGGTTGTTCCGGTCTGAATACGCCAGTACTACTACTACCGCAAACTACGTTATGGGGCAGCATACGCTAGGTACAAGCGTGGACAATTACGTACGTCCCATCACCATTAACCAATTAGGGTCACAAGTTGCCCTAACGCCTAGTATTAATATGGCGTACAATTTTGGTAACGTTGGTAGTAAGTACAGATTAGGAATATACAGTTTTGATAGTACTGTTAGTTCAGGACCCACTAAGTGGCATTTTAAAACCAACTGTGCTTTGAGTGAATACAGGATGCTTATGCTAGAAATTAAGGGATACGAATACAGTGTTCCCAAGATAATTGATGCTAGACATGCGTGTTACGCATACGGAGCTACAAGTTCTGTAACTAGTAAATGCTCTGAAGGAACACATACTATGGACTCCTATAAATCCGCAGATGGTTATCTGTGTTTTAGTATAGACCTTACTAGTACGTATTATGTTGGTGGTGTATTAAATGTTTTCGAGGCTAACCCACTAACCATGGGAGCACTTGAAATTACGGCTAGCGGTTTTGCTTCTGCTGCAACTGCGTATTAAAGGATAAACAATGCCTACTGCAAAGAAAATTGCTAGACGCATTCTAAAGAGAATTAATGGTGTTCTAACCGTTGTCTTTGTGGATGCTGTTACAGGGGAAGTCCTGACTAACACTGACGGCTACACTTTTGAAACTGCTGATGGAATGCCGGGGATTACTTCTCCGTCAACTACTCCACCTAAGGAAGAAGCTGTTGCCACACCTACACCACGTAGCTCGAATAACACGAGTTACGATCAAGGACATAAGGACTGGCTAGCTAAGCGAGTACCTGATGATGACAGCAACCCCTTTGACGAAACTGATAAGCAACTGGCTACTGTTCAGGCTGGTGTAGACAGTGTTAAGGGCACTCTAACCGATGGTCTTATGGGCCTTGGCGCTCGTCTATTTGGCGGTGCTATAGGTAAAGGTATTGGTGAGGACATTGGTACAGATATCCGTGAAAACGGGGTAACTGGTGCTGGTGACGCGGTACGTAGTGCCGGTGCTGCTGTTCAAGAAACTGTTGGTGGACTTGGTGATACACTTAAGAATGGTGTAGCAAACCTGTTTGGTGGTGGGGAAGCTCCCAAGCCTCCGAGTGAAGTAGTAACGTACTCACCCCACATTGCAACTCGTCGTATCCCTGTTTCTGATGAGTACATCACCCTACTGACTGCGGCTGTTCAGTCTGTTGATCCTCGTGTCACTGTTCAGATAACTTCTGGTGGACAGCCCGCTAAAGGTGCTGGTCCTTTTACCAATGCACAAGGTGAGACATACACAGATCGCACAGGATCAACTAGGCATGATGTTGACGCTAATGGGAACGCTAACACTGCTGACGTAAAGGTGTTTCTTGATGGGGAACTACAAACACCCGCTAGCAATCCTACTCTGTTCTCAGAGGTAGTTCGTGCGGCTTCTACAGTTGGTTTCACTGGTATTGGCGTTCACGAAACACAGAACTTCATCCACATTGGTGGGGGGGAACCCGCCTTTTGGGGGTATGGTCCAGAAGGGGGCAAAGCTAAGTACGCTAACCCAACTTTTGCTGCCGCCTACACGGAAGGTGTAGACCTAAACCTTAAAGGTGAAGGTGACCGTATCATAGCGGAGTACACACAGGCTGTTTCTTCCCCTACGACACAAACTGCCTCTACTAAGGTAAAAGATAAGGGAACTGTTAGCCCTATTCTCGTAGCCGCTGTTGACAGTATCCGTACCTCTCGTGGGCTTCCTCCTACACAGGGAGTTCTAGGTAAGGGTACCAACGCTGCTGATGGGCTTCTAACCGATCCTATCCCGAATGGACCCAAGGGAACGGATAGTTGGCCTACATTTGACGCTGCATACGATCCTATCGCCCAGACAGCATACGCTACACCGTCCCCGGTCCAAGGACAAGGGACAGCCATGTTTGAGCCTCCTACAGAACCGACAAAGATTGCTGACAATGGTTTTGTACCTACACCTATTCAACCTAGTGCTGTAGCTGACCTAGACCAACAACAAGGTCAACACTATCTAGACGCCCTACTTAAGACGTTGAACGAAGCTGAAGGTTCGCCTTTGCCTAATTCTCTGTTTGGGTACGGTGAGATTGACGATCTATCTAGGCACCCAGAAAAGAAGGTGTATTACGGGGATAATGGCGACTTTTCAACTGCTGCTGGTTTGTTCCAGATCAACAAGGATACGTGGAATGAATTTGCACCTAAAGTAGGTGTGAGAGACTTCAGTGAAGAATCCCAATGGGCTGTTGCCCGTAGGATTGCTATTGACGAATACAAAGGAGACACCGGACGCGATCTAGTTGCTGATCTAGCAACAGGTAACAAGGCTTTCCTTGAACAGGCGTATAGCTCACTGGCAAATCGTTGGGCCTCTCTTCCAAAGGGAGTACAACCTAACTCAAAGATGAACGATCTACTGACTTCCTTTGAGACACATAGCGCATTCTCTGACCCTGCAATAAAGGTCAACACTCCTGTAGCTCCTGTAGCACAGCCAAAGAATGTTAGCGAACCTGTGTCTGCTCAAGGGGTAATGAGTAAGATAGAACGTCCTACTACGCCTACATCAACTCCCACTTCAAGTGGTGGTTTTATGGGGGATAAGAATGCTCCTAAGAGTTCTGTGACAAGTAATCCTACTTCAACAAGCTCTACAGACACAAGCAAACTTGCTAGACAAGCTGTAACTCAAGCAGCTAGTCAGAAGCAAACTACAGGAAGTGGTTTCGTACCACGTCCACAACCAACTTCGACTACTTCAAAGATTAGTAGCCCAAGTACACCATCTGCTCCTACGAAGAATACTAAGACACCAACTAATCAGGTTACACAAACCAATACAAAGATTAGTAGTCCTAACCCTTCTAAGACAAAAGACAAAAACAAATAATGCAACGGACTGGCCTACCTGCAACCTTCTCAACAATGATGTTGTGAACTACTTGTGGCCCCATGAGAGAAAAGCATGACCAAATACCAAAACAACTTTATGATTACTGACGAAGAAATTGATGCCGAACGCGATATGGGAGATATCCAACTCCCCGATACTGCATCCACTGAAGAGAAGTCCTTTGCCAAGCGATACGGTGACCTACGTCGCCATGCCCAGCAAAAGGAAACAACTCTAGCCAATCGTATCAAGGAACTTGAAGAAAAGCTCAATTCCACTGTTACTGAACAAATGCAGCTACCTACTTCGGAAGCTGACATTGAAAAGTGGGTCACTAAGTACCCTGAAGTAGCTAAGATCGTTATCGGCATTGCGCGTCAGCAAGCTAAGACAGTCACAGCCGACATTGACGCTCGCGTTAAGCAGCTTGACGAAAAGGAACTACAACTAGCCAAGGAAAAGGCACAAGCCAAGCTTGCTGAAAAGCATCCTGACTTCTTTGACGAAATCCGCTCTAGTGAACAGTTCCTAGAATGGCTGGAAGAACAGCCTGAAAGCACACGTTCCGCCCTGTATGACAATGATACGGACTGGCGCTCAGCTTCACAGGTAATCTCAGACTATAAGTATGAATTTGGTATTGGGCCTGCTGGCAAGTCCTCACCTAAGAAGGATACTCGTAGGGAAGCTGCTACTGCTATCAAGACAAATGGGGGTTCTATCCCATCTGACCGCAAGAACATGCTCTTTACCGAGTCTGGTATTGCTAAGATGAAGCAGCATGAGTACGAAGCTAATGAAGAAGCCATTGAGAAAGCTATGCGTGAAGGCAAGGTTCTTATGGACATTAGTGGTGGCGCTCGCTAAATAACTATTGACAAACTGTAATGACCTGTTGTATAAGCACAACCATTGACCAAGATGTGTACAGAGTACCGGGTCATTACAGTTATATCTCGACAGACGGAAGCCCATACTAGTTGCAACCTTCCTAAGTCCTTTTCTGACGAACAGTTTATTATAAGACTACCCAAATAATCTATAAGCCTAGGCTGATCCCCTACACCTTATTGATATGGCCTCTTTGTATGATGTTCTGTCTTTAGTTCGCTGAATTGCGAATTATACAAAACTCACAAATGAGGAAATCAATATGGCGTTTCAAGCCGCAACAGGCTGGCAGAACCTACCCAATGGTGTGTTCTCTCCTGTAATCTACTCTAAGAAGGTTCAAAAGACCTTCCGCAAGTCTTCAGTTGTTAATGCTATCACTAACAACGATTACTTTGGCGAAATCTCTAACATGGGCGACAGCGTTCGCATCATGAAGGAACCGGAAATCCAAATCGCTGCGTATGCACGTGGTGCTAAGGTTACTCCGCAAGACCTACTTGACAGCGACTTCACGCTTGTCATTGACAAGGCCTATTACTGGTCTTTCAAGATGGACGACATTGAAGAAGCCCACTCTCACGTAAACTTTGAATCACTGGCAACTGACCGTGCTGGTTACGTCCTAAAGGACAAGTTTGACGCTGAAGTACTTGGCTACATGGCTGGTTACAACTATGACGTAGTTACTAACACTTGGACTGTTAACACTTCCCCAACTGGTACACGTGCCCAAGCAACTGCTGACACTGACGAACTGCTTTCATACCACAAGCTAACTAAGTCTGCCTTCTCGACTTCAGGTACAGGTACTAACTCTATCCCTCTAGGTGTCAAGGGTACTTATGACGCAACTCCTCTAGAACTCCTGTCACGTATGGGCCGTCTCCTAGATGAGCAAAACGTTCCTTCTGAAGGTCGTTGGGTTGTTGTTGACCCTGTATTTGTTGAACTCCTAATGGACGAAGACAGCAAGTACATGAACCATGACTATGTACCGAATGGTAACCGTCTAACTAACGGTCTGATTTCGACTGCTAAGGTTCGTGGTTTCGACCTACGTATGTCGCAAAACCTACCTCGTGTTGGTACTGGTCCTAGCGTATCGTCAACTACTGGTTCTTCAACGAACTACGGTACAATTCTAGCTGGTCACAACTCGGCTGTTGCCTCTGCTGAAAACCTAGCGAAGACAGAAACTCTACGTGCGCAAGACACGTTCGGTGATATCTTCCGTGGTATGCACGTATACGGTCGTAAGATTCTACGTCCTGAAGCGCTTATCCGTGCTTCATACAACGTAAGCAAGTAATAGGAGAATAACATAAATGGCTACTATTGATCTTGCTACTAAGCTTGGTGCGGGTATTGCCCCATCTGTAGACAGCGTAAAGCGCCCTGTTAACTTCGCTGAAGTGTACATTGACTTTGAAGAAGCTGCAACAACTAAGGGTTCTGCCCTAGCTGCTGCTGACGTTATCGAAGCGATTGACCTTCCTGTTGGTTCGGTTGTGTTCGCTGCTGGTATTGAAGTTATCGACGTGCAGGCAGGTGCTACTGTCATGACCCTTGACCTTGGTGTTACTGGTTCTGATGCTGACGCCTTTGTAGACGGCTTTGACTTCTTTGCTGCTACAGCGGGTGCCTATGCTGCCCAACCTGCGGCTTTCCAGCCTATCGTGATCGGTGCAACTGCTGACACGCTAGACGTTCTAATTGCCACACAAACTGGAACAAACACTGGTGGTCGTATCCGTGTCTGGGCTCTGTATGGTGACGTTAAGAAGCGTCCTGAACCGGCTCTAGCTGCACTACGAAGCTAACATAGCAAACAACTAAAAGAAAGGGCTAGGGCTACAATGCTCTGGCCCTTTTTCTGTTAAAGGACACTGAATGCCAACAACATACCTAGACCTAACTAATAAGCTACTTCGCAGACTAAACGAAGTGCCTATTGAACAATCCGATTTTACATCTGTTAGAGGCGTTCAGGCTTTGGCCAAGGACGCTATTACCGCTTCTAT
>Ga0307414_10000597_pt1 | contig 18603 bp, 16 predicted proteins | sample DK1Ometagenome_FD_203804 | JGI IMG/M metagenome (GOLD analysis project Ga0307414, IMG submission 203804) | Maize rhizosphere microbial communities from greenhouse at UC Davis, California, United States - DK15-O-3 | ecosystem: Host-associated > Plants > Roots > Rhizosphere > Soil | place: USA... | reverse complement strand
CCGTCGAACTCGCCGATGCGCCAGGCGTCGACCATGCCGCCCCACGAGCTCCAGGCGACAGCCCCGAAAAGCAGCGCGCCGAGCGCGCAAGCCAGCACGAACAGAGCTTTGCGCATGGAGGGTGCCAGGACGCCATCGAGCATTTCAACCCGCAAGAACCCACCGCTGCGAATCGAGTGGGCAAGTTGCAGGAACGCGATGGCAACGATCGCATTGCTGACGATTTCGGCCGTGCCCGCAATGGGGCTCGAGAAAACGCTCCGCGCGATCACGTCCACCAGAATCAGCACAGCCAGGCCAAAAAGCGCGAACGCGGCGAACACGTGCAGCTTTTCGTTGACTCGGCGCAGCGCTGCATCGACCGTCACAAGCCGGCCCGAAGGCGCATGGAAATCCGACGCCGGCGAGCCCCTCTTAATGACCGCTTGATCATTTTCCAGAGGTTCACTTAAGGCGGACTGCCCGTCGTTGCCGAGGGAAGCCGGGCCGGTATTGAAAGTTTTCAAGGTATGTCTCCTTTGTTTGCCCGGACTTTAGTGAGCATCTGGTCTTTATGCAAGTGAGCTTTTTGTTAGAAGTCGTAACTGAACGGCGTTTTTGCGCGGGAAGCAGGGGACAGCAGCCGTTTAGTCGATATCATTTGTATCGACCAATTGCTCACTAAAAGATGCCTAAGTCCCTTGCCCACCCTTCGTCGACCCCTGCGGAACGACCCGGACGCAACCCCCGATTGCGGCCGGAAGAACGCGAACGGCTGATCCTGCGGGGTGCGGTGAGCTACTTCGCAGATGTTGGATTCGGGGGCGATTTGCGTGAACTGGCCAAGCGTCTCGGGATCACCCATTCCCTGCTCTTCCGCTACTTTCCGACCAAGGACTCCCTGATCGAGCGGGTCTACCAGGAGGTCTTCGTCGGCCGGTGGAACCCGTACTGGGAAATCATGATCGAGGACCGTTCAATCCTGTTCCGAACGCGGCTGGTGAGCTTCTACAAGGACTACGCAAAAACCATCCTGGACCGCGAGTGGATCCGGATCTTCATGTACGCGGGGCTCAAAGGATCGAACATCAACGAGCGATTTCTGAGCATGTTGCGCGAGCGGATCCTGGTGCCGTTGTGCCGGGAGATGCGCCATGACATGAAGCTTCCTTCGGCAGAAGAAGTCCCGATCACCGACTTCGAACTTGAGCTTTTCGTCGGCAACAACAGCCGCATCGTCTACATGGCGATCCGCAAATGGGTTTACGGCCTGGATCTGTCCATTGAACGCGCCGACGACATCCTGGAGACCACGCTGGATGTTTTCCTCACGGGCGTCAGGCCTGTACTGACCGCACACTTCAAAGCTTTGGAGCTCGCCAAAAAGCAGCCAGGTGGCTAGCCACCCTCAAAGAGCGCAGGTTGGCGGGTGCCTCGTCGCCCGCCCGGCTTTCTGCTGTGCACGACGCTGACAGCGCTCCAGGATTCAACCCAAGGCGAATCAAGGCTGATGATGAGCCTGCTGCCTGGGCCACACACGCAGGGCCAGCGCACCCATGCCCGATACCGTTGCCAGTGCCGTCACGCCCATCCAGCCCCATTGAGGCAGCAGCAGCGCTGCCAGCGCAGAGCCGATGGCCATGCCAATAAACATGCCGGTGAACAGAACAGCGTTGAGCCGGCTGCGGGCGGCCGGTTCAATGCCGTAGACGATGGTCTGGTGCGCGATGAGTGTGGCCTGCACACCAAGATCAAAGCCGACGGCGCTGGCCGCCAGAAGCCAGAGCTGACCGTGAGGCGACAGCAGCGGCATCAGTGCCATGGCCGCGAACGACACCACGACCAGACCGGCGCCGAGGCGGGTCACCAGTTCCGGGCCCCGGCTGTCGGCCAGGCGGCCAGCGAGCGGTGCTGCCAGCGCGCCGGCAGCACCGGCCAGCCCGAATGCGCCGGCAGCCGCACTGCCGAGATGGAAAGGTTCCCCATGCAGCATCACAGCCAGGGTTGACCAGAACGAACTGAAGCCGATCGCCAACAGGCCTTGCGCCAGAGTCGCGCGCCGAAGGCCGACGTGGCGCTTCCAGAGCGTCGCCACCGAACCGAGCAGCGCACCATAGGTCAGCTGGGTCGTGGGTCGGAAGCGTGGCAGACCGCGCCAGATCGCGGCTCCAATGAAAGCAATGCTGCCGGCCGCCACGACGAACATGACGCGCCAGCCGAAATGTTCCGCCACGAAACCGCTGACGACACGCGACAGCAAAATGCCGAGCAGCAGGCCAGTCATCACCATTCCGACCACCTTGCCGCGGTGCGATTCCGGGGCCAAGGTGGCTGCGGCAGGCACGATGTCCTGCGCCATGGTGGCGGCCAGACCCGTTGCCAGGCTGGCCATGAGCAGCGTCCCGATGCCTGGTGCCACCCCGGCGAGTAACAAGGCCAGGCACAGCGCCGCTGCCTTGACAAGGATGATGCGGCGCCTGTCAAAACGGTCGCCAAGTGGGGCCAGCAGAAGGATGCCCAGCGCGTAGCCCAGTTGCGTCAACGTCGGCACGAAGCCCACTTCGCGGGTCGTCGCGCGAATATCGGCCGCCAATACGCCCAGCATGGGCTGGCTGTAGTAAATCGACGCGACTGACAGACCTGCGCCCGTGGCCAGCAACAGGACGAGGGAAGCCGGCAGCGTCCCGATCTTCTGATTGGCATTGCGAGCCTCTTTCATATGCGAACTTCGAATTAATGACATGGTGTAAACCCTTTTGTTTTCGAGAGTTCACAAGTCTCCACCCGCATCAGTCAACGCGGTAGCCAAAAAAAGTGCAGATCAGTTATACGATCGGCGTATATCAACAGGACGCTGCAATGCCGCTGACAAGGCCCGGTTTCTCCTCTGCGGTCTCGTCAGACCGCCTCGAACTCTTGAGCACCTTCGTGCAGATAGTCGATCGAGGCAGCCTGTCTGCCGCAGCGACACAAATGCGCACCACGCAACCGACGATCAGCCGACGGCTGCAGTCACTGGAGCGGCTGCTCGGCGTGCGTTTGCTGCATCGCTCCACGCATGCAATGAAGCTGACCGAAGATGGCGAACGTCTGGTCGAGCACGCGAGAGAGCTGACGAAGACATGGCAGGCCTTCATGTCTGAAATTCAGGGCGACGACGATGACCCTGAAGGAATGCTGCGTGTGGTCGTGCCGCATGCCTTTGGGCAACAACTGCTGGTGACGCCTGTGGCCGACTATTTGGCTCGGTACCCGCGCGTCAGCGTCGAATGGCTGCTGCACGACCGGCGTCCGGATTTCATTGCCGAGGGAATCGACTGCGCAATTCAGGTCGGCGAGGTCACCGACCTGGGCGTTGTTGCCATCAAGCTGAGCGAGGTGCCTCGCATCGTCGTCGCTGCGCCTTCGGTGCTCGACCATCAGCCCACCCCTGTCCACGCGCGGGAGTTGGCCGCCCTGCCCTGGCTCTCGCTGCGCACCTTCTACCGGACCGAAATCATGCTGGCGCACGTGTCGAACGGTGAGAGTTGCCGCGTGCCGCTGCGACCGCGCTTTGCGACAGACAGCCTCTACGCCCTGCGCAGCGCCGCCCTGCTGGGGATGGGCGTGTGCGTTGGATCGACCTGGCTGCTTTCCGAGGATCTCGTGCAGGGCCGTCTGGTGCAGTTGGTACCGGAATGGCAGGCCGCCGCACTGCCGGTCTATCTCACCTATCCGCAGGCGCGCCTGCAGTCACCCAAACTGAAGCGCTTTATCGAAGCAATGCGTTTCCAGTGGCCTGCGTAGCAAGCGACATCAGGACAGGTTCGGCATTTCCGGTCGGAACAGGCGGCTGGTGCAAGCGTTTGATCGGACCTCACAACACCGTGCCGTACTCACAACAAGGGTGGAGGCTGGCCGAGATCTGGACCATCCGAACAGCGGGGCCCGCGGTGCGCGCGAGATGGAGAGAGAAGTTTCCCACTTCGCTCTGCAGGTCACTGCGCCCGATCGCGGCAACACAACTAGTTCTTCATCCCGGCGAATTCGACGATGCGTTTGTATTCCGCGGCATCCTTGCGCATCAGCGGGGGCAGGTCTTCGTCGCCCCGGCCCACAACCACGCCCACCCGCTCCAACTTGTCGCGCACCGCGCTGTCATGCAAAGCTTCGGAAAGGGCCTTGCGCAGTTTGACCTGCAGCTCCGAAGGGAGACCTTTGGGCGCCATCAGCGCATACCAGGCGACGAGGTTGTAGCCCTTGAGCGCCGGGTGCTCGCCAAGTGCGGGAACGTCGGGAAGAAGCGAAACACGTTGCGCGCTGGTGACTGCAATGGGGATGACCCTCCCCGCGTCGATGAAGGGCTTCGCCGCGCCGGGACCCAGAAACGCAAACTCGATTGATCCACCTGCCAGGTCGCTACCGATGTTGCCGGCACCCCGATACGGAATGTGCACGATGGAGAGGCCCGCCTGCTTCTTCAGCAGCTCACCGGAGAAATGCAACATCGAGCCGATGCCTGAAGTGCCATAACTCAGCTGGCCAGGTCGGGCTCGTGCCGTGGTCACGAACTGGTCCAACGTGCGTACGCCGCTCTGCTGGGACGCAACGAGCACCAGCGGGATGGCCCCAACATAGCCGATCGGTACCAGATCAAGCTGGGCATCGTACTTCTGCGCGGGATTGAGAAATCGGGTGGCCACGAACTCGCTGCTGGAGCCAAACGCCAGCGTGTAGCCGTCCGGCGCAGCGTTGACGACCCGTTGCACGCCTATGGCGCCTGAAGCGCCACCGACGTTCTCGACCACCATGGTGGCAGACATCTTCTTGCCCAGTGCTTCGACAACCGCGCGGCCCACCGTATCCACACTTCCGCCCGGCGGGAAGCCGATCACCACGGTGACGGGACGATTCGGGTAAGCCGGTTGGGCGCTGACTGCGGTACCGGCCGTCGCAACGACACCGATTGCGAGCAACGCCAGGAGTTTCGCAAGGCGTGCCATGTCAGCCGATCCGGACAGGCGGTTTGCGGATCTCGACAACGCCCTTGTCGGTCAGGACGCCCAGCCCATAGAGGCCCGGGGTGCCGCCGTTGTAACGGATCTCGAACGGAAAATCGGAGGGCGACGCGACATTGCCGAGCCAGGCCTGGAACGCAGACTGGCTTTCGCCGATCTCGATCCAGGCCAACCCTTGGCCAACGACCGACCCGGAGCCCGGCACCACGGGCAGGCTTGCGGCGTGCGGACCATCGCCCGGCTTGAAATACAGGTTCGGCTTGCCCATGGGCCAGGCCACTGTGGCGCTGGGCGCCTGGAGCGCGAAGCCGCGCGAGCCATCCATCATCTGGCGCCCGAAAGTCTTGCCCGTGGTGTTGGGGTCGACCGTCGTGCCGTGGTGCGCGGCGAAGGCTTCGAGTTCGTCGAGCGTGTCCGAACGAAGGCACCAGCCGAGAAAGCAGTCGCCCTCCCGGGCCTGGCGGTCCATGAAGACGGCCAGCGGCTGGCCTTGCCGTACGGGTCGCTGGTCGATGACGCTTTCAACCTCGATGTAGATGTCCGGCGCGAGCGGGATCACTCGATGCCCGATGCCGTACATGGGAAAAAAACCGCCGTCGTAGTTGCCAAGCCCGGTCTCCTGGCTCAGCCGGAAGGTCGACTCGTAGACGTTGGGGGACGCCATGCAGACATGATCGAAATGGATCATAGAAAAAGCCTCGAAAGTAGCAAGGAGACGAATGCAAAGCCTACGAGTCTCAGCGCAGGGCCGGCTCGGCGACCACCGGTGCCGCGGGGGCTGTGCCGAGCAGCCCGCCACGCACCATCAGCCGGCCGGCGATGAAGACGAAGACGGCGCCGGTCAACGCGGCGATCGCCAGAAAGATCAGCCCCGCGTCGTAGGAGCCGGTGCGGTCTTTGAGGTACCCGATCAGATAGGGGCTCCCCATCGAGCCCAGGATGCCGAAGCAGTTCACGTAGGCGAACACCACGGCGGAGGTCTTGCCGCGCACACCGACGGCGGTGAGCTGCCAGATGCAGATCGGCCCGCTGACGAGGCCCGCCGTCAGGAGCGACAGCCCGAAGATCGACGCGTAGAGGTTGTGCACGCCAATGAGAATCCCGATACCGAGGGCAGCCGTCGCGAAGGAGGCGATGGCGTGCCACACGCGTTCACCGCGTTTGTCGGAATGCGCCACCCAGAACCAGTAGAGGACCATGCCGATGACGCTCGGGATGGCGGACAACAGTCCCACCTGGACCGTCGAGAGCTTTTGCCCGAAGAGCCGGCCGAACTCCTGGACGATCTGCGGCGTGAAGATCAGCGATGCGTAGAACCCCATCTGGGCCGTCGCGTAGGCGAGCGACAGAAGGATGAGGTGCGGACGCATCAGGGTCGCGCGCAGAGCCGGCTCGACCGCGCCGGGGATGGCGAGGCTGTCGCCATCGCGCGCGGCGATCACTTCGCGCTTTTCTGCGTCGGTCAGCCAGTCCGCCTCCTCCGGCTTCGAGGTCAGAAACCGGATCGAATAGAAGCCCAGCAGCACCGGCAGCAGGCCCTCCACGAACAGCATGATGCGCCATCCGGCGAAGCCGAACAGTCCGTCTGCATACTGGACGATGGCGGCTGAGACGGGCGTGCCGACGATCACGGCCCAGGGCAGTACAGCGATGACCAGCATGCGGCCCCGCAGCTGAGGCGGGAACCAGAGGGCCAGGCAGTAGATCAGGCCCGGGAACAGCCCCGCTTCCGCCACGCCAAGGAGCATGCGGATCGCAATCAGCTGCCAGCCGTTCTGCACGAAGGCGGTGCAGGCAGAGATCAAGCCCCAGGTCACCATGATCCGTGTCAACCAGATGCGCGCGCCCACGCGATGCAGGATCAGGTTGCTCGGGATCTCCATGAGGAGATAGCCCACGAAGAACAGGCCGGCGGCCAGGCCGAACACCTGCTGGCTGATGCCGAGGTCGGCGTTCATCCGCAGGGCGGCGGTGCCGATGTTGATGCGGTCGAGATAGGCCATCGTGTACATCAACATGAGGATGGGCACGATCCGGCGAATCACCTTGCGTTGCACGCTTGCCGACAGGGTGGGAATCATTCGAAAACCTCTCATCAGGGGTTGAAAGACCGGTGTTGTCGGCGCCCAAAAGCTTGCCGCACCGAATTAATGATCGAATGATCGTTAGAATCGCATTGCCTGAAAAGGACAAAAGAACGCATGGTTCTGGACTTTTTTGATCTGATTCACGGCATCGTGATGGACCCGTTCTATGCATCTCATCGACCTTCGAACGTTGCAGCAATTCGTTCGCGTGGCGGAAAGCGAAAGCATTTCCCGCGCTGCCGAAGCGCTGCATATTTCCGCCTCGCCACTGAGCCGGACCATCCTCCAGCTCGAGGCCCGGATTGGCTTCGCCCTGTTCGATCGTGTGGGCCGGAGCCTGCGGCTGAACAACGCCGGGCGCGAACTGCTGGTCAACGCCCGCACTCTTCTGCTGGACAACGAGCGGCTGATGCTGGACCTGCAACGCCGAGCTGGCGGCACCGGCGGCACGGTGGTTCTGGGGCACATGCCGGGCGCCCTCTACAACGGCATCATTCCGGACACCGCACGTCGCGTGCAGGCGGCCCACCCGTCCATCCGTTTCCAGTTCGAGAGCGCACTGGAGAGTGAGCAACTCGAGGAACTGCGGCGCGGTCGATTCGACCTTGCAGTGCAGACGCAGGATGTCGCCGATCCGGCGCTCGCATCCAGCGTCTTCGCATCCGAACGCTATGTGTTGCTGATGCCGCGCGACCACCCCCTTGCGGTCGCAGCAGAGATCCCGCTGAACGCCTTGGTCGAGGCGGAATGGGTCGTGACCCCGGAGCGCGCCGGCCCCTCGTTGCGCTCGGCCTTCACCGCCGCATGCCGCCGGCAGGGCTTCGAGCCCCGCGTCGCGTGCGTGGCCGGCGACATCATTTCGGCACTCGCCCTCGTGGCCCACGGATTCGGTCTGTGCGTCGCACAGGAGAGTCTGGTCCGGTTCTCAGGCAAGGAAATCGTCGTTCGCGCGCTACCGTGGCTTGAGATGCAGACGGTCTACCGAATTGCCTGGCGGCCAGACGGACTCACACCCGCCGCCCAACGGTTCCTCGATGCTCTTGGAGCCTCATCGGATGCCGCGACACCGCGGGGCCAGCGCAAGCGCTGAGCCTCGCTCTCACCTGCCAGGCGGTACGTCGGAGTTTCGGCTTCGTTTGCGCTCGGCACGTGCCAGTGCAGGCTTGCCAGCGGTGCGATCGGCAAGGAGGATCGCCGGCGTACCTTGCAGAAAAGCATCGACGCGCATGTCAATCAGCCGGTCGATGTTCCGGGGTGCCGTCAGGTCGTACACCCACTTGCGCACCCCGATGTAGAACACGCTCGAATGCATCGCCCAGATGAGTTCGACCTCTTCGTCTTCAGCATCGCTGTCGACGGGGTCGGGAATGCCGTAGGCAAAGCGCATCTCCTTCGCAATCAACAAGAAGTGGCGTTCGCGCAGGCGTGAGAGGTATCGCTGGTTGACGCCTGCACGGCTCAGCCCCGCGTACATGAAGATGCGAACCCACTCCCCGCGCAGGACGAAGTGGGCGTAGTCCTTCAAATAGCGCTTCAGCCGATGGTCCAGGGGCTGCGCCCGGTCTGCCAGCCACTCTTCCCACTCCGGATTCCAGCGCCGCACGAACACGTCTTCGTACACACGATCGACCAGGGCCTCCTTGGTCGGAAAGTAGCGGTAGAGCAGCGGCTGCGACACACCGAGTTCTTTCGCCAGATCGCGCGTGCTGGCCTCGAAGCCGTGCTTTGCGAAGAAGCGGATGGCGGACTGCACGATCTCGTGCTCCCGGTCCTCGGGTGCCAGCCGCCGGCGCGGCTTTCCCGCCGTCGCTGTGTCCGCTTCGCCCGCAGATGGATCGCCTCGCGTCTTCATGGATGCATGTCTTTCGATGGTTCACTGAGCGACCGCGTCGCTGTCGGCCCGATCAACTGATTATCAACACGGGTTGTTCGTGAAGCCTTGTAAGGGAATCCCCCAACAGTTTGTTTGCACTGCACTGTTGATTGATCGATCAATAGGAAATAATATTGATCAAACGATCACTAAACAGTGATCAACCCTTTTGCGGCGGGGATGCGAGTCGCCTTTCACCACGAAGACTGGAGACAACATGTCGATGAACCGGAGAAACTTTGTCGCGATGGCGGCGGGCACGGGCGCAGCCCTGGCCGCTCCGTCGCTGGTGCACAGTCAAAGCGCAGGCGAGCCGTTGCGGGTAGGGCTTCTGACAGCCAAGACCGGCCCGTTTGCGTCGGGCGGCCTCGACATGGAACGCGGCCTCCAGGCTTACCTCGCCGCCAACGACCAGCGGCTGGGCGGCCGCAAGGTCGAGCTCATCGTGGCGGATACCGGAGGGGTTCCGTCCGCTGCACGGACCAAGACTCAGGAACTGGTGGAACGCGAGCGCGCACAGGTGCTGATGGGCCCGCTGGCCGCCTTTGAAGCGCTGGCCACCGACGACTACATGCGCTCGCGGAAGATTCCGGTGTTCCCGGTGGCTGCGGCCGAAGACATGACCCAGCGCAAGGCCAACCCGTGGCTGTTCCGCGCAAGCTCGACCTCTGCGCAGTGCGCGCATCCCCTGGCCGATTACTGCGCCAACAAGCTCAAGTACAAGCGCATGGTGCTGGTGGCAGACGACATCGCCTATGGCCACGAAATGACCGCCGGCTTCCAACGCGTGTTCGAGGAGGCTGGGGGCAAGGTGATCCAGAAGCTGTTTCCGCCGCTCACGGCGCCCGATTACGGCACCTTTCTCGCCCAGCTGCGCCGTGAGGCCGATGCGGTTTTTCTCGGATTCGCCGGCTCGAACGGATTCCGCTTTATCCGCCAGTTCAACGAATACGGCCTGCGCGGCAAGATGGCGCTGGTGGGCGGCATGACCGCGCTGGACGAAGCCGTGCTGCGCAACATGGGCGATGAGGCTCTCGGTATCGTGACGGTCAACTGGTATTCGGCGGAACTGGCAAATCCGATCAATGCCAAGTTTGTCGGCGCATTTCGCAAGGCGCATGGCTACGACCCCGGCTTCTATGCCGCGTGCACGCATGTCAGCGCTTCGGTGTTGGATGCCGCACTCGAGCCGCTCAAAGGGAAAGCCTTTGACAAGGAGGCGCTGCGCGAAACGCTCAGCAAAACCAATGTCCTGACTGCTCGCGGACCGGTCAAGTTCGACAGCTACGGCAATGTCGTGGGCAATGTGTACGTTCGCAACGTCGAACGCAAGGAAGGTCGCCTGGTCAACAGCATCGTCGACACCTACTCGGACGTGAGCCAGTTCTGGACCTACGACCCGAAGAAATTCCTGGCCGAACCCGTGTATTCGCGCGACTGGCCGCCCGCCAGAAATCTGGCTGCCTGAAGCCCCACTGGATGCCCCAGCGCAGGCCCGCGCCTGCGCTGCAGCAACGACCCATGCAATTCTGGTTGACCCAAACGTTCAACAGCCTGGCCCTCGGTGGCCTGTTGCTGTTGCTGTCATCAGGCTTCGCGCTGATCTTCGGGCTGATGCGCATCGCCAACCTCACACACGGTGCGCTGTTCATGATCGGGGCGTACGTGGCGGCCAGTGCCGCACGTGCCGGCTGGGGCTTCGCTGCGGCGGTGGTCCTGGCCGCATTGGCGACGGCCCTGCTGGGCGGCCTCATCGAACGGCTGATTCTCCGGCGCCTCACGGGCAATGCACAGGCGCAGGTGCTGGCGACGCTGGGACTGTCTTTCATCGCGGCGGACATGTGCCTCGTGCTCTGGGGAGGCGACCCCATTCCCATCGCGCCGCCTGGCTGGCTGGCCGGGCCGGTCGATTGGTTCGGCTTCAGCTTTCCGAGCTACCGCATCGCAGTCATTGGCGTGTCCGTCGTGGCCGCAGCCCTGCTCTACGTGCTGATGGAGCGCACGCGGCTGGGCGCACGGATCCGCGCCGGCGTCGATGACATGCCCATGGCCCGCGCCGTCGGCATCCGGGCTTCCGCGCTCTTCACCAGTGTGTTCTGCCTGGGTGCGTTGCTGGCGGGACTCGGCGGCGCGGTCGGCGGCCCGATGCTGTCGGCCTATCCGGGGCTGGACGCCGACATGCTCCCGCTCGCGCTCATTGTCGTGATCCTCGGCGGGGTCGGCAGTCTGATGGGCACCTTCCTGGCGAGCTTCATCATCGGCTTTCTCTACACCTTCGGCACGGCGCTGGTCCCCGACCTCGCCTACGTCATCCTCTTCCTGCCGATGATCGTGGTGCTGGCCTTCCGACCTTCAGGCCTGATGGGAGGGGCCCGCGCATGAACAAGCTCGCGCTCTTGCTGTTGCTCGCGGCACTCGCCCTCCTGCCCGCCCTGGTGGGCGAGTACTACGTCAACCTGGGCAGCCAGATTCTCATCGCGGTGATCTTCGCTGCCAGCCTGAATCTGCTGGTGGGCTATGCGGGACTGACGTCTCTCGGCCACGCCGCCTACCTGGGCCTGTCGGCCTACATCGCCGGGTGGCTGGCGCTGCGGATGGGCATGAGCCATGCCTTTGCGGCGCCGATCACGCTGTTGGCGACGACGGCCATCGGTGGCGTCTTCGGGTGGATCGCCTTGCGCGCGTCCGGTCTCAGCTTCCTCATGCTGACGCTCGCGCTGTCGCAAGTGGTCTGGGGGCTTGCCTACCGGTGGACGTCGGTGACCAACGGCGACAACGGCCTCTCGGGCCTCACGCGGCCCGCTCCTTTCGGCATCGACCTCGAGAACAGCAACGCCTACTACTGGTTCGTCTTGCTGATCACCGTCGCGGTGATGGGCGTGATCGGGCGGCTCGTGCATTCGCCTTTCGGCGCCTCGCTTCGCGGTACCAAAGACCAGGCACGTCGCATGAGTTCGATGGGCTACAACGTCTGGGGAATTCGCTGGTGTGCCTTCGTCGGTGCGAGCTTCCTCGGCGCAGTCGCCGGGCTGCTCTACGTGTACTTCCACAAGTACGTCCATCCCAGCGTTCTCTCGGTGACGTCGTCCGCCGAAGTGTTGCTGAGCGTGATCGCAGGCGGTGCAGGCACGTTGGCCGGGCCTGCCGTGGGCGCGGTTCTCGTGGTGCTCCTGAAGAACTACGCCTCGGGTTACATCGAGCGTTGGAACATGCTGCTGGGAGCGGTGTTCGTCTTCATTGTCTTGGTCATGCCACACGGCATCGTGCCCGGTGTTCGAGGCCTGCTCACCCGGGGCAAGGAAGGCAAGCGATGAACGCCGCACTCGAGATCCGGGGACTGAAGAAGTCGTTCGGCGGGATCGCCGTCACCCAGGACGTGCACCTGACCATGGAGCCGGGCGAACGCCGCCTCATCATCGGACCGAACGGCGCCGGCAAGACCACGCTGTTTGGACTGATCGCCGGCGAGATCCGCCCCGATGCTGGCTCGATCCGCATCTTCGGCCAGGATGTCACGCGGATGACGGTGCCCGCACGGGCCCGCTGCGGCCTCTCGCGCACCTATCAGATCATCACGCTCTTTCCGCAGGACACGCTGGCGCACAACGTGGTGCTGGGACTGCTTGCAGTCGCGTCGCTGCGCCACAACCCGGTGACCTTGCTCCGCCGCCACACGGCGCTGCACGATCGGGCGGTCGAACTGCTCGAGGGCGTGGGCCTCGGCAGCAAGGCGATGCACCGCGTGGCCGACGTGTCCTATGGCGAACAGCGGCGCGTGGAACTCGCGATCGGACTGGCCCAGGCGCCCCGGCTTCTGCTGCTGGACGAGCCTCTCGCGGGCTTGTCGCAGGACGAACGGACGGTGGTGCAGCGCCTCATCGCACAGGTTCCGCGCGAGACCGCCATCCTCATGATCGAGCACGACATGGACGTTGCACTTGAATTCGCGGAACAGATCACCGTGCTGCACTACGGCAAGGTGCTGGTGGAAGGCGACCGCAAGACCGTTGTCGAGCATCCGAAAACGCGGGAGATCTACCTTGGCCACTGAAGCATTGAGCGTTCTCGATCTGGACATCTGCTACGGGCAGAGCCAGGTGGTGCACGGCCTGTCGCTGCACCTGTCCGAAGGTCGCGTACTCGCGCTTCTGGGGCGCAATGGCGCCGGGAAGAGCACGTCGCTGAACACCTTCGCGGGCCTGATGGCGGCACGCAGCGGCGAGATCCGCCTCGGCGGCCGGCCGGTGGAGCGGCTGTCGCCTGAAGCCATTGCGCGCGCCGGCATGCGACTGGTCCCGCAGGGACGCCGGATCTTTCCGAGCCTGACGGTGCTCGAGAACCTGCTGGTCGCCGAACAGCCCGCCCCCGATGCGGGCAAGGGTCGAGCCTGGAACCTGGCCCGCGTCTACGAGACCTTCGGGCGGCTGAAGGAAAGAGCGCGACAACGCGCCGGCACGCTCTCCGGCGGCGAGCAACAGATGCTGGCCATCGGCCGCGCCCTGATGGGCAACCCGAAGGTGCTGCTGCTCGACGAGCCCTCCGAAGGCCTTGCACCGCTCATCGTGGCCGAGGTTGCCCAGGCGATCAAGACACTGAAGGCCGACCGGCTCTCCATCGTCCTGGTGGAACAGAATTTTCATCTGGCGCTCGATGTTGCCGACGACGTGGTCGTGCTCAACACCGGCCACGTGGTCCATGCCGGACCGGCCGATGCAGTCCGTGTCGAGCCCGAGTTGGCCACTCGCCACCTTGGCGTCTTCTAGCGCCAGGCCCTTCGCTTTCATCGTCTGTCCTTCCCAAGCTTCAACGGAAACCATCGTGCTGTACACCTGCTCCCCTCAATGCACCGACCCGTCCCACCACCACGGTGGCGCAAAGCGAACGCGCTCGGCAGCGCTGTCGGCGCCCCGCGCGGCGACGTCGACCCGCCCCGCCAGGGGCAGCCGTCCGCCAGTGGTCGACGTTCATTGCCACTACCTGAACCCGGCGGTCGCGGCCGCGGCCTCGGACCTCGATGTCGGCAAGCACGACCCCAGCGTGATCTATGCCAACGCGCTGACGCGGGAGACCAACGTGGCGCAGATGAAGGAGCGAGCCCCCAAACTCACCGGCATCGACCAGCGCCTGGATGACATGGAACGCATGGGCATCGACATCCAGGCCATCAGCCCCGCACCGTTCCAGTACTTCTACTTCGCGCCGCCAGAGCGGGGTGCTGCCCTCGCAAGGCAGGTGAACGAGGGCATCGCTGCGCTGGTGGCACAGACGCCCGAACGCTTCGTCGGCATCGGATCTGTGCCCCTGCAGAACGCGGAACTCGCAGTGCAGGAGCTCGACCACTCCGTCGGCCGGCTCGGCCTGCGCGGCGTGGAGATCAACACGAACGTCAACGGGCTCAACCTGACAGATCCGCGGCTCGGGCTGGAGCCGTTCTTCGCCCGCGCCGATGCGCTTGGCGCAGTGGTCTTCCTGCATCCCGTCGGATTTTCCGAAGGCGCACGCCTGACCGACCACTACTTCAACAACGTGATCGGCAACCCGCTCGACACCACGGTCGCGGTCAGCCACCTGATCTTCGACGGCGTCGTGGCGCGGTATCCCAACATCAGGTTCATCGCTGCGCATGGCGGCGGTTACGTGGCGCACTACTGGGCGCGCATGGACCACGCTTGGCGTGCGCGCGCGGATTGCCGCACCGTGATCGACCGGTTGCCCTCGAGCTATCTCAAGACCTTCTATGTCGACACGATGGTGTTCGATCCGCAGATGCTGCGGCACCTGGTCGACCTGTTCGGTGCCGAGCGCGTCCTGCTGGGCACAGATTATCCGTACGACATGGGCGAGGATCGGCCGCGCGAGCTCATTGCGGCGGTCCAGGGCCTGACAGCCGAAGAAGTCGCGCAGATCGAGGGCCTCAACGCCGTCAAGCTGCTCAACATCACCCCCGCCATCTGAGCGTGAGGACTTCCATGAGTGACCTTTTCAGCCCTCTGACCCTCGGCGGCCTCGAACTGCCCAACCGCATAGTGGTTTCGCCGATGTGCCAATACTCGGCACAGGACGGCGTCGCGAACGACTGGCATCTTCAACACCTCATGCAACTCGCTTTTTCAGGCGCCGGCCTCGTGATGATCGAAGCCACCGCGGTGGAAGCCAGAGGCCGCATCACCCATGGCTGTCTCGGCCTCTACAGCGACGCCGCCGAGGAGGCACTGGGACGCGTCTTGAAAGCGGCCCGCGCGGTGGCTGCGCCGGGCACGCGTTTTGGCATCCAGCTGGGCCACGCGGGGCGCAAGGGTTCTGTCACCGCGCCCTGGGAGGGTGGAACGCCGCTGACCGGCGCGAAGGCCGATGAGGCGCCGTGGCTGTGCGTTGCCCCTTCCGCACAGGCTTTCGCGGCGTCATGGGCTGTGCCGGAGGCCCTCGACGAGGCTGCGATCGAGCAGCTGGTGGATCGGTACATCGATGCGGCCAGGCGCGCTGTACGTCTGGGCTTCGAAGTGATCGAACTGCATTGCGCGCACGGGTACCTTCTGCACCAGTTCCAGTCTCCCCTGTCCAACCTGCGGACCGACGCCTGGGGCGGAGACGCCGAGCGGCGCGACCGCCTGGCGCTGCAGGTCGCCACCCGCCTGCGCGAACAGGTACCTGCCCACTGCGTCCTGGGTGCACGCGTGACCGGCACCGACTGGAAGCCCGACGGCCTTCAGGTGGATGACGCCGTGCGCCTGACGCTCGGGCTCAAGGCGCGCGGCTTTGGCTACGTTTGCGTCTCCAGCGGCTTCGTCGAGCCGAACCGGGGAATTCCGTTCGGACCCGGGTTCCAGGTGCACCTGGCCGCCGAGGTACGGCAACGCACCGGGCTCGTGACGCGTGCGGTCGGCGGCATTTCCGAACCGGCCCAGGCCGAAGCGATCATCGCGTCCGGACAAGCCGATCAGGTGGCCCTGGCACGTCCCTTCCTCGCCGACCCGCGCTGGGTGTGGCGGGCCGCAGAAACGCTCGGCGAGCCGCTGTACTACCCGCCGCCCTATCTGCGTGCGGCCGGTCTGCGCAAGCCCGCGGTTCATGCCAACGACTGAGCCTTCAGGCAATGACCAAAGCAATCGAAATCAACGTCAACGGGAGAGCACGGCAGGTGCAGGCCGACGAGAACGACCTGCTGCTCTATGTCCTGCGAAACGACCTGGACTGCAAGGGCGTGCGCTTCGGCTGCGGGGCCGGCCAGTGCGGCGCCTGCATGGTGTGGATGGAAGGTCGGCCCGTGTGCTCCTGCGACATGCCGATGTGGAGCGCTGCAGGGCACCGCTTCACCACCGTTGAAGAACTCGGCAACGACCGCGTCGGCGCTGTCGTGCTTGACTCGTTCGTCACGCTGCAAGCAGCGCAGTGCGGCTATTGCATCAACGGCATTCTGATGTCTGTCACCGCACTGCTTCGCCAGACCGCGTCGCCCACCGAAGCCGAGATCCAGCACGCACTGCACCGCCACCTTTGCCGGTGCGGCGCTCATGCCCGCATTCTCAAGGCCATCCACGCCGCAGCCGAGCGGCTCAGCAAGGAGGCCAGCCAGTGAACGCCGCGCATCCGGACGCTCCCCCACCCGCGGTGCAGATGCACCCCCTTCTGCACCATTGGGTGCGCGTGGGCCCTGGCCGGCAATTGACGATCTGCACCGGCAAAGTGGAGCTCGGACAAGGCATCTCGACCGCCCTGGTGCAGATCGCCTGCGATGCGCTGGGACTGGCGCCGTCCCAGGTGCATCTGGTCGCTGGCCATACCGATCTTGCGCCCGATGAGGGCTACACCGCCGGCAGCCTGTCCGTGCAATACGGCGGCGCCGCGGTGCGCTGGGCTTGCGATCACGCGCATGCCCTGTTCCGCGCTGCCGCGGCGAAGCGGTGGTCCGTCGATGCGACCCGCATCGACGTCGAGGAGGGGCGCTTCAGCGTGCCCGGAACCACGATGCACGTCGACTACTGGGAGTTGGCGCCGCAGGTGGATCTTCGTGTGTCCATCGACGTCCCGCCCTCCGGCACCCGCCGAACCGACGCACCTTACGTAGGACGCTCCGTCCAACGACTGGATCTGCTCCCCAAGCTCACGGGTCCCGGGTTCCTGCATGACCTCGCGCTGCCAGGCATGCACCACGTCCGCATGGTCCGGGCCCGCGGTTCGCGTAGCGTCCCTGCCACGTGGCCGATCGCAGCGCTGGAAGCGCTGGAGGGTGTGGACCAGGTGGTCCACAGCGGCGGATTCGTGGCGCTTGTCGGGTCGCACGAGGGTCGGCTGGTGCGCGCATGGGCCAAGGCAAGACGACTCCTCGACTTCGGCGACCTGCCGGAGGCTCCCGTCGACGCAGCCCAGGCGCATGAAGCCCTGCCGCTGCTTCAAAGTCTGCCGGCGGTCTCCAAGCGGGTGTATGACGATGGGACGGCGCTCGAGTCAACGCGTGTCCACAGCGCAAGCTACTCCCGTCCTTACCTCGCTCACGCGTCCATCGGCCCATCCTGCGCGCTCGCTGACCCGCGCGGTGGCCGGCTGCGCGTGTGGTCCCACACACAGGGTGTGTACCCGCTGCGCGCCCAACTCGCTGCGGCGCTGGGGCGGCCTCTCGATACGGTCGAGGTGATCCACGCGCCGGGGGCGGGTTGTTACGGCCACAACGGCGCGGACGACGCCGCGTTCGATGCGGCGTTCGTGGCGTTGCAGACCGGCTTGCCCGTCCGGGTGCAGTGGATGCGGGAAGACGAGATGTCGGCCTCGCCGTTCGGCTCAGCCAGCGCCATTGCGCTGACGGCTGGACTGAACGATGCCGGAGAGATCACGGGCTGGTCGATGGCACTCTGGAGTCATACGCACATGGCCCGACCGGGCTGGGGTGAAGGCATTCACCTGCGCGGCGCGTGGGACCTCGACCCACCGATGCCGCGGCCGGTTTCGCGCGACCTGCCCTTGCCCATGGGCGGCGGCGACCGCAACGCCATCGCGCTGTACAACTTGCCGCAGCAGACCGTCGACTACCACTTCATTGCGGACTCGCCGGTTCGCGTGTCGGCGCTGCGATCGCTCGGTTCGTACGCCAACCTCTACGCGATCGAATGCTTCATGGACGAGCTCGCCGAACGGGCCGATTGTGATCCGGTCGAGTTTCGCCTGCGGCATCTTGTCGATTCGCGCGCGCGCGCCGTCCTGCATGCTGTCGCCAAAATGTCGCAGTGGGCTCAGCGTGGCGAGAGCGGCTCCGGCACCGGGATGGGCATCGGTTTGGGTCGGTACAAGAACCAGGCTGCCTACTGCGCCATCGTCGCCAAGGTCGATGTCGAAGAAAAGGTGCGCGTCGCCAAGGTGTGGATCGCGGTTGACGCAGGCGCTGCCGTCAATCCCGACGGGTTAATCAATCAGATCGAAGGCGGCATGCTCCAGTCGCTGAGCTGGACGCTGAAGGAAAGCGTGACCTGGGACGATTCGGGAATCAGCTCCTGCGACTGGGCTCACTACCCGATCCTGAGCTTCGACGAAATTCCCGAGATCGACGTTCAGGTGATTCCCCAACCCGATGCGCCGAGCCTCGGCGTGGGCGAAGCCGCAGCCGGTCCGACCGCCGCGGCAGTCGCCAACGCCGTAGCCCACGCACTCAGCCTGCGCGCCCGCCATCTTCCACTCA
>Ga0307414_10000596_pt1 | contig 18617 bp, 16 predicted proteins | sample DK1Ometagenome_FD_203804 | JGI IMG/M metagenome (GOLD analysis project Ga0307414, IMG submission 203804) | Maize rhizosphere microbial communities from greenhouse at UC Davis, California, United States - DK15-O-3 | ecosystem: Host-associated > Plants > Roots > Rhizosphere > Soil | place: USA... | reverse complement strand
ATTGCCCACAACCTGGCCAAAATGACGGGGTGAACAGGGAAACCTCATTTTTTTATCCATTCCATTCCATAAGACTGAAATATCCACCCATCCACAACACAATTAAAAGAGCCAAGAATCCCTTGGAGTTAAACGGTATTCAAAAAAATAGAGGCCGAAATCAGGAAATCGGCCTCTATTGAATAAAAAAGGCTGTTTTTAATTAGTAAATATTAATATGAAACAGCCCCTTTTTTATTACCACTCCCAGAGGGAGTTTTCGTATTCTAATAACTTGTATTCAAATGCAAGCGCATCCACGTAGGCCTGCATATCGGGGTTAGGATGTTCTACTGACACCAAATCTGCAATTAGCGCATCTTCGGAATTTGTGAATTTCCGCACGACAGATCTAAACAACCTTGTTTCGAATGCCTCAGCATAGGTCAGGCTCTTAGCTGCATTTTGGAAGTTGATCCATCTCGCTTCAGGATGATCCTTGAAATAGTTGTAGAAATCTTTATAACGGATGTAAGCGATCGTTTTCTGCCCAGCATTTGCATTAGACTCGGAAGGCATAACCAGCTCAAGATACTTGATATCAAATACCATATCGGAGTGATGCTTGTCAAAAACAAAATCTTCCTTGAAATCCAGGTAATACAATGCCTTTGAGAAGATACTGTCGCCCGTTGCATTGATCCAGAAGTTATTCTGGAATTCGGCAATAGAAAGTGGCTGAGTAAATTCTTCATCAGCAAATACTTCCAGGGCATTCTCCTCTACAACAGCTTTATAAATCTGGTTCATGATCCCGTTTGATTTGGTATCGCCAGATCCATATAGCGATCTATTGTACTTCTCTCGAAGGTCAATTCTTCTCCATACGCCAACTTGATACATTTTATCATCTTCACGGATACGTTTTGCAGAGAATACGGTATCCATATCAAACTGACGGTCTCCATATCCAGAAGGAGTCACACTCGTAGCCGCGACCTGTGCCTCACTTGCAAGTGGGGCCAAGCCAGCTGCAAGTAGCAGGGACAAGATTAATTTTGGAAGAAACTTTTTCATAATCATTCGTTTATCTTAGCCCTAATCTATCTACTATTTAAGACGGATAGGAACTACTTGTCTTAATTCTGAAGGAATTTTATTTCCTCTGAAGTTAGTTCTTGTTACTTGTCTGATCTCAAAGACAATCACATCACCAGCTCTCGCGCTTTCTAATAACGAGCGCATTGCCAAACTATTACCACTAGAAACTTGAGCAGTCTGTCTTGGAACTTCATTCCTCAACAATCTCATTTCACCGCCAGTCACTTCGAAGTTAGCGTCCTTGGCCATTGTTCTACCAAAGTTTGCCTCAGGTTTTGCAAGGAGCTTCAACCCCATCATGGAACTGATCGCCTGTGCTTGACTAAGATCAACTTCCGATCCATTTGACGTCACTGGTACCAGAGAAGGTGCAGGTACTGGTTTGATATCATAATCTACAGTACCAATTTTATTTCCTCCACTGCTTACGCCGATGTTTACTTTACCAGATGCACCAGGAATTACGGTCAATTGGCCTGGCTTATTGCCTTTGATCGATTGTCCGTTACTCACAGCAAACTCTGGTGAATAAGTGTTGCCCAAAGCAGGTACTTCTATTAATAACTCATTGGCGCAATCTGCATAAAGCTGCTGAACCACCTCGGAAGACACCTTAATCACCGGCTGAGCCACAAAGTACTCATACTCTACCGGCAACACTTTATCTTCGCCCCCCACATTGGTAACGATTTCACCTGTCAATACACGTCTTGCCAATCCTCTGTCATCATAATCTGTCGCCGGAGCAGCAGTGAATTCAATTTTACCGAAACCTTTTGGATCCACAGTCACAGACTTTCCGTCCAAAGTCATCGTAGGTACAGATGAGGTAGAACTTGAAGCAATGAACATATCTGCTTCAAACTTGGTACCTGCCGCAACTACATTGGATGTAGCAGCTATTCTTGCTTCTGTCACATCAGCTTTGAAGAAGAAAGAACCGATCGAATTCTGCACCGCAGTTAACGACTCGCCTTCAATATTCAAGACTTCATTCTGATACTGTGAAATCAACGCAATTACAGCACCTACCGGAGACTTAACGAAGTTCAACGCAACGAAATCTTTACTTCTGGCTTCTCTATCATTAGCAAATAGCTCTATTTCAGCTGCATCCTTTGCAATGTCATCAAATTTCATATCAGGAAACCCAACAGTACCTAAAATTTCTGAGATCTGAGCTGGATAGGCATTCAGCCTAGCCTTCATTTCCTCCCCTTTACCGTTATTGGCAAATAGGTTACCGGTGATCTCCGTATTCTTAAGTTGGGCATTTACATAGTTCCCTTCGTCGTTCTTGGCATTAGATTGCGTAATCAAGTCTTGCTTGAGTTGCTCCAAGTAATCGTAGGTCTCTTTTGTTGCCTCTCTGATTTGATTAGCAGCGGCCACTTTTGGCACATCCACTTCTTTATTTCCTTGCTGCTCTACCGTATACGCAATAGACTCAACAGTCTTTTGATTTTTATTGATGAAATTTCGGGAAGTCCGTTCCATTCCATCATTAATCAACACAAATTTCTGGAGGATCTGGTTGCTTACCTGGAGGGCCAATAAGGCCGTCAAAACCAGGTACATCATACCAATCATCCGCTGTCTAGGTGTCTCTTTAGCTCCTGCCATTTTTAATTTTTAATGGATTTTAAATGAATTGAAGAGAAATTAACCTTTCATAGCGGATAGCATTCCACCATAGATTTTATTCAATGAACTCACGTTCTGATTCAATTTTGATAATTCAGTTTTAAATGCTTGTGTTTCTTTTCCTGCTTCAGTCAATCCTTCCATTGCCGCAGTCATGTTAGCATAGAATTTATTCAATGTCTTCACATGGCTGTTAGCATCCTGAAGTTCCATCTCATACACTGCGTTGAGTGCCGAAAGGTTCTTAGTTACTGTCTGTACTTGGGTATGGTATGCTTTTGCATCTTGGGAAGCAGAAGACATTTCAGTTAGCGCTGCGGCCGTCTTGCTATATGATGCGTTCATATCCACCAATGTTTTGGCAGCACTCTTTACATTTGTAGCATATTCATTAGTGGCTACAGCAGCATCAGACAGATTGCCCATCTTTTCTGCAGACGTGGCGAGATTTTGCATTCCTCTACCCAAGCTTTCGATCAACTCAGGACCTACTTTAGCCTTAGCAAGCATTTCGTCCAGTTTCTGGGACACCTGATCTCCGGCACCAGCTGTTGCACCCTGTACTCTTCTGACAGTAGGTTCTCCACCGGCCAGTTCAGGATAAACTTTAGACCAATCCACCTCTTCTGCTTTTGGTTCAAATGCAGAAAGAAAGAATATAAATGCCTCTGTACTTAGTCCGATACCAATCATCCAGTTGGCACCTTGCCAATCCAGGATTTTAAACATCGCACCAAGAATAACGACAGCAGCACCAATACCATAGATTTTTGGCATGATGCTGGAATAAAATTTTGATGAAAACGAGTTGCTGTTGCTAGCCATTTGTTAGAATCTTAAGTAAGGTTTTATTGTATTTTATGTGTGGTATTTTTTGTGGATTATCTCCTGCTTCTTCTTGAGCTGTTTACGTCCATTGACCCGGATCGCCCGATAAATGTCATAGTTGTTCTAAAGCCAATATGAGCCTGGGCTACATCTTCGTATTCGTAAGTTCTGGTGCTGGTCTCAAGATAATGTGCGATATCTTTCCAGCTTCCACCTCTTACTACTTTTCTTGGCTCGTTAGGATCGTCATAAACCGGGTCCAGATCCCAGGTGATGGATGAAGAAGTAGTGGCATAGGCATCCAAAACCCACTCAGCCACATTTCCGGACATATTATATAATCCAAACCCATTAGGTGCAAATACATCTACTGGAGCAGTATATGCAAAACCATCATCGATGTAGTTACCTCTGCCCGGTTTGAAATTGGCCATTAAACAGCCTCTTTTATTTTTCAAATATGGACCGCCCCAAGGATATTTAGCAACGTCTTTGCCTCCTTTAGCTGCATATTCCCATTCTGCTTCTGAAGGTAATCTGAAGCTTGGGCCGTCAAAGTCGCTCTCATCATTTGCATTCATATGATAAGTTCTCCATTCACAGTATTTTTTAGCTTGATCCCAAGACACTCCCACGACAGGATAATTATCAAATGCTGGGTGGTCAAAATAAAATTCCATTAATGGATCTCCATAATGATAGGAGAAACTTGTGGACCAAACTGTGGTGTCAGGCCTCAACTCTTCATAATTCAGTTCTGGAGCCTCCTTAAGTGTAGTAGAAGTACCAGTTTCCAATGTACCGTTCTTCACAGCCTCCAAAAATTGCCGATATTTATTATTGGACACTTCATATTTGTCCATAAAAAACTCAGAAATCGTGATTTGCTTGTTCAGCGCCGATTGAGAATAAGCGATATCTTCATCAGCTTGTCCCATCCAAAAAGTTCCAGCCTTCACCGGTACCATATCATAAGGCAGATTCTGTTGCCATTTTGTACGCTTTGGAACGCCCGTCACTTCACCTCTCCTATTCATCTTTTCGCTGGCGGATCCTTTCTTGTTGAAAAGACCACACCCGGGTAAAAGTGTCACTATCGCCAATCCCATAGAGAGTGACATCAAGCGAAAATTAATTTTTCTATACATAAATGACGTTTTTTCGTTCATCAAATAATTTCTCTGTGAAGAACTGTATCAATACTCGAAATTTAGCGGAATTTGGCACACAAATGCAAATAACCTGCCAAAATTAGTCCAATGTTAATCTCAAGATAAAACTGGTCATGAACTATTTCCAACTGTTTATTTAATATTAAAACCTAAATCTCGGGGTACGTTGAATAACCCGTTGCACCTCATTGGTGACAGTACTAAGTCTATATCTTAGCATTAATTCGTGGCTGGTAGGCGCTTTAGTGCCTGAATTTGCAATTACGAAATCAAAGGAGTACCCTAAGTTTAATGAATTATCCCGTAATAAACTGTATCCCAAAATCACAGATGCTGATTCATTGCCTCTGAACCCTAATCCTCCACTCAATTTATTTTGATGTGTAGCAATAACGCTCACTTCATAGGAAAAATTATTAAAGGACACCGATTTTAAGAGCAAACTAGGTTCAATCGCCAGTTGTCCTATCGGTCTAAATCGATACCCTACCAGTAGATATGAATGGTTCATCAGCTGATTTTCATAAGAGCCATCCCCAAAATCAAAGTTTGGTTCATTGATATGTCTGCTACTTAATCCCACATAATAATCCCCCCGGTCTATCAGCAATCCCGCGCCCACATTGAAATTCAATTGACTCTCTTTTCCAGCACTTGGCAGGTTTGGTTCAGGATTAACGACTACTAATTCTCCATAATCAATGGAACTGGAATACATTCCTACATAGGCTCCAAAACTGAAGGTATATCGATTGATTTTTTTATGATAAGCTCCCTGAATATTTATTTCTAAATTCCCTGTAGCCCCAAGGTTATCATTCACCAGCGTAAGCCCATATCCTATATTCTTGTTTTCTAACCTTCCCTGCGCAGTCAAAAGCTGGGTGACCGGAGCACCACCTTGTCCTGATCGGGTAGTATAATTAGCCCATTGCGTACGATGCAAAGCTGAAAATCGAAAACCACCATCCTTTCCAGCAAATGCTGGGTTGTAATACATTCCATTGTACATGTATTGTGAAAACTGCGGATCCTGCTGGGCCACACTTGAATTTATCTTCAAAAACAATAATAGGAGGAAGAAGGTAGAACCTAAAAAATATTTCCCGTAGCAGCTTTGCGTCATATTACAGTGGTTTCGTCCAAAACTATAACTATTGTAATGATTTATACTGAAAAACCACAGAATTTGATACTAAAGATTTACAAATTGTTCACCTTTTTTATATAAAGTTCCAAAGCACCAGTCATACTGGGAGCATTTGGCATTGGAGCCTCTATATCTAAAATCAAATCCAGATCCCGTACTGCTTGTGCAGTAGTAGGTCCAAATGCAGCAATTCTAGTTTTCCCTTGCTCAAAATCCGGGAAATTGGCCTTTAATGACTTAATTCCAGATGGACTAAAAAACGCCAGGATATCATACTTCACATCAGCCAAATCAGACAAATCCGCAGCTATCGTATGGTATATAATAGCTTCCGTGAATGTGATTCCATTCTTCTCCATGTATTCAGGAATCACATCCTTGCGAATGTCCGAGCACGGGAATAGATACTTCTCCGACTTATGTTTTTTGAAATAATCAAATAAGTCCTCAGCTGTCTTCTGACCTACGAAAAGCTTGCGCTTTCGGATTACTATGTATTTTTGAAGGTAATGCGCAGTCTGATCAGAAATACAAAAGTACTTCATATCTGCCGGCATCTCAATTTTAAAGTCTTTACAAATCGCAAAGAAATGATCGATTGCATTACGGCTAGTAAAAATCACAGCTGTATGCTTCAATATATCAATCTTCTGCTTTCTGAATTCTTTCGGCGGAACTGGTTCTACTTTTATAAACTGGCGGAAGTCAATCTTCAATTTATACTTCTCAGCCAACTGCACATAAGGTGAATTTGCACCTGTAGGGGCAGGTTGAGAAACAAGGATACTTTTTACCGGTCTAAACCTGTCTTTGGTAGCTGCGCTCATGCTTATTATATTCCGTTTTGGTGTTTCCTGAGCTAATACCCAATCACCATAGCCCACTTAGCCAAGATTAGAAAGGGTACTAGTTCTGCGATGCAAAGGTAAGTAAATAAATGGTATTTCTTAAAGCCCAGTCTATTCACCATGATGAGAAACAATGCAAAAATTCCGGCAAGGTACATCCAGAAAAACCCTGCAAACGAGAGATGTAGCACCTGATTTACCAAATAAAATTTGTTGAATAAAAAAAATGCAGAAAACAACAAAAGCCCAATAGTAGTAATAAGGATAAGCCTCAATAAATAAAAGAAGTGGGAAAACTCCATTCTCCCCAGATCAAATAAATAAGCCAAAACCTTGATCGCAGTGAACTTTAATATGGTAATGATCAACAATGCCAATGCTCCCAATAACCATATGCCTGTCAAGGTCCAAAAGTCTAAGGAAATACGGGATGAAAGCCATTCATAACGGAAAAAAATCAACCCTATCATTCCTGCCAAAGACAACAACATGTTTACTAAAAAAACATACCATAAAATATCTATTGAAAAGAACTTCTGCAAGCTCCCACTCTCAGAAAAATCCTCTGCGTTCAACAAGGAAATCGGCTTCACCATCATCTCAAAAATAAACGGATAAGCAAGTTTATATATAGCCAGCATCAGCATGGACAGAATTAACCCGACAATAAAAAAATCGCGGATCACCTGTCTGTTATACTTCAGCAAAGTACTCTTTCCCGCGGCATCTGTAGCTATAGTAGCCACCACAGGCCCCAGTGTCTTTTGCACCGTAGCGTCGCCTATTTCCAGCCCCTGCCTGATGACGGTAAGCTCCACTTTATCCACATTGAGTTCCCGCCGTAATTCTTCAGTCTTCATTGAAAATGCCGAATCCTCCTGCGTTGAAAACCACAATTTATCCCCCATAAAAATGACAGATTGGGCAGGAAAATCAAACGATAAATAAGAAAGTGGAAAAGTCTCCAAATCCACATTCAGTATCAGCCGGTCATTAGAACTGATCCATGTCTCCCGTGTACCTACTTCCCATTGCTCACTATAATCTTCCAAAACCTGGGAATGAACATGCTGGGCCATCCCCAGTAAGCAACTAAAAATAATACCTAAGCGTAGCAACTGTGTCATCTGTATAATTTGCTTTTCATTGGTCAGGACCTGTCCCGGCATAATCGGGATGGAATCTCCCGAATCGAGCCTGCCTAAAGGAGGCAGACAGGTTCGGGACAAGGTTTAATAATCAAGATAATCATAGTCTTGTAAGTCTAATAATTATCTTAATTATGTCGATTTCATACTTAAAATCTGGCCAAATATCCAAAATGAATTCTTGAATAGGAAAATTGTAAAGGCTGTAAATTAGATTTCCCTACACCATAAATAAATTGGAAAACTCCTGTACCTGTATCCAGATTTAATCCTGCCCCAAATGAGATGGGGTTATCTATTGGAGCTGCAAAGTACGGGTTTTCCAGAATCCCTAAGTCAGCAAAAACCATGAGAAACGAATTTTCCCCAAAAAAAATCCGCTGCTCCACATTCATATATGCATAAGACTTAGCATAAAAGAAGTTCTCATTGAATCCCCGGATAGATTTCAGCCCTCCAAGTCTATATAGATCATTGAGAAATAGATTTTCATTTTGGGTAAAGCCTCCACTTCCTTTTAACCACATTCCCCAGATCGGACGGATATAAATATGCTGTTCGAACTCAATTTGAGTCTGATATTGGGGACTGCTCAAGTCGATGCCTACATAGAGTTCCGATGGAATCCCAGTATTTTCCAGAATCTTTTTATTCCCTGCTGCCACCTCTCCTGTCAGCAAAATTCCTTTACGGGGGAAATATGGAGAGTCCAACTGGTTGTAAATCCATCCTATCCCATATTGATTCCATCGATAATCTGCTACATCGGGCAACTTAGTCACCTCACGGTAAGCAACAGTACTGATCAAATCACCTGCCTGCCTCCGTGTAAAAAACCGCAAGTAACCTGAACGCCCCAGATGATAACCAAATTCCAGCAGAAAACTCCGGTTAAGAAAAGTAGTGTCCTGCTTGAGTAAGTTAAATCCCAAGCTAACATCCAAAGGAGAATTAAAAACAAAGGATTCTTTTGCCGCTAATTCCAGAGTTTGAGATTCGACATTAACCCGCTGCCAATGCACTTCCACATCCCTGCCTTTCCCACCCAGATTGTACAAAGCCAGATTCAGTTCCCCTGTAATGAGCATCTTGCCTGTTTCGTTTTCACTTGGTATAAGGCCTATAATTCCGTCCACCACATTAGAACTTCTATCTTTTAATATAAAATTTGGTCTGGCTTTTTGAATCTGGAATGAAAGCTCAGGTGATGAGCTCAAATAGAAGTAAGGTGAATGGTTTACTATCCGCGCAGCGGCAATCCACTCTTTCTGGGAAAATGGTGCTCCGGGTTTTATCCCGGTAAGATTCTGGATGTAACGGGCACGTGCCTTGCTGTCTCCTGATACGCTTACACTGTCCCACCGGATCAATGGTCCAGCTTTATAGTCAATTACACCAGTAAGCTTGTTGCCAGACCGTACTATGCTATCCACTTTTATCTGAGCAAAAGGATATCCATTATTCTCTGCCTTATCCATCACGCGGTCCATGTAATAAGCAGCATCCGAATAGCTTAGCGCGGGCGGGAGATCATCAGGAATAAAATCTTTGGGCACATTTCCCCATTTCAACTCCTGCCAATAATATTGCCTTCCCGTTGTCAGTATTACAAGCGATGAATCCGTTCCAATTTCCTCCTGTACTAGATTTAGTTCAAGATATCCCTCCACTTGGTATACATACCTCAAAGAATCCAAGAACTCCTTTGCAAGTTGTTCATGTTCAAACTGTATCCAATTGGATTCCATGGTCGGATTATCAACCAGATATTTAAGCCAATGGACTTGTTGCGCTTCACTGATAGAAGTTCCTTTGATGAGTAGAATAAAAATTACTAAAAAAGTAGATTTCAAAGGGCAGTGAGGGATTGATTATATTTGCAAATTAATAACCTGAATTCGATGAATATAGCAAAGTCAAAATTAATAGAAGTGTTTGGTTGCAAGGCAGATTTTCTAAGGGAAAGCGGGCTATCTTGTGAAAATCTAACACAGCAAACAGATGTTTCTATTAAAATAATACATCTCCAATCACTTTTAAACAGCAATCTGCCTCGTTTTTTCCTTCCGCAATATCCGTATTACGTTCAGGAAAAATCTAGCAGCTCTATTTTAAAGTGTTTTGACTAAGCGAGAATAATCGATCTCAGGTTAATAGAAATCACCTTGGCAGGCATATACATTCATATCCCATTTTGCAGACAGGCATGTCATTACTGCGACTTCCACTTCAGCACCAGCCTGAACCGGATGCAGGAGATGACGGAAATGATCTGTCGTGAGATAGAATTACGGGCGGATTTTCTTCAGGGTGAACTAGTAGAAACGGTTTATTTCGGGGGAGGAACTCCCTCTCTTTTGAGTCCTCAGCAATTGGAGGCTATCCTGCAAAAGTTAGCGGATACATTCCCTTCTGACTGGAAAGAAGTAAGCTTGGAAGCTAATCCGGATGACCTTTCGCAGCCCTTGCTTGAATCTTGGAAAGCGTTGGGGATAGATCGATTAAGCCTTGGGATTCAGAGTTTTGATGAGGAGGTACTCCGTTTTTATAATAGAAAGCATACTGCTAAAGAATCAAAGGTAGCTATTGATACTGCACGTCAAGCTGGTTTTGATAAGTTCAGCCTTGACTTGATTTATGGATTTCCTCAGCCCAATCATGAATTGTGGAAAAGAGATCTTCAGGAAGCAATCGCCCAAAATCCCGGGCATATCTCCAGTTATAGCTTGACGGTAGAGCCGAAGACAGCACTTGGTAACTGGGCTGAAAAAGGAAAATTCCAGCCAGCAGATGATGACTTTGTAGCTGAGCAATTTGAATTACTACAGGAATTGACTGAGCGGGCAGGATATATTCAATACGAAGTTTCTAATTTTGGGAAGCCCGGTCAATTCGCAATGCACAACACCAACTATTGGAAAGGAACTCCCTATTTAGGCTTGGGTCCCAGTGCCCATTCTTTTGACGGAAAAAATAGAGGCGCTAATCCAGCCAATAATTCCCTGTATCTCCGAAAGTTAGGAGCAGGCACTCCTCCGTACAAAACAGATGAACTTACAGAAGATGATCGTCTGAACGAATATATTTTGACCGGACTGCGTACGGTTTGGGGGATTGACTTTCAGTATATTCAGCAGGAATATGGCAAAGACATACTAGGGGAAAAAGGAAAGTTGCTGGAACAACTGGATCGGGAAGGCAAGCTGATTTGGAAGGATAAAAAACTATCTTTGAGCAAAAGTGGCAAGTTACTGGCAGATAGTATTGCAGCGGCGCTTTTTATATAGGTAAGCGAAGGGAAATGAGCAAAGACGGATATTTTAGCAGGAAAAAAGAAGCTGCACCAATGGAAGCAGCGTTTCAGGATTTATTAAAAGCCTATAGACTGGAAGGTAAATTTCGGGAAAAGTCTTTAATCCACGATTGGCCCCAGCTTGTGGGGAAGACCATTGCGGACCGGACTACTTCTGTGTTTATCAAAGACCAGAAGCTTTTTGTGAAAATAAATTCTGGGCCGGTAAAGAAAGAATTGATGATGAGCAAAAGCAAGGTGCTGGCCTTGATCGATGAAAAATATGGCGCGGGAATAGTCGCAGATTTAATATGTATGTAGCATTCAATGAGGCCTGACCGTCATACTTATGAATATTTTTTGACAGCTACAGACACAGGACGATTTCAGCTTTACAATTATCCACTCCGATTGAGTAATATTGCGGAAGCACATCATGATCAAAATACCAACAATCCATATTGGAAAACTAAGCATGCTTCTTGCCATTTTGGTATGGCTGGCATTGCTATTTGTGGATTTGGTCAGACTTTTTGGAATTATAAACCAAATGAATTCTGGGATTGCTACAGAGATTACCTGGATTCTGGAGATTTTATTTTTTTTAACTGTCTATTTATTTTACAAGTATTCAATAAATAAAAATAGTCAAAGCGACTTTTTAAACCTGATCTGGAGGGGTGCCTCTACGGGTATATTTGCTGTGGCTGTCACGCTTTTAATAGGCTTTTTCTATTCTTCCCTAGGTGAAAGCCGTTTGGCAACGGAGCCTTTTCTGCAAAATTTCTTTTACCACGTCATTTATGCGCTGATTACGATTTTTCTTATTTCTACAGCCCAGCTTTGGCAGCACTTGATATTGTACCAAAAGAACAAACGCGTGGTCAAACAATGGCAAGCTTATGAATTTGCTATGCTGGCTGCCATGTTCACCGTTTTTATAGATCACGGAGAATTAAACTACACCTTCCTTTTTGGGTTAGTTCTTCTAGGGGGACTGAGTATTGTTCTGGCAGGTAATCTTAAGTGGATTCCTTACCTAACGTTCAAAGAAAAGTGGAAATCTCTCCTATTTCTATCCATCATCATCTTATGTGGGCTTTTTCTGTTTTGGCAGGCATTCGGCTTCAGAGACACTGTTCTTTACCCGGTTAATCTTACCAACAGGCTGTTTTTGGTGACGCTTTTTTTCTTTGTAATCACGTATGCCGTATTCAGTTTTCTGGTCACGCTCTTCAATCTTCCTACTTCATCAGTATTTGAACAAAAACTTACTGAAGCCATTAATTTTCAGCGGTTGAGCCAGTCGATACAACCTGAGGAAAACGAAGAGCAGGTATTGGATATTTTGATGGATTCCTGTATGAGTGCGTCTTATGCAGATGCAGCATGGTTAGAAATGAACCATTTTGAATCCTCGGGAAATGTCCTTCAGGAGCGTTTTATAACTAAGGGAACTATTCAGGAGCTCAAATCACTTATTGATTCACACAAAACTGTACAGGATTGGTTAGGTGATGCGCGTCCTGAAACGTTGTCTCCGATTTCTCTGAGGATAAACCATGAAAGCTACGAAACGGTACTACTGGTCCCATTGCTCATCAATAAGCAGCTCATTGGTAGGATGGTCCTTTGTAAGGAAGTCCGTGATGGCTTCAATAAGGAGATGGTCACAATCATCAGTACTTTTGTACGGCAGGCATGTATCGCTGTAGAAAATCATCGACTGCTTAATCAGGCGATCGAAAACGAGCGGTATCAGGAAGAGCTGAAGATTGCCCAGCATGTACAGAAATCGTTGCTTCCCACTCAGCTGGACCATAACCAATCTTTTCAGATCTGTGCCTATTCCAATGCCGCGGATGAAGTGGGGGGTGATTATTATGATACGTATAAGCTGGATGAGAGCCGGTTTGTGTTGATCATCGGTGATGTCTCAGGCAAAGGGACTTCGGCTGCTTTCCACATGTCCCAGATGAAAGGTATCTTTCAGAGTTTGATCCAGCTAAATCTCAGTCCTGCGGATTTTATGATCAAGGCCAATGCTGCTTTGGGCAAATGTCTGGAACGGACACATTTCATTACGGCATCAATCTTTATCATTGATACGGACCTCCACCAGATATGCCATGCCAGAGCGGGCCATGTTCCTACGCTATTTCATCAAGAAAAAAGCGGAGAATCCAGTTATTTAGAGATTGATGGTTTAGGATTGGGAATTTTAAGAAACAAGCAGTACGAAAAACACGTTGAGGAAAAGACATTTACCTATCAAGATGATGATGTCCTGGTTCTGTATACGGATGGAATTATAGAAGCTAAAAATGAAAAAGCAAACCAATTTGGTTTCGAACGGCTTAGAACCTTATTGGAAATCTATCATGATTTAACCCCAGAAGAAATCCAATCCAAAATAATTGAATCGTTGCATGGATTTGTAGGCGGCGATGGGCTGATAGATGATGATTACTCAATCATGGTAGTCAAATTTTCTCAGCTGGACCAGTTAAGTACTATAGAAATTTAAATATGCTGACAATAGACACAAAACACGACGATGGACATGATATTCTCTTGCTTTCTGGAGAAGTAGATGCCAGTAACTCTGTGATTTTGGATGAAGCAATTCAGAAATTAGTAGCGGGAGGCAGTAAATCCATTCTTGTAAATGGAGAAAAGCTGGAATATATTTCTTCCGCTGGATTAGGTGTATTCATGTCTTATTTGGAGGATTTTCAAGAGGCAGGGATAATATTGAAAATATATTCGTTGTCCGACCGGGTATTCGAAGTATTTCAGATTCTTGGATTGGACCAGCTAATCGGAATATATCCAGATAAAAAAACAGCTTTACTTTCTTGATATCGAACATGATACTATGTGTCAAACACAAGGTAATTATTAAACACCTGCCTAATGGCACACAGGTATGAGATTCCCTGCCTTTGCCGGCAGGCAGGCATGTGACCAGATAAAATCAAATCATAAACACATGAAATGAATCATCAGATAAGGATAAATTGCCAAACAACCGCACTGTCGAAGCTTAGGCTCTTTCTGCAAGAGGCCCTAGATGAGCTTCAGCTATCTGCCAAGGACCAGCATCAGCTAACTTTAGCAGTAGAAGAAGTCTGTGCCAACCTTATCATCCATTCACACAAGTGCAATGGCGATGAACATATACAGCTCCAAATAAAAGAAGTTCCCGGCAAGTTGGTTTTTGAGATCACCGATCAAGGAAAAGCCTTCAATATGCTCGATTATGAGGTACCAAATCTCGATAAAGTAAAAGGAGAAAAGCGAAAAGGAGGTTTAGGCATCATTTTAGTCAAGAAGATAATGGATGAAATCGAATTTGAATCAAGTCAGGGTACAAATACGTGCCGATTGATCAAGTGGTTTCAATCCTAATTCTTGTTAAATGCTTAGTATTCGGGACATTTCGCTTGAATTCCTAATAAATTTGTAAAATTGCATCAAAATTCTGCCATTTAATACATGACAAACCGGACCCATTCGGCACTTCTTCTCATCATTCTATTTGCATTTGAATTTCAAATCTCTGCCATCGCCTCCACACAAGACGGTCTGCAGGAGGAACCTCTCATGACAATTGGAGGTAAACCTGTGGATAAGGATGAATTGATCTATCTCATCAGCAAAGGCAAAAAATCCGAAGCCGGAACCGGAGGGATGTCAAGAGAAGAGTTTGATGAAAATATTGAGCTGTTTATTAATTATAAGTTAAAGGTACGTGAAGCTGAGGAAGCTGGCCTGGATAAGACAGAAGAATTCATTCGTGAATTTGATTCCTTCCGGGAAAACTTGAAAGCACCATTTCTAATTAGAAACTCGTTGGAAGAAGGAGAACTCAGAAAAGCATATTCAAGGATGCAAGAGGTAATCCGTGCAAGTCATATCCTTCTGAAGTTTCCTCCAAATGCCACTCAGGAGGATAGTTTGATTGTACTACGGATGGCTCTCAAGATTAAAAAGGAAATTGAAGAAGGGAAAGCGGATATAAATCAATTAGCAGTAGAATATTCTGACGACCCTTCTGCAAAAGTAAATAAAGGGGACCTTGGATTCTTCTCAGCATTGCAAATGGTCCAACCGTTTGAGGATGCTGCTTATACTTTAGAGGTTGGAAAAGTGTCTGACCCTGTGTTGACCGATTTTGGATATCATATCATCCAAGTGCAGGGAAGGATGCCCAACCCTGGGCAAGTGAGAGTTTCACATATACTTGTACGGGTAGACGATGCCAGTCCAAATGGAGAAGATCAGGCCAAACGGAAAGTAGCGGATATCTATACAGAAATCCAAAAAGAAAGTACGGTATGGGAAGACATAGTGAAAAATTATTCAGAAGACCCATCCAGTAGTAATAAAGGCGGAATCCTACCGTGGTTTAATGTAGGCTCAATGATTCCAGAATTCGAATTAGCTGCCTTTTCGTTGACAGAGATGGGCGAAGTATCTCCTCCCATCAGAACCCGGTATGGTTACCATATTCTACGGCTTGAAGATAAGAAACCGCTTCAGACTTTTGAAGAATTGGAAGAAAGCATCCGTTCAAAAATTCTTCGTGATTCCAGATCAAGTATGATCCAATCGCAGGTGATGGCAATTCAGAAGTCCCGCTACAACTTTAAGGAAAACGAGCAAAATGTCAATCAACTTGAAGCCGCATTGAACTCGCTTTCAAAGAATGACTTTTCTTTGAAACTCACTTCAGAGATTCTTGCTTCGATGGATTTATTTACTTTAAATGGTAAAACTTTCAAAGCAAAAGATTTAGCGGATTATCTGAAAGAATCAGAAATGAATCTCTCTACTGATCAGGGAATATTTAATGCATGGTACGAAAAATTTACTGCTCAGAAACTAAATGATGCAGAAGAAACCGACTTGACAAATACAAATGAAGAGTATCAAATGTTGCTCAAAGAGTATCATGATGGTATCTTATTATTTTCACTGATGAATGAGGAAGTGTGGCAAAAGGGAATAAATGATTCAATTGCGCAGCGAAATTTCTATCAGTCAAATCTTGATAACTATCAGTGGAAAGATCGTGCTAAAGCATACATTGTAAAAGTGCTCGACATGACCCAATTGGATCAAGCTAGAAAAGCACTTGTCGATAAATCGCTAAATCCTGAACTTATTGAGGGTTTTGAATCTTCCTATAAGAGCACTAATTCCCTGGCATTTCAGACTGAATCAGGAATATTTGAATATGAGGAACATCCGGTACTTTCAAGTGCCGATGTGGAGAAGAAATATCAGGAAATTGAAGCCAATGGGCATTTGCATCTGGTGTTGTTAGGAGAAATAATCCCGGCAGGACCGAAGAAATTTGAAGAGACCCGTGGATTGGTTATTCGGGATTATCAGGAATATCTGGACGAGAGACTGATTGCTCATTTACGGAAAAAATATCCTATCAAGATAAATCCTAAGGCCAAAGAGGAAACTTTTGTGGCATTAAATCAATAATTATCATCAGTAACAATACTTATCCGGATTAATTCGGAAGAAAAAAATCTCAATGAAATTTCTCAACGAACTTACGCTTTCTTTAATTGCCTGCACACTGGCTACTCTGTCATTTGCGCAAGAATCCCCTCCTACAGGTCAGGTACTTGACAAAATAGTGGCTAAAGTGGATAACAATATCCTGCTGGAATCAGACGTACAGAAGACTTATCTGGAGGCACTTTCCCAAAGACAAGAGGGAGTTCCGGCCGCTTCACGCTGTCAGGTATTTGAGTCACTAATGATCAATAAGTTGATGGTCGCGAAAGCTGAAATTGACTCTGTTGTCGTCACAGAAGCTGAAGTGATGCTTCAGACTGACCAGCGGTTCAATATGGTGATGCAACAATTTGGAGGTGATGAAAAAACCCTGATCGAAGCTTATGGCAAAACTTCTGAACAACTTAAAGCTGAGATAGAAGATGTGATCAAGGAGCAGCTAATCGTACAGCGGATGCGCGCTAAGATTACCGAAGGGCTGACTGTGTCTCCCGCCGAGGTTAAGAAGTTCTTTGAAAGTATTCCAACAGATTCTCTTCCTCTATTTACTTCAGAAGCTACAGTGGGCCAAATTGTAAAAAAACCTGAGGTAGATCCGCAAATCAAAGAAGACATCTTCAATCAATTGAATCAATTCAAAAAAGATATTGGTGAGGGGAAAGCTGATTTTGCAGAACTTGCCAAGAAATATTCAGAAGACCCAGGTTCTGGTGCTCAAGGAGGAGATCTGGGTTTTTTTAGACGGGGCGAATTAGCTCCAGAGTATGAAGCAACTGCCTTGGCACTCAAACCTGGTGAGCTAAGCGATCCTGTAGAAACCACTTTTGGAATTCACCTGATCCAACTATTGGAGATCCGGGACGGTTCTTTTAACACACGTCATATTCTGAGAATCCCAAAAGCATCAGAAGCTGATATCGTCAAAACCGAGCGTTATTTGGATAGCTTGAAAAAAGAAATAGAATCAGGTGCTTTGGACTTTGCCCGAGCGGCAAAGGACTATTCTGATGATCGGAATACCTCTGATAACGGCGGCTTCTTCGTTGATCCGGCGACAAATTCCAATCGCCTTTCCCTTCGTACGTTGGAAGACCCAGTACTGTACTTTACCATTGACAGTATGAAAGTAGGCAGTATCACTCCGCCGATCCGTTTTCAAGATCCACGCGAAGGAACCAAAGTAAGGGTACTGTATTATAAAGCTAAATATCCTGCTCACCGTGCCAACTTGAATGATGACTATGAAAAGCTGAAAGCAGCTACGCTCCGCAGGAAAGAGGATGAGCTTTTAAGCAAATGGTTCGTGACAGCTAAGGAAGATGTATTTATAGATATAGATCCAACGTACGATCGTTGTGAAGCACTAGCGGATAAGTAAGGTTGTTGGATAGGAAACTGGAAGATTGAAAAATTAAAAGATTGAAAAATTATCGGACCTGCTACAAGCCTAGGTAGGTCGTCACGAATGGCAGTTAATTGGTAATTTCTTCAGTTCGACCCACTTCGGGGTCGGAATTTTGTTCAGCCTTTTGATTTCTATTTATGGTTTTACGCCGTTGGCGTTATATCTGAGCCACATTATAAAGCTGCCATTCATGATAAGACTCTAAAAATCAGCCTCCACCCGTGGCAGACTATCGGCACAGGCAGGTCACCATGAATGGCAATTAACTGACGCCGCCATTCGTTTCCTCACGAATGGCAGCAGGTTTACGGCATTGTTCCCAATTTATGTCCATTACTTTACCAGACATTAAACCCGGATTATGCATTAGGATTCGTAGTGGGGGTTTAAAGTGCAAGAAAATCAGGCTGTTTGGAGATGGAGGCATAGCACCGCTATGGTGAGATCGAAAACAGAAACAAAGTGACTGATTTTGAAGCAGTTTAAAGCCGTAATAGATTGTCTAATGC
>Ga0307414_10000595_pt1 | contig 18624 bp, 11 predicted proteins | sample DK1Ometagenome_FD_203804 | JGI IMG/M metagenome (GOLD analysis project Ga0307414, IMG submission 203804) | Maize rhizosphere microbial communities from greenhouse at UC Davis, California, United States - DK15-O-3 | ecosystem: Host-associated > Plants > Roots > Rhizosphere > Soil | place: USA... | reverse complement strand
CGTCAACCAATTAGTTCAAAACTACGTAGATAATTGGTTTGATAAATATTTGAAATAAGAGAGTACTCATGGCAATTTTTAGAGATCCTAGATTCGCTGCTAAGAATTATCAGATGCGTGGTACGCATTTGGACCATACCCCACGCCATAAATTTATGTTTTGGGTTCGGTTTGTTCGAACAACCACAGCCGAGGGCAGTGATCCCAATAGTAGATGGCCTAATGGTGTCTCATTCAAGGTACATTCTGTGGATCGCCCACGCTGGACTGTAAAGAACAATGTGTTGAACAGTTACGGTAAAAAACGAATATCGCAGACAGGCGTCGAATATCAACCTATTACGATTAAATTCTATGATACGTATGATGATTCTGTTCTATCATTCCTGCAGGAATATTCGCGTTTCTATTTTGGTGATTTCAATAATGATGAATCCACTGCTTGGCGGCATGATCAAACAGATCCAACCATGGAGATGGGCGCCGGCGCATGGGGGTTTTACAATGGTATGGATGGCGCCCCAGATGAATCCTACTTCTTTGATCGTATTGAAATCTATACATTTGGGAATGGCAAATACACTAGATGGGACCTAGTCCATCCCAAGATTATTGAAGTGGCTCCAGACACACATGATTATTCCGACGGCAACTCAGCCAGCGAGATCACCGTTAGTATTGCGTATGAAGGTATAATCTGGCCAGAGATGGCAACTGAATTTACGGATGCAGACGGTTCTGCAGAAATGATGGGGCTTGATGAAGGCGAATATGGTGAATTTCCACAGACTAATTCATTGGCCTTTGTTACTGAGAATTTTGGAACGACTCCAGTGGTATTACCAACGGTTTCACCTACGGAACTTGCTGCTCGGTTAGATAGCCTGTTTAGACCACCAGCAGCAACACCAACGCCTAGGTCTTCATCAGGCAGTGGGTTCTCAAACATTGGTTCTTCATTAGGATTAGATTTTGGTAGCATACTAAGTGGTGCATTATCCGGCGGCTTAGGTGGGTTAAGTGGTGGTCTCTCTGGAGTATTATCTGGTGCGCTTCAGGGTGGCCTGGGTTCAGCACTTTCAGGCGTCACTGGTAGACTCACCGGAGTTATCAATCAAGCATCTTCAATGGCCTCAGGTCTTCTTGGAAGAGCATCTTCAATGGTAGGTTCACTTGGAAACATTGGTAGTTTCTTTGGTGGCCTATTTGATAGCGATGATCTAACAGCCCCAGAACAATCCAGGTTGGCACAGGTCATAACCCAGGCCGAATACACTCAATACGCAGGCATCGTATCAGCGGCAATGGCCAGTGTTGCGGAATTTAACGCCAATGTGAATGTGAATATGGCGCCAAACAGTGTGAAAACCGCTATTGCTGATCTACAAATGCTGTCCAATAATTTAGGTCTGATTGAGGTTGGAAAGACATCCATTACCCAGATCCTAGAGAAACTCGAACGCCTAACTAAAGCCTCAGCTAAATTGAATAGCTATTTGAATAACTCGGCTACAGGCTCTCCAACATCCAACGCCTCATACGAAGTAACAATGGCTCACATGCAAAAGCTTGGCATCTATGATAAATCCTTGGCATCCATTGTAGCCGGAGAGATTATGTTGGATAATAAATCTGCGGGATATGATACAACTGATCGTTCAACTTATGTTTTGGATTCTAGCATTTTTGGTAAGATAAATTCAAATCTTGGTAGTGAAGTTCAACTCGGTCTAATGAATCAACAAGTCCTGCAGAAGCCTAGTTTGAACCCAACTCAACGTTCACTACGGCATCAACTGGATAAATCTCCAACTTACCTAAAGCAGATGCAATTGTATTTGGAAAATGATATCGCAACGGATGGTGATGATGGGCAAGTATAATCAAGGGGAATTTACCCCCAAAAACCCTGGCAAGTATGTTGGCACGTACCCAATTTCATACCGCTCGTCCTGGGAGCTTACCTTCATGAATACCTGCGATGCACATCCAAACATAATTCAATGGGCATCGGAATCCATTAAGATCCCATATAAGAATCCGCTCTCTGGTATGCAAAGCGTGTATATCCCAGATTTCTTTGTCGTCTACATGGATAAGAATGGTAGAACTCATGCGGAACTCATAGAGATTAAACCTATGAGCCAATCCCTTATGGAGCAAGCTAAGACCCGCAAGGACAAACTATCCGTTGCACTAAATACGGCTAAGTGGATGGCCGCCGATGCCTGGTCCCGGCGGTATAAGATCAAATTCCGGGTAATGACAGAAAATCAATTATATCGGCAACACAAATAGGTTGATAAATACAAATACATTTTAGGAGTTTAATATAATGTCAGCAACTAATGCTTTTGAAACAGCCCTGTTAACATTGCTGTTCAACAACACCAACGCCGCAAACATTGGTGACGCCACAGGTCTTCGTGGTGCTACTACTGCAGGTGTCTTCTATGTTAGCCTACATACTGCGGATCCAGGCGAAACTGGTACCCAGACTACCTCGGAAGCCGCCTACACCAGCTATGCTCGTGTATCTGTGGCTCGTACTGCTGGTGGTTGGACTATTGCGGGTAACGCCGTAAGTAATGCCGCAGCTATCAACTTTCCAGCTGCAACCGGTGGTTCTGCAACTGTAACACATTTTGGTATTGGTACAGACGTTTCTGGTACTGGTAACCTTTTGTTTAAGGGTGCTTTGACTGCATCTCTAGCAGTGAGCAACGGTATTACACCAAGCTTTGCTATTGGTGCACTATCTGTAACCGCAGACTAAATATTCAAGGGAGGCTGTTTAGGCCTCCCTTTTGAATAACTAAGGTTCACAATGGCAACGGGTACGGGTACTGCAACATTAGATTTTGGAAATGCTCCTGGAACCAACATTGTGGTTACCACGATTACAGGGCAGACTGGAATTACACTTAGTTCTCATGTTTCGGCATGGATAATGGGCGAATCAACTGCGGATCACAATGAATATGAACATTCACGTATCCTAGGACGGGCTGTTTCGGTTGTTTGTGAGAATATTGTTAATGGTGTTGGGTTTGATATCGTTGGCGCAACAGAATTACGGCTAACTGGATTAGTAGCCGTTCATTGGGTATGGAGTACATAAATGGCCGGAATTCGAATCGAAGGTAATACCTCAGGTATAGTAGCTGAAGTTGATGCCGAGCATAACTTATTAGTGGTTTCGCCTGGGCATGATGCCGCCGGTGCTGAACGAGGCGGTGGTGAAGCAAACTCTGGAGCCGTTGGTATATTCTCCGAAGTGGATAACGGGGCTATGTTTGGCGTTCGTGACATGCTTAGCCCGGAAGTCGATAAGGACTATAGACTTCGTGTTGCCCATGATAACCTACTTGACCAAGAACTGTTCAACTATACTGCTCAGAACACTGGCAAACATTACTTTGCCTTTACAACTTTAGCAGCCACTATTGGTACCGGCGGCATTACCACTAACTCTAGCTCCATTACAACAACAACAACCGGTCTTACTTTCCATACTTGGGCCCAGTTCCCAGTCGGCGGAACCCAATCTACTATTTGTGAAACATCTGTCGCTTTCTCTGCACAGCCAACAGCCAACGTTATTTTTGACTTTGGTTTATTTCAGCGTGGCGCTTCTACAGCATTTGCTCCACTTGATGGTATATACTTCCGTCTCAACGCGAGTGGTATGCAGGGTGTAATTAACTCTGGTGGTGTCGAAACAACAACAGGCATATTTCCTGAGGCATTTGGTGCGGGGGTTTTCACTTACTCCAACAACACCATAAATCGTTATTTGATCCAAGCTAACAATGTTTCGGTTACCTTCTGGGTTAACAACGTCAAATATGGTGAAATTCCAACCCCTGAGGGGGTAAACTTCCCTTGTAAATCTTTGGCCCTTCCATGGTGTTTCCGTCATGCTATTGTTGGCGGTGCTGCTGGTGCAGTTCTGCAAGCTGTTGTATCAGATTACCGTGTGTTTATAAGAGGCTCACAATACTCGGATGATCTGGGAACTGTAGGCAATCGTGTGTTTGGTTCTTATCAGGGCCTCTCCGGTGGAACAATGGGCTCATTGGCCAACTACGCTAACAGTGCGAATCCTACTGCGGCAGTCCCAACCAATACCACTGCGGCGCTCGGCGTTGGGCTCGGCGGTCAATTCTGGGAAACTTTCTCACTTGCAGTCAATACCGACGGTATCATCTGTAGCTATCAAGTACCGGCAGGTTCTGCTACTGTACAGGGAAGACGCCTCAAAATAAACGCAATTAAATTGTCCAGTTACGTGCAGACGGTTCTCGCCGGCGGCCCTATGGTACGACAATTTAGTTTAGCGTTTGGTCACACTGCGGTATCACTAGCGACGGCAGACACTGCGTCTATGGCGTCCGGTACATCAAAGGCTCCGCGACGCATTCCACTTCCAGCGTTCCAGCAAGCTATAACGGCCAACCAAGCCGTAAGTACTAATATCCTGCAAGGGCACGAGGAATCACGATTTATTAATCCTATCTATGTCAACCCTGGTGAATTTGTTGCGCTTGTAGTTAAGGGTGTTGGCACTGTTGGTACCTCTGGCACTATTGCACATATGGTTGCATTTGACTACTCCTGGGAGTAAGTCATGTCCCTACTCCTCGCGTTAGCGGCCGGAGCAACCGAAGAAGTAATAGTTCCAGAAGTTGTTGGAACTGGCACACCTGCCAATGGAACCGGTTCAGTTTCGCCTGGATTACCTAGCGGCTGGGCAATTGGGGATCTACATGTTCTAGTAGTGAATTGCAAACGGGCTGAAACCCTAGCTACGCCATCTGGGTGGATCCTAGTTGGCAATGCTGTACCAGGTGTAGATAACAAAGTCACCGTCTTTACCCGTAAGGCTCAGTTTGGGGATTCAACGCCTACGGTTGCTGATCCTGGCGACCATCTTTATGCGGTGATAGTTGGTTTAAGAGCACCGTATGGTGTTACTGTAGATGCATTTACCGCCACAACCGCCACAACAAACACAGCAGTATCTTGGCCTACCGTTACTACAACAAGCGCAGGTTGTTACATCCTAAATGTTATGTCGCATGGGTTGGATTCAACCGGTGCTAAATTCTCCGTTATAACCGGAGATGTTACTGAGATATTTGATAACTCCATCACATCAAATGATGGCGGTGGTATAGTAATCCTAGGTAGTGATCAATCCGCCGCAGGTGAATCAATTGCGGCTACTGGCACGTTGGACTCAAGTGCTGTTCAAGCGTTGATGACCATTGCATTTGTTGCACATGGGCCGCGGGTAATTGCCACATACTTGGGTTCCCAACAAGGCGATACATGGCCGGCTACCACTATAACTGGATCTATTGATGTAGGCGCGGTTAATGCTACCAAGCAGATTGTTGCCTTTGTTTCCCAAATGGATTCAGGCCGCCATGCCGTAAGTGGCACTATTGGTGACGAATCTTTCGCCATAGATACTATAGAAGACAATTCTGAGAATGATGGCGGCCGCCAAATATCAGTACTTAGAGTTTCAATGCCAACCCAATCAGGATCACAAGCATTCTCTATCACTGTAACCCCGGATACTGGTAGTCACGTTGTCTCATTCTGGGCCATTAATGGAGCATCTACCACACTAGTGGAAATTGATGCCCAAGTGAACTCAACAGCCAGCTATATAAGTGGTGAAATTCAAGCAGTGGAGAATGGTCTTGTGCTTGCTCATGGCAACCATGTTGGGGGTCCATATAGTTGGCAGGAAGCTGATTATAGTGCATCATACCTTCAGGATTTCCTAGCCTGTGTATCCGGCTATTATAGTGTTACCTCGGCTGATCCGGCGTTCTTTTATGAAATGGGGCCATCCCTTGGTGGTAATGCTGTTAATCTTGTGGGTCTGTCGTTCGCTCCAATACCCACGGGAGAAACAGGGGAACTAATTGGTACAGCGGATCTAACATTTGGCTCCACTGGCACAATGTCCTCATCTATTAATTTTGGTTCTCGTGGGAGTCGTTCTAAGAAACAGGCCGTTGATACTACTGATACTATTACACCGGCCTTACCATCAGGTAGTGGATCTGGACAACTTATTGTTTTTGCATCCTCTTTTACAGGCGACACATCCACGTTTTCTTCTGACAACGGTTTGATTCGAACACGTCAATACGGCCGCATTGCAATTTTAGAAAAGTCAGTTACTGACTTAGCAAGTGAAAGCGCCCCCACCATTACTTTTGGTTCTATTGCCATTGGTGAACTGATTACTGCCACGTGTCTGTGGTTCCCTGGGGGAACGACTTCAAGGGATTGGGTGGATGTTGTAAATGGAGGGAGCACTTCAATGGTTCCGGGTTCTTTAACGGTGTCCATTGCAGGTTCGGTGGGCGTGGTTTTTGGCCAACAGCCAAACGATAAACTTGACTCAATCTTTACTGCTAATGGTTGGACTGAAGAGGAATACGACACTACAACCATTGGTACTGATGCCACCCATTACATTGCGTTATATGATGCCATAACCGCCGGCGTGCAAACAATGCCTACATGGTCTTGGACGGGCAATCTCGGTTGGAACACAATCAGTTTCGCAGTACCTCCCATAACTGCAGGCGTTATGACCGGTGCTTCAACTTTTAATTTCACGACCACCAGCACGGGTACTGGAATCGGATCTCTAACTGGAACTTCGGCTCTCTCTATAAGTTCTAGCTTATCCACACCACCTAGCTCCTATTCCGTTCGGTTTAACGGATCAGATGAAGGATATTCACGTGTACTCACAGGAATCACTCCTTCAGCTTTCACATTCTGCGGCTGGGCATACATTGTTGCGGATCGTGGTGTCGAAGAATTTCAACCATTAATTAATGCAGTGCGAGATCTTTCCAATCACGCTGATGCGTTTTTGGCTTGGCATGAACCAGACGTAGATGGGTTTGCTATTGGTTCGTATAAACCCACCGGCGGCGATTTCGTAGGCGGCGCAACAGCTCCTCCAGTTGGCGAATGGTTTTTCTACTACATGCGATCCGGCGGTGCTGGACTTCAGTCAGGTTGGCGTAGACCGGCGGATGGTTCCTGGACTGTAGCTGGTTGTGCATTAGCTGGTAGTGCACAATTTGACACATTGCGCATCAACTATGATACTTTTAACAATTGGTCAGACAGACGACAAGGACCATTCTATGTCTATGACAACGCATTGTCTGACGCTGAGTTGTTGTCTCAGATGGGGCAATTAGCTCCTATTGAAGCTCCTTGGGCTTGGTATCCATTCAATAAATTGGTCGTAGCAGATAACGCCGTTGATCAGTCGGGTAACAATCGTAATCTTACTCCCTCTGGTACATTAACCGTTGAAGAGGGGTCACCTGTTTCAGATGAAGCTCCGATTGCGGGTACGTCTAGTCTAATGTTCACTTCAACTGCAACCTTATATGGTACCGCTAATGCAATTAAAGTAGGTTGGGTTGCACAACCAAATATTGCAAATGCGATTCGTTATGATATTGCTTCTTCCGCTGATGGCACGAAACTTGTTACTGGTACGTTCCTAGGCACAATTCACACCTCAGTTGATTCTGGCATTAACTGGACTGAACGGTCTGGGCCTGGATCAAGAGTTTGGTCATCTTTTGCTTCCTCTGCTGACGGTACAAAACTTGTTGCTGCGGCCCAGAACGGTTACATTTACACCTCAGTTGATTCTGGCGTTAACTGGACTGAACAAACTGGTTCTGGCTCGAAGCAATGGTGGAGTGTTGCATCAAACAATGATGGTACGAAATTAGCTGCTGTTCCTCTATCTGGGGACTACGTCTACACTTCAACTGATTCTGGCGTCAATTGGACACAAAGAACTACGTCTGGGGCTAGAACTTGGGGAGAAATAACTTCTAATGCCGACGGTACAAAACTTGTTGCTGTGGTTCAAGGCGGTTACATTTACACCTCAACTGACTCCGGCGTCAATTGGATAGAACGCACTGGCGCAGGTTCTAGAAATTGGCAAGGAGTGGCCTCATCTACTGATGGCACTAAACTTGTTGCTGCGGCCCAAGACAACTATATATGGACTTCAATTGATTCTGGTGTAACTTGGACCCAAAGAACTGCTTCAGGTTCTAGAGGTTGGAATAAAGTAACATCAAGTGATGACGGTTCTCGGATATTTGCAGGCGTTAATTCGGTTTTCACTGGCTTTCTGTATTCGTCGACTGACTCCGGTGTTACATGGAACGTGCATCTTTCTGCAGGTCTAAAAAATTGGTATGGGTTAACCTCGAATTCAGATGGAACAAAATTCGCAGCCGTAGCATTCAACAGTACACGGGTTTACACTTACGAAGTCGATGATGATTTAACTCTCGTCACATCAAACGCAACTATTGTTGCGCAAGCTGCTTTGGCCGGTACCTCGGTGTTGACGATTGAATCCACAACTACCGTAATTGGAAATGGCGTTCTTACATCTATCCCATCTAGCATTGGCTTCTCCTCCACTGGTTCTGGTGTTGCTATAGGCGCACTAGCGGCAACACCAAATATTACTCTATCTACTAATAATCCAACAATAAACGGTTTCGCGCACGGAACTAGTGCAGTATCTATTTCCTTTGCAGTTAATGACACGTCCATTACTGGTAGAACTACAATATCTGGCTCATCTGCGTTGGATTTGACTACTTCCGGGAATCTTCTTTGGCTAGTTAATATATCTTCTAAGGTTCCTGGGGTTAGTACATCGTGGACGCAACAGACAGGTTCTGGTAATAGACCATGGTATGATGTTGCTGGTAGTTCTGATGGCACTAATCTAGCTGCTGTTGTTTACAACGGTTACATCTACACCTCAACTGACTCCGGCGTTACTTGGACTGAACAAACTGGTGCTGGTTCTAGAATCTGGTATGCAGTTGCTTCCTCAGCCGATGGAACAAAATTAGTAGCAGTTGCATATAATAATTACATTTATACCTCTACTGATTCTGGTGTTACTTGGACTGCCCGAACAAGTGCTGGTTCTAGAACCTGGTTTTCAGTAACTTCTTCGTCAGACGGCACTAAGCTTGCGGCTACAACAGCAGTAGGTTACATCTACACCTCCGATGACTCTGGTGTTACTTGGACACAACGAACAAGTGCTGGTTCTAGAAGTTGGCGATATATATCCTCATCAGCAGATGGTACTAAATTAGCGGCAGTGATTACGGGGAATATTTACACCTCTGATGACTCTGGTGTTACATGGACTGCCCGAACAAGTGCTGGTTCTAGAAGTTGGCAGGGTATATCTTTGTCAGCAGACGGCACTAAGCTCGTCGCTGGTGTATATAATGGCTACATTTACACCTCAACTGATTCCGGAGCTACTTGGACTGAACGAACTTCAGCCGGATCTAGAACTTGGCTAAGAACCATAGAGACCTCCGCCAACGGCTCAGTTATTGTAGCGTGGGCAGATGGTGGCTACATCCACACCTCAACTGATTCCGGCGCAACTTGGACGCAACATACTAGTTTGGGCGCAGCGAATTGGATCGGCCACTTTGTTAGTTACGACGGCTTCAAAATTGTCTCAGCAAAATATAACGAATCTATCTACACTACCACCTTAGACCCAGAAACTCTCACGTTTGGTCACATAAGTGAAATCTCAGCCGAAGGAAGTCTTTCTGGAACTTCCGCATTAACGTTTGATACAAATCTTATTGTTTATCCTATTTGGGGCGATACTGCAATCACATTCGACGGTACTGGTGATATAATCCCTGTTGTATCTGCGTCAAGCAAGATAAGATCCTTTACGTCGCTTATTGAAACAACGACACCGAATGCTATCTGGTATAACATATGTTCTTCAGAAGACGGAACTAAGCTTGCGGCGACTCAATACAACTACGTTTACACCTCCACTGACTCAGGGGCTACTTGGACACTTAATTCTCTAGAGTCATCTGAGATAACTGATCTCATTTGTTCGGCGGACGGGACCAAGATTGTTGCTGTATTAGTAGCTGGGGTTCACGTTTCGGACGATTCCGGTGCAACATGGACTACTGTAGAATTACCATATAGCAATAGTGGATACAAAGGCGCCATATCGGACGACGGTACTAAAATAGTTGTATGCGGAAGACACGACGGTTACATCTACACCTCTACTGATTCCGGCGTCATTTGGACTGTACGAACTTCAGCCGGATCTAGACGTTGGGCCGGTATCGCCGCTTCGTCTGATGGAACAAAATTAGTTGCTGTTGTTAACCCCGGTTACATCTACACCTCTACTGATTCCGGTGCTACTTGGACTGAAAGAACTTCATCAGGATACAGAAAATGGACATCAGTATCGATGACCGCCGATGGCTCTTACATAGCCGCAGGTGGTGAATACGATTACATTGCTACTTCGACTGATTTTGGTTCTACATGGGAAAACAACCTAGAAATAGGAGTTGTTTTAGCGACGGTTGTTCAAGTTTCCCGTGACGGTAATCGTGTTTTGATTAGTGAAAACACTTCAGGTAACAGAATTCATTATAAAGAGTCTGGTCAATGGAGCACATTCACTACCACACCATATGGGTTATATGATGCCGCTTTTGCTGGCCAAGAAATATTCTTAGGTAGAAATATATCGTCAGAGGTGTATAAGGCGGGGTTCTCTACTGTCCCTCAAACAGTCTTAAATTTTGCTTCTACAGCAACAATACAATCTTCATCTGTCACAAATAAACCAATTAGCAGTGCGATCTACAAAGGGTTCTATGCCGCTTATAACGCTCAAAGCTTGTATATCTCAGACGATATGCATATGCAAGTTTACTGGTATGGTCGAGAAATATTCTTCACTTACGATATGGGCAAAACTTGGTCGCCAGTATCTTTAAGCGAGATACCGTATAGTGTCGTGTTGTGGGAATTTAATTCCCAGATATACATCAAGGTTACATATCTTGATATTAGTAATGGATATTACGGGACAATTTACAAACTATCTGTAGATGGGTTGTCTTGGGAATTAGTTATTCAATTTCCTGGTTATAATTTCATAAGCACTTCAGTAAATCTCAGCGCCACTAGAATTTATACTATAGATTCTTCTTCTTTATTATCAATATATGATCTGAGTGACGGAACTTTACTGGAACAATTTGATAATGTCAATGTTACTGGTGAGGTATTTGAAACACCAAAGCCTCACATACTTGTAATCAATGAAGGCATCTTTAGCAAATCCTATTCCTTCAACAAAAGAACTGGAATGGCAACTCAGATAGGAGATGCTTTTAGCAGCGGCTTCGGTAACGCCAGAATATATGGGGTCTCTAAATCAGGACAATATGTGGTTCGAAAAGAACCATCCTTTATTAAATTGTCTTCCGACTATGGGCTTACGTATTCTCAAGTCGTCAACGCTCAATCCCTATACTCGTATGCACACTCTGGAACGGCTTCTGGTAAACTGGATGTTGACGATCTAGGTAACATTTATGTTACCGCCTCGAATGGCTCCGTGCATCGTTTTGTTATGAATGGTCTGACTCCTACTGCGCGTGAATCTTACATGCCAGGTTCGCTCTATAATACTGACGCAGTTCTCTCGCCCAACAAGAAAGCGTTTGTTTATAGAAGTTCTACTTTCTATGGCCCATTGTATGTTTCTAAGCTGTCCCAAGACGGTACTTCACTTATAAGTGCTCAGTCCTCTCTTTCAGCTCCAGACGGTCACGCTAACCTAGGGCTCGCGCCTGAAGGTATTATGACTGGTGTGGGTTCTTTAGTTGCCTTGTTAAATGAGGATTATTTAGAATACACAGATCTGGACCCGAATGATCTTTATACAGTAAAAGCTCCGTATGGGCCAGACGTCTTCACGTTTAGTGAATTCACTGAATCATTAGCACAAACACCGTACTATAATGCGTATGATGATTGCATCTATGTAAGTGGAGACAACGGTTCCTACTTGCAAAAATATGCGTCAAACGGAACCTTCTTGGAAGCTTTCAAACTCTCATCAGGTGGTAGTGCTACATACAGCAAATTACAGTTTGTAGACTCAGATATTGTTTATTCACAGCGTTATTATAGCACCGCCCATACAGGTGTGTACGTATCTTCGAATGGAAGTCCATTCTTCCCTAAAACTGAAATCGGCAACCTATTTGAATACACGGTGGCGTCTTCGAATACGTCTATTCGGTATGCTTTGACGCTGAACACTGCAAGCCGCCCTATTGTTCTTTTGAAATCAACCGATTCTGGCGTTACTTGGAGCACACAATACGCTCCTGGCGATTTAGTGGCAAATTCTTATCTGGCAGTGTCAGGTGACGGCTCTGTTGTAATTATCGCCAGTAATTCAGGTGCCAGAATTTCAATAAACAGTGGCGTAGATTGGGTTTCTATCGCTGACAACTTCCAGCTTGTTTCTCTCAGCCCAAATGCACAGACAGTTATGTTTGTGAATTCAAATAATTTGTATTATGCAGATGTAGCCGCATTGTATGCGGGTGGTTCCCTGACAAATATCGGGAATACTGGAACGAATTTCACAAGCTTCAATTCAATATCTAATTGGTTGTCGAACACTGAGTTTTTGTACTTAAACACCAGCAATTATGTATCAAAATATACCGTCGGCGGGTCGTCAACTGTACTCATAGCCGAAGGCACTCTTTCAGTCACAATTGGTAATAATACCCTAATTACTGTAACTTCTTCAGAATACACTGTTAAGATTTGGGACACCAGTGGTTCTCTTTTGAACTCCTTCCTACCGACAGACGGTTTGAAATACGTCAGTGCTTATGATTATGATATATCAAATGGATCCATTAGCACGTCCACTAATAATCGTTTGTTCGTTGAGACAAACGATTATCTTACGGGGCAAACCGTCACCACAATTAGTAGAAGTAATTTCTACTATGACGACTTATATGATGCTCCGCTTGATAGATATGTCAATTTCTTCGTACTTGATTTCTCCTTTTATTCTGGCGATTTTTTTGACGTTTATGTTGACTCTAATGGTGGAAGCAACAACGATTGGTATGAATTGTATTCCTTTTCCGCAAATGACCTTGAAGCCGTCACGGGTAATCAGAGATTTACGAATCTAAAATGGGAAATCTATACTGGTCCTTACGACACTGTAAATGTTTATACAAGAATTTCAGAAAACAATCCAATAATGATTGGGTCGTTTGGATTGGACGAATCCAATAGAGTATTCTTTAGAATTAACGGTGTATTGATAGCCCAAACTGACCCGCTTCCACGAGACGCAACTTCGATTGGATATGCTTACTATGATACCAGTTATCCAACACTAGAGGCCATGTTTATTCGGAACCCTCTTGATTCTGATATTGAAGTTCTCGAAGGATATCTGGCTCATAAATGGGGTCGCGAATCAGCTCTTGATGCTTCGCATACTTATAAAACTGAAGCGCCGTTGGGTCCAGGAACTGGAGATCCTGCACATAATAGTTTTGAAGCTCTAGCAACAGGTGATGCATTAGCGTTCATTGAGGCTGAAGAATCATTAGTCTTTACTGGTGCTGCTTCTGTAAATGCGGGCGTTGAAGGCGTCGCTGGATCAGGTTTCACAACTAACGCAACTCTAACAGGATTTGTTTATGGTTCTGGTGCTTCGGTTATAAGTTTTACCAACCTAACGACCTTAACTGGATTGGTGCAGGTTAATGCGCAGACTGGGATTGCCTTTATCTCTAATGGTGTAATTTCGGGAAGAACAACTATTTCCAGCATTCCAGTGTCTTTAAATCTTACAACATCTGGTTTATTGAGAGGCCAAGGGTATTTCGCAGGAACTTCTCTAGTTGTTTTCAACAATCAAGGTTCTATCAAGGGCAACACTAGTGGGATTGGGTTATCTACCATTGGATTTGTTGTTGCTGGGGTCCAGACTGGTAAGGGTTCACTCGCTGGTGCAAACGTGCCAGAGTTCACATCTGTAGGACAATTGCGTGGACTGACCGGTTTAACGGCTAATTCCACAGTAGCTTTTGATTCACTACCTCGCCTAACAACATATGTTCCAATATACGGCTCATCCTTAGTTACTCTTGCAACAAGTTCAATCCCTAATATTTCAGGACAAGCCACGGCTGCTGGTGACATATCAACTCTATTTGATGCTGTTGGTGTACCATCGGCAAATGCAGAAGCGATTGGTTCTATTGAACTACTACTTCACTCCGATGGGGCAATAACTGGAATAGCTGAGGCTTCGGGTTCTGCGGAAATATTATTCACCGCAACTGGCGATTCTATATTCAATCAAGGTATAACTGGATTTATACTAGCAGCAACCGGGTTCCTTTCAGCGGGAATGGCATTTGTAGGAAATGCTATTCTATCGTTCGGGCATAAGTCTCTTCTTAAGGATCGTTTGGTTCCTAAGTCAACTATCAAAACTATTGATTTAGAGCATTCCGCAGGATTGACTCCAATGGAACGAATCATTCAAGTTGCAAAACTAAATGGCAAGAACATTGATATCCAAAGATTGGATCCCTCTATATACGTGGACAGTACTAATTTACCAACAATGGATCCAGTATATGTGAATCTCCCCCAAGATCTCGCACTTGAAGATCAACTAAGACCTGGTTCCTTTGTTATTCCATCTTCTGAGGAAGAACCAACTATAAATATTCCAATACCACCGGAAGTACCAGCGCTTGGTCCACAAGTAGATCCAACTGACCTACGCAACCAACCACGACCTGGATCATTTGAGGAAGAAGATGAAAATCAATGAACTACAAAAACCTGACCAAATAACCCAGTTGCAACGCGGTGGTAACACTGGTGATTGGCGGTATGATGCTAGTGTGATTCTTAAACAAGCCGGGTTCAAACGGGTTGGCTTTGGATCTTTTGGTACTGTATATCGGCGGGATGGGGATGATAAGGTTTTAAAAATCTTCGGTGATGATCCGGCATATTTGCGTTGGTTGGCGTTTTGCCGTGCGAATCAATCTAACCTATATGTGCCTCAGATTCGTGGTAAACCCACCAAGATTAAAGATGGCGTTTATGGAATTCGCATGGAGCCATTGGTGAAGGCGTCCGATCCAACCCTAGCGTATTTAATTGGCGGTCTGGCCCAGCATTATGATGCGCTTGTCGTCCGTGGGGTTCAGAATGAAGAAATCCCAAATGACGCTGCGCCGTGGCTTCGGAATGCCAAACAATATTTTAGAATGGCAAAAGAACCATTACAACGGTTTATCCCAAATTGGCAAACTGATGAAGATCTAAAAGCTATTTTGAAATTTCTAAATGCAAATGCCAATGCTGTGGATCTCGGTAATGCCGAAAATGTAATGCAAAGAAGTGATGGCCATATTGTCATCACCGATCCAATGGCCGACTAAGGAAATAACATGACTAAGTCAATTGAAGACGAATTAAATTTGCCAAGAATAGCCGATGCACTCAAACAGTTAGAGGAATCAGAAATTCCTGAGGAGTCTCATCTACCAACGATGGAAGACATAACTTCTGCTCTTCAAGATATGGGAAAGATGCGTCAGGAATTTAAAAGTTTTGATGATTTTGAAGGTAATGAACAGAAACTAGATGACCTGCAGAGTGCTGCATTAAAAGCACACCAAGATCTTTTGGATGCCGGGTTCAATGTGGAAGCCAAACATGCTGCGAATTTCCTTGAGCCTTCAACACAATATTTGACCCTAGCTATTGATGCGGAAAAGCAAAAGTTTGATCACAAGTATAAGATGCTCAAGATGCAGATGGACAAGCAAAAGCTAGAACTTGAAAAAGAAAAACACGAACTAAACATTCGCAAGGTTGATATTGCTGAGCGCCAACTCCAAGGCGATGATGCCGAAGTCCTAGACTCCAATGAAGATAGTTTTATGGCTAGACGTTCTGATATTTTGCGAATGGCAAAGATGGGCCAAAATGAAAATAAATGAGGTCCTTCAACAGGTAAAGGTAATGCCAGGAGAAAAACTCTACTGGGAATACTATGGCTGGCCACACACAAATAAGTACAACCCGAACCTGTTTGATCGAATCAAATATTTGAATTCCAAAGAGATGATGCGCGAGATTCATTTTGTTATTCTGGATAATAAACAAATTGTTGCGGATGGTGCTCTACAACAGAGTCCATACGAGGAAAAAGAACTTTGGATCAAACATATATCAGTGGATGAAGATTATCGCAATCGTGGATATGCAAGAGCCATCATGGATAGCATCTACAAGTATGCGGTGAAAAAGAAGCAATATTTGGTTCATAGTAGCTTTTCCGACATGGGCGAACGTCATTTGCCCAATATGATCAGTCAATTGAATGCAAAGTATCCCACGGCAGTCAAACCTAATAAATAATAGAAAATCTAGGAACAAACATGACCAGTTTTAAGAGCATATTGGAAAGCTTCAATAGAGAATACAACTTCAGAATCAAAAGCGTTGTTGACATTTCCAATGAAATGGATGTCATTGAACGTGCCTTGATGCGGTATGATGCTCTTGAGATTGCAAAGCCTGTAAAGACTATTATGCAGAATCAACCATTAGACTTTATTGGTATTGATGCTGCTGAAGTTTGGATCGTTGATGCGGTGGTTAGAGTTCCAGTTTCTGCTTATGCATTACGTTTAGAATTATGTTCACTGCTCAACGTGAGCGAGAACTTTATAGTTGTGAAATCCGACAATGATCCTACTGAAGTTGAATCCAATAGAATCACAGCAGTTAAGAGTATGAAGGATGATCCAGAATACAAGGAAATGCCAGTGCTCAGCACGGATCCTGTTTACCCAGAAAAATCTTTTGATGCAAGCCTGATCGCAGGTAACGCTTATAACGAACGCTTCTTAGACTTCCTAGCCAGGCAAACCGTTGAACGCAAAGAAGATGAAGTCATCAAAACTGGATCTGGGTTGTTTGCATGGCTTGAAGACAATGGCGCGCACGTGGAAGATTCTGAGAACTTCAACAAAGACATCAAGGATGCTCCTAAGGTATTCAATACCCGTGACGCCAAGAAGACAACGGATAAGGATTTCCGTGGTCTTGATAAATTTATGAGCCAACATGGCAACCTTGATGATGATACCCGCAGTTATACCAAGCGTTTCACCAAGGACAACAAAGAAGTTACAGTAACAAAGAGCGTTAAGAGTATTCGATGAGTTATAAAAAATTCACCCCGCAGCCAGATGGTTCAATTCTTCTTAAGGTTTGGAGAATGGGATCGAATCTACATGGGATGTTCACATCGAATCCAGAATTTACTACCGAGTTGCTTGGGTCAGACACTGAAGGCGACATTTATCGGGTTACTGGATATGACCGAACTAAAATGGAGCAATTCCTATGGCGTACTGCTTCTCACGTTGAGATACTCGACAACCTTAACCAGGTTGTGAAGAACAGATTAAAGGAGACAGCAATGTCAAAAGAACTAAACGATATCCGTAAACTTGCTGGTCTCAAGCAATTGGTTGAATCTAAGGAAGTAGCGGTTGAAGAAGATCTTCCTCTTGAGGAAGAAGATGAAATTGAAGAAGAAGTTGACCATACCCGTTATGGTAATGAGGAAGATACCACTAGCTACCATTTGCGCGCCTTTGACAATAAAGGTCGTGCAAGTTTACCTAACCGATATGTTCAATCCCGCTATGGTGATAATCCATTGAAGAACGCTAAGCAGATTGCTAAGGAAGATGTTTCTGATCTTGAAGCTGAACTTGAACAGTTTATTGCGGAGAGTAAGAAGACTGAAGAATGTGATGATGCCGACGAGGATATCCTAGTAACGGCCAAGGATCAATTAGATGAGATTGATTTGGATGAAGATCAAATTGATGAGGTCTCCAATGATTTGCTTGATCGCTATATGAAGAAGGCCTCCGATGCCCGCGATGATCATCTAGGTGCTCACTCCTACTACAAGAGTACAGGCGATGATGACGACAAGGCAGCAAAAGAACGTCATTTAGCAACAAAGAGATTGAAGGGTATTAACACCGCGCGTTACAAGAAACATAAAAATAACAATCCGGAATAGTTCCTTAGAATTATGAAGCCGCAAACTGCGGCTTCTTTTTTGATTTCACTGTCGTTGAGAACTAAATACACGGCAATATTTCAAATGATTCAGTCATTTGAATAAGGAACCATTTAATGGCTAGTAATTCAGACGATTATATCAAAGCCCCTCATCTTAGAGAGAAGTTTTCAACGCGCCAGGCCGCAGAGCTTCTCAAATGTATGCAGGACCCGATCTATTTTGCTGAAACCTACGTTAGAGTGCAACACCCGGTTAAAGGCTCCATACCATTTGTTCTCTATGACTACCAAAGAACAATGATCGACAACTATAATGGTAACAGATGGGCTATTTCGCTAACTGGTAGACAGATGGGCAAAACCGCAGTGGCCGCAGCGTATTTGCTTTGGTACGCGATGTTCAATGAGGACAAAACTATCCTAATCGCTGCTAACGTGTTGTCTGCGGCTTTGGAAATCATGGATCGTATTCGATACGCATATGAGGAACTTCCGTTATGGCTGAAAGCAGGAACAACTGTATATAAC
>Ga0307414_10000594_pt1 | contig 18638 bp, 17 predicted proteins | sample DK1Ometagenome_FD_203804 | JGI IMG/M metagenome (GOLD analysis project Ga0307414, IMG submission 203804) | Maize rhizosphere microbial communities from greenhouse at UC Davis, California, United States - DK15-O-3 | ecosystem: Host-associated > Plants > Roots > Rhizosphere > Soil | place: USA... | reverse complement strand
GTGCGCCAGCCGTCGAAACGCGATCCCTGCTTGAAGGAGGCGTCGCACGAGCGGAGGAACTCGCCTTCGTCGATGCCGATTTCCGCCAGCGTGTCGCGCATCGTGGGCCATGTGCCCTCGCCGACTCCGACCGTCGGAATGTCGGGCGATTCGACGAGCGTGATGTCGAGCTTCCGCCTGGTGCTGCTCGCCCACGCCCCGAGGCGGCAAGCAGACATCCAACCGGCGGTGCCGCCTCCGGCAATGACGATCCGTTCTACTGCCGTGCCCATGCCGGTCGGGTTCTCAATCTCCAAAGCTGCCGTCAGGCGGCGCTGCCAATCAAGGACTGGCGTGGCAGTCTGGCACGGCGGACCCGCGAAGCAAGTCTTCCGCCGACCCTAGAACCCGACCCGAACCCCAACGTCGTAGCGGGCATAGCCAGGGGCGGCAAACTGCACCGCATGGTCGCTGCGCATGTGCCCGCGACGGTCCGCATTGGTGATGTTGATGCCCTCCACGAAGACGGTGAGTCCCTTGCGGAACTCATAGCTCGCGCTTGCGTCGACCTGTCCGTACGCCTCTGTGTAGAACGGATCGAGGCCGTAGCCTGACAAAAACCCATCGCGCCAGTTGTAGGCGACGCGCGCCTGTATCCCGTTCTTGTCATAGTAGAGGACCGCGTTGGCGCTATCGCTGACACCGGTCACCGCGAATTGCGTTTCCGTGTAGCGCAGCGTGTTCTTGTATTTCTGGTCGCTGTTCACCTTCGTATAGTTCAGGATCGCGCCGAAGCCGGTGTCCCAGAAGCTGTGCTGCACCGCCACTTCGAAGCCGTGCAGGTTCGCCACCCGATCGCTGTTGCCCGGCTGGCCGATGGTGAAGATGAGGTCCGGGTCGCCGGGCGCGCCGATGATCCCGGTGAGCGTGCCCGAGGTGGTGACAAGCTCGGGATGGTTTGCCTGCACGTAAGCGAGAATGTCGTCGAACGTCGCTCCCGCCCCGAGCGCCGCAACGGCTTCATTATAGGCAGCGCCCTGTGCCGGGTTCGTCAGTCCGAATGCCGGCACCTGCGTCGTCGTTGTCCCGATGAAGTTGCTGACCTTCTTGTGGAAAAAGCCCACCGAAACGTAGCTGGACGGCCCGTAATACCATTCGGCCGACAGATCGATGTTCTTGGACTTGTAGGGGAGAAGCCCCGGATTGCCGCTGCTGCCGGTGCCGCCGCCATCGGGCCGCGCCGGAGAGTTGATCGTCAAGCCGCCCTGCAGCTGATCATAAGCCGGACGCGTGATGGTGTGGCTGTAGGATGCCCGCAGCCGCACGTCGCGCATTGGCGAGACATCGAAGTCGATCGCCGGGAGCCAGTTCTTATAGTCGCCCTTCAGCGTCGTGAACGTCTGCTGGCCGGGGTCCGTGATGATCGCGATCTCGTTGCCGCCGCTCCAGAATGTCTGGACGGGGACCGGAACGAGCGCAGTCGAGTCGATCTTCGTCTTCTCGTACCGAAGACCAAGGCGCAGGTGCGCCGGATTGTTGAACAGATCGAAGGTGTGCAACGTCTGGATGTAGGGCGCGAACGTCCGCTCCTTGATCCGGCGGTCCACCGAGAACTGGGCCAGGCAGCCATCGAGCGGCTCACCGGACGCGGCGTTGCTGCAAATGCCCAGTTGATCCTCGAGCAGGTTGATCAAGCCGACCGTGTCGAGCTGGAAATAGTTCGGAATGAGGTCGGGATCGTTGGATCCGCTCATCCCCTCGAGGTCGTTCGGAAGCGAGACCATGTCGAAGAGATCGTCGGGCGTATCTGCAGCGGACAGGGTGCCGCCCCAGGTATCGTTCTGGAGGAAGCCATAGGCCGAGCGGACCTTGTTGTCGGTCAGCGTCACGCCGAAGTCGATGCTGTCGATGAAGCTCGCATCGAAATCATAGCCGCCGCGGACCGCCAACTCGTTGATCCGATCCTTCATGTAGGCATTACGGAAGGCGTTGCCCGCAGGACGGATGTTGGCCGAGTCGATCTCGGAGCCCGGGTACATACTGACGGAAATGACCGGCATGTCGTGCGTGAAATCGACGGTCTGGTTCTCGACTCCGTAAATTGCGGTTCCGACTGCGATGTTGCTGCCATAGGGGGAGGTCGGCTTGCTCTCCGCCGTCGAATGATGCGCATCTACGACCAGGCGCAGGCCGCCGAGGCCATGCCAGGCTAGATTGCCGCCCAGCGAACGATTGGTGGTGCGGTTCGCCGCGACCGCTCCGGTGATCGCGAGATCCTTGAGTTCGCCAGGATCGTCCGGGCCGTTAGTGCCTGGAGCCCGGAAATGCTCGGAATAAAAGAGCGGGCCGGCCACCGGACCATCGGTCCACGAGCTGGTTGTGTCGTTGTGGTTGAACCACACGCCGATGCTGTTGGTCTGCGCGTCGATCGTGTTCCGCGAATAGGTGTAATCGACCGTCGCGGTCAGTGAATCGATGGGCCGAACCTGGAGCACCGCCTGACCGTTGATGCGCTTGCGATCGATGTTCGTGAAATCGTAGCCGGCGTTCTGGGTGACTTGGTAGATGTCGTCGGGACCCGGCCGATTGGTGATGTTGGGGTAGCGGGGATCGGGCTGGCCGCTGACATCGACCCCATTGATAATGGTTCCGGCCGGGTAGGTCGGCATCGCCAGGGAGCCCCAATTGTTCTCCGAGCCGAGATAGCCCTCGCGCCATCCTGCCGTGAACTGCGCAAGGCTCGCCTTGCGGCGCTGATATGCGCCCGTGACGAGGATTCCGATGCGGTTGTCGGCGAACGTATCGCTGATGATACCGGAAACTTCCGGCGTGATCTTGGTATCCTCGAACGTATGGTCGAGCACGCCTTTGACGGAAACGCTGCCGCGAAGCCCGGGACGGTCGAGCGGCCGCGGCGTAAGGATGTTGATCGTCGAGCCGATGCCGCCGGTCGGAAGAGTCGCGCGGCCCGACTTGTAGACCTCGACAGCCGCGATCCCTTCCGCCGCGAGATTGGCGAAATCGAAGCTTCGCGACGCCGGAGCGCTGCAGCAATCGCCGAGGCTGGTCGCGGGCATCTGGCGGCCGTTGAGGAGGACGAGGTTGAAGTCCGGACCGAAGCCGCGAACGGTGACCTTCGAGCCTTCGCCGTTCTGGCGGTCGATCGACACGCCGGTGATCCGCTGGAGCGACTCGGCGAGGTTCGTATCTGGGAACTTGCCCATCTCTTCAGCGGAGATCGCATCGACGACGCCGATGGCGTTCTTCTTGATGTCCATCGATTGCTTGAGAGAACCGCGAATGCCGGTGACGACGATTGCCTCGCCCTCATTGCCGGTCGACGGATTTCCCGGAGTGTCCTGAGGGGCCGGTTCATCCTGCTCCGGCTGAGTTTGCGCAGCTGCAGCTCCGGGCATCGCCAAGGCGAGCGCAGAAACACCGAGCAACAAGCCGAACGAAGCGCGCGCGCGGAAAATTGACATGCCCCCTCCCGATTCTCTCCTGCACGAATTGATGATTGTGAACGTTCACTTTGTCAATCGGTCGTTTGGCGAACGTCCGAAAAGGTGGGTTCCAGAAGAGACCGTCGAGAACTGTTGCTGGTGCCGGATGCAGGATTCGAACCCGCGACCTTCGGTTTACAAAACCGCTGCTCTACCAGCTGAGCTAATCCGGCCCTCGCGGGCAGCCTTTGCCCGAGGCTGCGGCGGTCGTCCAGCGGGGCGCCCTCGCCTGAGCTTCGGCGGCCCGCCTTCGCGGCTATTCAACTCGAGGGGCTGGCTTGCCAGCCGAAGCTTCAGCGAAGGCTGGTGGAGCTGAGGGGAATCGAACCCCTGACCTCTGCAGTGCGATTGCATAGAGTAGAGCGCTTTTCCCAGTTTTGCGTCGGTTTCGAACGGCAGAATTGCTCTTTCGGGGCGCAAATCTAGCTGTTTGCGATACGCTGGCGATACTGGTCGCGTTCATTTCGAGCATCGGTGCCGGATGTGCTTAGCGCTCGACAGCGAGACTAAGCGGCCATTTAAGCCCTACAGCTTGGATCTGTCCGAGGGCGTCCATTCTGCAGGTTCGACGTCCCGGCGCGCAAGACGCAGCGCGAGACCCGACACGGTGCCAACTGCAATGGCAATTGTAAGGTCGCTGACGACAGTCAGGACCATAGTCAGGAACAGCAAGGTTCGATCGCCAGGCCGCAGGCCCATGCGCTCGCGCCAGCGCCCTGGCTCGCTCATGAGCCACGCGGTGACGATCAACAGAGCGGCGAGTGCGGGCATGGCGAGATAGCCGGCAAGCCATGCGGCGCCCAGCGTAATCACGAGGATCACGAAGGCATGAACAATGCCTGCGACCGGTGTTCGTCCGCCGGCTCGCACGTTGGTCGCCGTTCGCGCGATCGCGCCCGTCGCGCGCAAGCCGCCGAACAGCGGAGAGGCAATATTCGCCACACCTTGCGCCAACAACTCGGCACCGGAACGGTGTCTGCCGCCGATCATCCGGTCGGCGACTATGGCGGAGAGAAGCGACTCCACGCCCGCCAGAAAAGCGATCACGAAAGCGGAGGGTAGCAGCTCGCTTATCCGGGCGATGCTGATGTGCGGCAGCGATGGCGTCGGCAATCCCGCGGGCAACGCACCGAAGCGGGACTGGATCGTGTCCACCGGCAAGGTGAATATCGCAACGGCCGCAGATGCGGCGCCAATGATCAGCAGCGACCCGGGGAACGAAGGCGCCATGCGGCGCAGAAGCGCAATCCCGGCGATTGAGAAAATGCCTACCGCCAATGCTGCTGGATTGGTCGCGCCGCGTGCGGCCCAGAGAGCAGGAAGTGCTTCGACCATGTCGGCGGACACTTTGGCGGCGGAGAGGCCGAACAGGTCCTTGAGCTGACTCACGGCGATGATTAGTGCGATCCCGACGGTGAAGCCCTCAATTACCGGCTCCGGCACAAGAGCGATGAAGCGTCCTGCACGCACAACCCCGCCGATGACGAGAATCAAACCCCCCATCAGAGTTGCAAGAAGCAGGCCGTCGAATCCGTACTGCTCGATGACTCCGTACACGACGACAATGAACGCGCCCGTGGGCCCACCGATCTGAACTCGGCTCCCGCCGAGAAGTGATATGACGAAGCCCGCGACAATGGCGGTCACGAGTCCGGCCTTGGGATCCGCACCCGACGCGATGGCGATCGCGATGCTCAACGGAAGCGCGACGAGGGCGACCGTGGTTCCGGCGAGCGAATCGCCGACAAACATGCGCCACGAATAATCGCGCAAGGTAGTGAGGATCTTGGGCTTCACGCGCCGGCGCTACGCGCCGATTTTGCGCAGTTCAACAAGGAGAGCGAAATGTCCGCTGTCGGTGGAAAGCGGACTCTAGAGCGCGACGCCATCCCCAATATGTGTTAAGGTGCATTCATTGCCGGGCGAGTACCCGGGCCTCGGCGACTGAGAGACATTCTGCTCCCGCCCTACGTGACGCGGGACCTCTCATGACCGACACTCTAGAAAAGCAGACAAGTTCAGCACTTCAGCCGATGCTGCGGAAGCTTGGGTACTGGGCTAGCCTCGACTCCGACGACCGCGAAGCGGTGCTAGCGCTGCCGCACACCGTGAAAGCGCTTAGTCGTAACTCCTACATCGTGCGGGAAGGCGACCGAACGAGCACCTCCTGCGTGATGCTCTCCGGCTATTCGATGCGACACAAGATCGTGGCGGGCGGGGCTCGGCAAATCGTCGCCATCCACATGAAAGGAGAGCTGGTCGATCTCCAGAACTCGTTGCTGGGAGTGGCCGATCACAGCGTTGAAATGCTGACGGACGGCCGCGTCGCGATCATCCCTCGCGACGAAGTCATCCGCCTCGCCTTCGAGCGTCCCAATGTCGGGAAGGCAATGTGGTTCGATACGCTCGTGGACGCATCCATCTTTCGCGAGTGGGTTGCCAATGTGGGTCGCAGAGATTCGCGGACCAGACTTGCCCACCTACTCTGCGAGTTTGCACTGCGGTTGAAGGTGGCCGGATTGGGGGAGGAGACGCACTACGAGCTGCCGATGACGCAGGAGCAGCTCGCCGATGCAACGGGCATGACGTCGGTGCACGTGAACCGCTCGCTGAAAGGGCTTGAAGCCGACGGCCTGATTGGCCGATCGACGCCTCGGTCTATTCAAATTGGCGATTGGCGCAGACTGGCCAGCACGGGCGACTTCAATCCAACGTATCTGCACTTGAATGAGCGCGAACTCGCGTAGGCGGAAACGAAGTATTGAGACGCTCGGATCAGCGGACCTATTTTCCGAGATGGGTCGAAACCAGACATCTGATTTGCAGATCTGATCCGGCAAAGTACTTGGGGTACTGCGGCCTTGTTGGTCGCTCCTGCTCACGTCGCCAGACCGAGCAGAGGCCGCATTCACAGCGTAACGCTGACAAGGGAACAACAAACATGCAACATGCAGACGCCGTCCTCACTGGCGGCCGATCACCGCGAGTTGCACGAAGTCCTCGCGCGCGGTTCCAAGGCTGATCCGTGAGCCGCCTCCACGTCCATCACGAACGCCACGCGAGTTCCCGTATCGGTTGGCTGCGTGCCGCAGTCCTCGGCGCGAACGACGGGATAGTCTCGACCGCAAGTCTAATCGTTGGCGTCGCAGCCGCTGACGCGAGCCGCTCTAGCGTGCTGGTCGCTGGCGTGGCGGCGCTGTTCGCCGGCGCGATGTCAATGGCGGCAGGAGAATATGTCTCGGTCAGCTCCCAGTCCGACACGGAGAAGGCGGACCTTGGTCGTGAGAAGCGTGAGCTTGAGGAACAGCCGGAGTTCGAGCGCGAAGAGCTAGTCCGAATCTACGAATCCCGGGGAATTGACCGAGCGACTGCTGTCGCCGTTGCCGATCAGATGATGGCGCATGATGCTCTGGCAGCCCACGCTCGGGATGAGCTCGGAATGTCCGAAACAACGGCGGCTCGGCCGCTCCAAGCTGCTGTGGCTTCTGCACTCACCTTTACCGCTGGCGCAGCGGCCCCGCTTCTGGTTGTGCCGTTCGTGCCGATGTTTGCGTTGGTCCCAGCAGTAGGTGTGGTTTCCCTCGTCTGTCTCGCCACCCTGGGAGCGCTCGGCGCACGCGCAGGCGGCGCGCCACTTGCACCGTCGGTTCTCCGCGTGACCTTCTGGGGTGCCCTCGCCATGACGGTCACTGCGGGGGTTGGTGAGTTGTTTGGAACCGCTGTTACCTAGGAGAGCAAGCTACGAAGGAAGAGAATGAACGGGTGAAGGTGTCTGCTTCGGGTGAAAGCGGACAGTCGGCTAGTGCCAGCCGCCGCCCCAAACTTCAGCTATCGTCCCTGATGCAAAGCCAGTTGCAAGTGCGAGGAGGAATATGGCGCAACTGACGGTGAACTTCCGTTTGAACTCACGTCCGTGGTCACCTTTCCAGTCGCGGAACCAATACCACGTCCCGTAAAGCCAAGCTGCCACTCCGACGCAGCACGTGCCGATCAAAACAACTTCCATGACTCGAGCGAGCGGGGTCATGGGTCTAGCGTCTGTAATGGGTCGAAGGCCGACATCGGGGATGCCTACAAAGATGTCCGCGTCAGCTAATGCACCGAGGTGCACAAGTCACAACACGACGAGTCGTCGGACCAAGGAAACTGTCATGGCGGAGTGCCATCACGACCATCACTCTCATTCGAAGCAGCGCCAAGTCGCTGAAGTCACAGATCCCGTCTGTGGGATGAAGGTGGACCCGGCGACCACTCCCCATCGGCTGCAGCTTGGCGGCTCGACCTATCACTTTTGCAGCGCTGGCTGCCTGAAGAAGTTTAAATCCGATGCCCATCGCTACCTGAACCCGCCGCCAACCGATCCTGCAGTAAGCGCACCGGCTCTCGGAGCCTTTCCTGAAGCAACCAAAGGCACGATCTGGACATGCCCCATGCACCCGCAGATTCGCCGAAATGGACCGGGACAGTGTCCCATCTGCGGCATGGCATTAGAGCCCTTGGAGCCCACTCTCGAAGAAGGGCCCAACCCCGAACTTCTCGATATGAACAGGCGCTTCTGGGTGAGCGCTTGCTTCACAATCCCGCTGGTACTGCTGGTCATGGTATCGGAGCTGTTCCGGCTGGAAGTGTTGCCCATGCAGGCAGCCGTGTGGGTTCAGCTGGCCCTCGCCACTCCGGTTGTCCTGTGGGGCGGCTGGACGTTCTTCGAGCGCTTCTGGGCGTCGCTGAAAACCCGCAACCTTAACATGTTCACATTGATCGGACTCGGCGTCGGTGTGGCTTACGGGTACAGTTTGGTAGCCACTCTGTGGCCGCAGCTGTTTCCTGCCTCATCCCGGACCATGGGCGGGGTGGTACCCGTCTATTACGAAGCTGCGGCCGTCATCACGACGTTCGTACTTCTAGGTCAAGTTCTGGAACTGAGGGCACGATCTGCCACGGGAAAAGCGATCCGGGCGCTTCTAGGTCTTGCGTCGAAGACGGCGCGCCGTGTCTTGCCGGATGGCTCGGAAGAGGATGTCCCTGTGGAACACATCCACGTCGGGGACACATTGCGCGTGAGACCTGGCGAAAAGGTCCCCGTCGATGGAATCGTCGTCGAGGGCCACAGCTCCATAGATGAGTCCATGATTACCGGCGAACCTATCCCGGTCGAGAAGACCGCTGGCGCCAAGGTCACAGGTGCGACCGTGAACGGCACCGGAAGTTTACTGGTGCAAGCGGACCGGGTGGGCCGTGACACGATGCTGTCACAGATCGTTCGGATGGTTGCCGATGCGCAGCGCTCGAGGGCGCCCATTCAAGCGTTGGCAGACAGGGTTTCGGGCTGGTTCGTGCCCGGCGTTGTCGTCGTGGCGGTGATCGCATTCGGGGTGTGGGCGTTGCTGGGACCCGAGCCACGGCTGAGCCATGCCCTCATAAACGCCATTGCCGTCCTCATCATCGCCTGCCCGTGTGCACTTGGTCTGGCCACACCAATGTCCATCATGGTGGGGACTGGCCGGGGCGCGACCTCGGGTGTGCTCGTGAAGAATGCCGAAGCACTGGAGCTGACTGAGAAGATCGATACGCTGGTTGTCGATAAGACCGGCACTCTCACGCTAGGCAAGCCGAAGCTGATCGGAGTGCATTCGACGGCCGGGTTCGACGAACGGCAAGTTCTGCGTTTTGCGGCCGCACTGGAGCGCCGAAGCGAGCATCCCCTCGCTGCGGCCGTTGTGGAGGGTGCCGGCGAACGTAAGTTGGACATTCCGTCCGCCGAGCAATTTCAGTCATACACCGGGAAGGGCGTGACCGGTCGGGTTGATGGCCATGGCGTGGCCCTCGGGAACGCCATGCTGCTGCAGGATGCCAATGTCACCACAGCCGCACTGGAGACGGCTGCGGACAAGCATCGCGCTCAGGGCGAAGGAGTGATGTTCGTGGCCATAGACCGGGAGTTGGCCGGCCTGGTCGTAGTGGCAGACCCGATCAAGGAGACCGCTGCGGAGGCAGTCGCCGAGCTTCAACGCAATGGCGTCCACGTTGTGATGATGACCGGCGATAATCGCCGGACTGCCGAGGCTGTGGCCCGCAAGGCCGGAGTGGACGAGGTCATTGCCGAGGTATTGCCGGAGCAAAAGCAGGCGAAGGTTCAGGCTCTCCGGAAAGCTGGCCGCCGCGTTGCGATGGCTGGCGATGGTATCAACGATGCTCCTGCGCTCGCCGCTGCCGATGTTGGCATTGCGATGGGCACTGGCACGGACGTGGCAATGGAAAGCGCGGCCGTGACGCTGGTGAAGGGCGACCTGACCGGCATCGTCCGGGCTCGCAAACTTAGCAGAGTCACGATGCGCAATATCCGTCAAAACTTGTTCTTCAGTCTCGTCTTCAATGCCGCTGGCGTGCCGATCGCGGCCGGCGTGCTCTATCCTTGGGCGGGCATCCTGCTGAGCCCGATCATTGCGGGGGCGGCCATGGCATTCAGCTCTGTCGCGGTGATTGGAAACTCGCTTAGATTGAGAGCGGTCGAGCTTTGAAGATCGGAGATGCAAGCGGAATCAGTGATTCAGGCGGGGCAGCTGCGGCGGCGAAGCAGAAGCGGGGACTAGGCTAATGAAGACGATGGGTGGAATGCGGCCATTCTGTCTCCGCAATGCAAACGTGATCTACATCAACGCTGTCTGGCGATCTGAGGATCAGAGGATTCCTCGGAGGAGTTTATGGCGAGACCTCACCCCGGCGACCGCTACAGCGGTGTCTCAATCCTGCTTCATTGGCTCATGTTGCTGCTAATCGTTGCTGTTTATGCGGCAATCGAGTTTCGAGAATTTTTCCCGAAGGGAAGTGAGCCGCGTGAGGCACTAAAGTTGTGGCATTTCATGCTTGGCCTGTCGGTGCTGGGCCTTGTCTGGCTGCGGATCGCGGCCAGGCTGATGTGGCGCTCCCCGCGCTCATCGCTAGGCGAACCGGCGTGGCGCCATGCTGTCGCCACGGCGACACACCTTGCCCTATACGTCTTCATGATTGGCATGCCGGTCGCCGGATGGCTGATTCTCAGCGCAGAGGGTGAACCTATCCCGTTTTTCGGTCTCGAACTGCCCGCGCTCGTTGGGACGAACGATCAACTTGCAGATCAGGTTGAGGGAATTCACGAGCTTGGCGGGACTATCGGCTATTGGCTCGTAGGCCTTCACGCAGCAGCATCGCTGTTCCACCAATACATCCTTCGAGACCGTACATTTGCGCGAATGATACCGATCGGCGCGTAGAGCCCCAGTCTCAGAATGAGTGGAGGTGATTGTGAAGCCGCATTTGAAATTATTGTTCACCGCCACGTCAATCGTGGCCCTCCTGTCCGCTTGTGACAGAGCACCCGACTTACAGCATCAACAAACTGAGCAATTGAGCTCTGTTGTCGCCCAAACACCCAAGTCGATAGCCACGGAGCATGCCGAACTACATGAAACCCTCGCTCACGTGGCCGCAGAAGGCGGCGAGATGGCAGCTGCCGCTGGCAAGTTAGAAGGTGCGCTTGCCCCCCATTTCAAGCGTGAAGAGCAGATTGCAACGCCGCCACTTGGACTTCTGCCGGCTCTTGCGCGGGGTGATGCAACGGCGGAGATGCGGTCTGTCCTGCCGATGACGCACGCACTCGAACGCGAATTGCCTCAGATGCTCCGCGAGCATGAAGCCATTCGGGATGCGCTGATCAAGTTTCGGCTGGCTGCCGAACACGGAGGCCGTCAGGATTACGTACGTTTTGCCGATAATCTCGCGGCTCATGCTCGGCAGGAAGAGGAGCTTCTCTATCCAGCCGCCATTCTCGTCGGCCGCTATGTGGAGCGAACCGCGCCGCAGCGATAGCAGCGAGCCAAATCACCGATAATATTGTTCAATTGATCTGCATCATCGCGGACTGGCCGCCCCGCAGTCATGAACCGTGGCGAGAGATCCGGCAGCCCAATACCCGCTCCACCACCCTCCGGATCACTCAATGCCCCACGGGGTAGGTTGACGGAAAGAGCTTCGGCGAGCGACTTCCCTTGCTTGTCCGGAGCTCTTGCCGTCTCAGCGGCGGTGTTGACCTGACAGCCTCTTCGGCGGAAACGCGCCCGACTACAGGCACTTCGATAGGCAGATCGATTTGAAGGTTCGTTTCTACGGAAAGCTGGCCGGCTTTTTCGGCAGCGAGCGAGAGATAGCCACCGGCACTCCATGCACGGTGGCCGAGCTGCGCGAGCGGCTCGCCATGGAGTACCCCGAGGGTGCGGAATCGCTGCAACACAAGCGGGTAAGAGCTTGCATCGGCGACGAGCTCGCTGAGGACCATGCTGTCATTCCGGAAGGAGCGGTGCTCGAGTTCCTGGCGCCCGTATCCGGCGGCTGATGACCGTCTACGCGCACCTGGAAGAACACTGCTTGGATCCTGCTGCCGAGCTCGAGAATCTCATGCGTAAGACGAGCGGCGACGGCGCGGTCGTCAGCTTTGTCGGGCTTGTCAGGGACTTTAGCCACGGTGACCAGAAGGTCGAGAGGCTTATCCTCGAGCATCATCCGCGGCTCACGGTAGCGTCGCTCGAGAAAATAGCGTCCGACGCGGTCTCCCGCTTCAACGTTAGCCATGTGCGTCTGGTCCACCGCTGCGGTGACATCGGACCACGGGAACCGATCGTTTTTGCCGCCGCAGCCTCGGCGCACCGGCGAGCCGCCTTCGAAGCCGCCGACTACCTTATGGACCGATTGAAGACCGAGGCCGTTTTCTGGAAGCGCGAGGAAGGCCCATCCGGCTCCAGCTGGATCGAGCCTACTGAGGCTGATTATGCCGATCGCAACCGTTGGGAGTGACGCTTGGCCGGAATCGACGAGAGCTTGACCTTCTATCCGCTGCGGATCGCGGTGCTCACCGTTTCCGACACACGTGATGAGCAGACGGACAAGTCGGGAGCGCTGCTTGCGCAGCGTCTCCAGGAGGCTGGCCACGAGCTCGCCGGGAAAGCGATCGTAAGAGACGACGTCGAGGCCATCCGCACGCAGGTGAAGAGGTGGGTCGAAGCCGAGGACGTCGATCTCATCATTTCGACGGGGGGCACCGGCTTTGCGCCGCGCGATGTGACGCCCGAAGCGGTGAAGCCCCTGTTCCGGCGCGAGATGGACGGCTTCTCGACGATCTTCCACCAGGCGAGCTTCGGCACCGTCGGTCTCTCTACGCTTCAGTCGCGGGCCTTCGCGGGCCAGGTCGACGACACTTTTGTCTTCTGCCTGCCGGGCTCCACCGGCGCGTGCCGCGACGGTTGGGACCTTGTTCTGTCGCAGGAGCTCGACAGTCGCTATCGGCCCTGCTCTCTCGCTGGTCAGATCCCACGACTGAGGCACCTTTGCGCATGAGCCGGCTCACCCACCTGGACGAACAAGGCCGCGCACGTATGGTGGATGTGTCGGACAAGGAGGTGACGGCGCGCATGGCCACGGCCGTTGGCACGCTGACCTGCCTGTCCACGACTGTAGATCAGGTTCGCGCTGGCACAACGCCGAAGGGCTCCGTCGTCTCGACTGCGGAACTGGCCGGGATAATGGCAGCAAAGCGCACGGCCGAGCTCATCCCACTCTGCCATCCTCTTCCGCTCACAAAGGCGGACGTCAGGATCGAAATCGACGATGAATTACCTGGATTTCGCCTCGAAGCCGAAGTCCGCACGAGCGGCGTTACGGGCGTTGAAATGGAGGCGCTCACGGCCGTCTCCGTCGCCTCCCTCACGTTGTTCGACATGCTAAAGGCGATTGACCGGACAATGATCATCAGCGGTATCGAGGTTACGTCCAAGAGCGGCGGCAAGTCGGGCGATTGGAGCCGGTCCGGCCAATCATGATCAGCTTCGACGAAGCATTGGAGCGGGTCTGCGCAGTGGCGCGGCCGCCCGGAACCGAATCGGTCCCGATTGATGCGGCCGCCGGCCGCGTGCTGGCGAATCCGGTGATCGCGCGAATTGCATCGCCTCGCTGCGACGTGTCGGCGATGGACGGTTATGCCGTTCGCGACGCTGATCTGGCTACCTTGCCCGCGCGACTGCGGGTCATCGGCGAGTCATTCGCGGGGAGTGGTTGGAGCGGGTCGATCGCGGAGGGCGAATGCCTCCGCATCTTCACTGGAGCGCCAATCCCCCAAGGAGCCGACCGGGTGGTCATCCAAGAGAACGTCCGCCGAGACGGAGACGTGGCAATAATCGAGCAGCATTCCGGAAAAGCCCGGCATATCCGCGAGCGCGGCGGCGACTTCGAGCAAGGTAACGAGCTTGTCAGGGCAGGCCGGATGCTGGACAAGCGAGCGATCGTAGCCGCGGCCGCCGCTGACATTGCCCAAGTCGAAGTGTTCAAGCGACCCAGAGTCTCAATCCTGAGCACCGGCGATGAGCTCGCGGAGCCTGGGAGTGCTGTGGAGCGGCCCGATGCGATCCCCGATAGCGTCTCCTTGGGCGTAGCTGCGCTGGTCGACGAGTGGGGTGGTTCGATCGTGGATCGGCAACGCTTGCGAGACGATCTGCCAGCAATGGAGCGAGCCGCGACGCAGGCGATTGCATCTTCGGACCTCGTTCTCGTCACAGGCGGAGCGTCCGTGGGCGAGAGAGACTTCGCCAAGGCGATGTTCGAGCCTGCAGGGCTCGACTTCATCTTTTCAAAGGTTTCGATCAAACCTGGCAAGCCAGTCTGGCTCGGTCGCTCGGAAGGTGTGCTGGTGATGGGACTGCCAGGCAATCCGACGTCCGCGCTTGTCACAGCCAGGCTCCTCCTCGCCCCGCTCCTTGCGAGGCTGTCCGGAAGAGACGCAATGCAGGCGCTGTGCTGGCGATCGGCCAGGTTGGCCGGACCGCTCAAGGAATGCGGCCCGCGCGAGACTTTCCATCGAGCCCGTTGGAGCGGCGATGAGGTGGAGGTTTTCGCCTTTCAGGATTCGAGTGCACAAAGAGTACTCGCTAACGCCGATCTGCTCGTACGCCAACGGGCTAATTCGCCTGAAGTTCGGACGGGCAACGAGGTCAAAGTCCTCGGCTTCTAGTCGGGCGACGATGTGACACAGATCAATGCGCTGCCTCGGCTACGCCGTACTTCCGCAAGCATGGCTTTTCTATCGACGTTCGGCCGCGAGGGCCCCTTGCAGCTTAGCCAGCATGCGGAACAGCTCGAACAACTGGCCGCGTTCATGAGCAGGCCCGACGGACGGATCCATCTCATGGAACGAGCTGCGGAATTCCGGGCCAGGGCCGTTTTGATTCAAGCCGCGACCGTCGTGGGCGGGACCGCAGCGCAGAGGCATAGCGAAGGAGGGCGGCAGTGGACCTGAACTACCTTCTGTATCGGCAGCAGATTGAACGGAGCAAGGCTGACAACGCCTCCTGCGACGAGGCACGCAGGGCGCATGCGGAATTGGCTGAGCTCTACGAACACGCAATCGAAAAGCTGACGGAGGGCAATTTGTCGTTCTTTGGAGCGCCGGAGCGCATGCGCGCGCAGAATTGGTCAAACGAACTTCGCGACCTCACGACAATTTACTCGGGTACCGAAGTGCACACTTCGATACCTAGGTGTTGAGCAGGCGCTCCGCTTGGGCGAGATCTCGTTGCGAGTTGATGTTAAAGAATGGGTCCACGGGATAGGTCGGCCATTCGACGGCCGCATAACCCACCGCCTCCGCGAACCCCTTCAACGACCGTCGGCCGGACGCAAGATATTGAGGAACGCTGTGGAGCGCTCCGGTTGACCACAAGCCGCACACGGGGTGCAGATGATCGCAACTGCAAGCGATCGCTGCACCGTTTGGCCAGAGTGCCTCCCCAAGACGACCGGCAAGATCAGAAGGTAAGAACGGCATATCGGTCGGTATCGTCAGCACGGCACCGGCGCCCTCGTCGTGGGCGAACCGGAGCGCGGAGACAAGACCGGCAATCGGCCCGTCAATAGCCGGGTCGTCTGGGATGACGGGAATGTCGGCTTGTCCGACTTGCCCTTTGTCGCGCACGGCCACGACGAACGGCTTTGAGAGCGCGCTCGCGTAATCGATCGCCCTGTCGAGCAAGCTCATGCCGCCCAGCATGCGCAGCGGTTTCTTGCCGCCGATCCGCTTGCCTTCTCCGCCAGCAAGAATGCCAACCGCAAGCTTCACGTGAAGAACAGCTTCATCGCGGCGATCACCAGGACGATCGCAAGCCCCTGAAGCAGCCGATGGCGCGGGAGCCGCGAAACGCCCAGCCAGGTTCCGACAAGGGCGCCGGCGAAAACCGACGCCACAAGGATCGGCAATGCCGCCGGAAGCCGCTGCACGCTCGCAAGATTGCCGAGCAGGCCCGCCGCCGAATTGAGTACAATAAAGGCCGCGGCGATGCCGGAGGTCTTCCTCGCACCTTCCCAACCGAAGAGGATGATCAGAGGACTGAGAAATATCCCACCGCCGGTGCCGGTTAGCCCTGCAAGCAGGCCAAGGGCAGCTCCAGTCGGCAGCGTCACTGCCAATGGGGGCGCGCGCACCGGCCGTGCCGCGAGCCGCTCCGGCTGCCAGAACAGGCGCACTGCGGCGAGCAGCAGCACGACGCCGACGAGCGGGCGATAGAGTTCGGCTGGAAGCGCAACGGCGCCGCCGATGTATGCGGCGGGCATTGCTGTCACGGCGAAGGCGCCGAGGAGGCGCCAGTTCGTCTGCCCCTTCATCGCGAAACTCGCTGCGCCGAACGTCGCAACGACGAGGTTCAGCATAAGCGCGGTCGGACGCATCGTCTCGGGTGCAACGGAAAACAACGCCATGATCGCCAGATAGGCCGACGCTCCGCCATGGCCGACACTCGAATAGAGCGCTGCCGCTACGGCCATGAGCGCGGCAATCCAGATAATGGTCGTTCCGTCCAATGGCCCCTCTCGAAAAGCTTTGCGCCAGATTACTTCGGCAGCGCGCGATCCCGCCGAATAACGCTGGCGGAAACGACAAGTCGGGCCGGCGATGCGCAATGTGCAAAGACCTTCGAACGCCGGCCGCGAGAGTGCCCGCCTAAGCAATCTGCTCGGCGGTCTCGCCATCGGCCGTGGCACGGAGGCCGTCTCGGTCGAGGACTTCGACGCGATCCTGGGCCTGGAGGCGAATGAGTCCTCGGCTCCTGAGGTGCGCAAGCATCCTACTGACAGTTTCCTTCGTGAGCCCGAGGTAATCAGCGATGTCTATCCGGCTCATGGGCAGATCGAAGGCTTGCTCGAGAACCCCGCTGGCGCGCTCGGCGCGCTCGAGTAGCGACAGGAAGAAGCTCGCCAGCCGTTCGGCCGCAGCCTTGCGACCGAGCAGCACCATCTGCCGCTGAGCCTCCGCAAGCTCGTGCGCGGCCAGGCGGTAAAGCTCCCGCTCCACCTTGGGATGCTCGCAAATGAAGCGATCGAAGGCCTCGCGCGAGAACCACCACAATTCCGTGTCTTCGAGCGCCTCGACGGTAAACGCATATTCCTCGTCAACGCTGACGCCGAGGAAATCCCCCGGAAACATGAAGCCCGTGATTTGCCGCCGCCCGTCCGCCAGCAGCGTGTAGAGCTTGAGTGCGCCATGAGTGACCATGAATACGCGCTTCGCCGCATCGCCCTCGTGAAATACCGACTGCTCCGGACGTAGACGCTGCATGGTGCCGAGCGCCCGCATGCCGGCAAGCGTCGGACCGTCGAGGCCGCGGCAGATAGTGATCGGTCGTACCGGACAGTCAGCGCACGGATGACCTTCGGGCAACGGCGTCAGATTTCCACGCGGTACGTAAGGCAAGTCGAATGTCCTGCTCGATCGCGCCCCGAAAGGCGAATGATCTGGCTCAACGATTCAATAGCTGATCCGCCCTAGCGTTCAATCGTTCCGATGACCGCGCGAAAGAGGATGAATGCCGGATTTGATCGTTGAATCTGTCGGGTTGCACCGGTTGGCCGAAATTTATCCGCTAATCCGTTCTGCCACGCGCGTCAGTCTGGAACGCTGGAAAGGGTTCGGCGAGGCGCTGCTTGCCGGCGGCGGCGGCGTGCTTGCTGTGATCGCGCCGGACGATTGCATCCACGGAGTTGCGACCTACCGTTCGATCCGGAACCTGCGTCACGAACAGAGCCTTCAGATCGAAATCCTTGTGGCTTTCGAGCTTATTCCGCACGCGACCGTCCGGCGCGCTCTGTGCGGCGCGATCGAAAGGCTTGCCCGAGACCGTGGTTGCGACACCATCGTCTTCACGGTGGATGCGCAGAGGCACGCCGATTCGTTGTCGGCGGCCCGTCTGAGCTGGGAAGAGCTTGGACTGCAGATGGAAACGGTAGGATTCGTTCAACAGCTTTGATGCGCTTCCCACTTTGCTTGTAGCTCGGCTCTTCGCGTGCTAATGCAACTCATTATCAGTAGAAAGGTGGCACCATGTTTTGCCCCGAGTGCGGAGAGGTGACAGCACCTGGTCCGCTCGACCCTCGCCATCAGTCGAGCGACCGCAGCCATTCCTTATGGACTCGGCTGAGGCGAATCACGCACCAGCTTGTGGGGAAGGCGGCGCCGCCATTCAACCGGCCGGGGCATCAGTAGCCGTGGAATATGGTGATGCGATAAGCCATGAAGCCTTCGAGCGAGCTTTGGCAATCGCAGAAGCCCTGACCAAGAGGGACTCGCGACCGCTGTCAGCGATTGCAGCCGAAGCCGTCTCTCAAGCATTCTGCGTCTGCGTCGTGGATGGTGAAGGTGCAGCGGAAGGGCGGCTTTCGGCAGTTCACAGGAACCTCATCGAGAACGTCGTCGCGCGGTTGAATCTCGTTGGGGTATCCCATTTATCGCACAGCACCGTCTCTTCAGGTTGCGAATAGGAGTTTCCATGGCTTTGAAGCATGCAGAACCAGGCGAGGTCGTGCATCTGCTGCCGAAGGGGAATCGGCTCTCGACCAGCAAAACGTCCGCGATCGTCAAGTCGGACCGGTTCGAGGCGGTGCGCTTGGTCATCCCCGGCGGAGCTTCAATCCCGTCGCATGACGTCGACGGTTTCATCACGCTTCTTTGCCTCGAAGGCCATGCAGTTCTCCAAACCGACGAGGAAATCAGACTCCGGCCGGGGGATTGGGTTTATCTCGGCCGGGGCGTCACGCACTCGCTTCGCGGGATCGAGGATTCGGCTTTGCTGCTGACCATCCTGTTCGATC
>Ga0307414_10000593_pt1 | contig 18655 bp, 16 predicted proteins | sample DK1Ometagenome_FD_203804 | JGI IMG/M metagenome (GOLD analysis project Ga0307414, IMG submission 203804) | Maize rhizosphere microbial communities from greenhouse at UC Davis, California, United States - DK15-O-3 | ecosystem: Host-associated > Plants > Roots > Rhizosphere > Soil | place: USA... | reverse complement strand
GCCGTTCAAGCAGGAAATTGATCCGCGCCGAGGCGATCGGCCGGCCGGGCTCCCCCTGCCAGGCGAATGCCTCGACATTGGCCATGCGCTTGCCCAGCCGCTCGATGACCGCCTCCGCGTAAGTGTCCTGCGGAATCCCTCCGCGCAGATAGTCGACCGTGACCGTCACCGGCTTCTTTCTCACGGAGCCGTCGTCCAGGGCACGGTCCAGCGCGGTGAACGCCGCAAATTCCAAAAGTCCGGCGATGGCGCCGCCGTGCAGGAAGCCTGGCCGGCCGACTACATCGTCATGGAACGGCATGACGAAGCGGAGCGAACCCTCGCCTTCCTCGACGCGCAGTTTCAAGAGTTCGGCATAGGGCGGCAACATCTTCACCGCGCCTGCCTAGCGCGGCACGCACGGGAGGTCACTGCTTGGTTTTGTACCCGCAGACGATGCCAAGGACGAAGGACGCGAATAGGCACAGCTGGATCTTTCCGCTGGGATCGGACCAGTTGAAATAATCCGCGCCCCAGCCGAACAGCCAGATGAACATCATGGCGGCGATGCCGACAATCATTCGCTCACTCCTCACTACGCCGGATGGCCGACTCCGGCGCGCGATATTAGGGCGGAGGAAGGTAAATATCTGGTAAAGCTTGCCCATCGACCGAGGTCGCGGCATAGCGCCGCCAACTTCAGGCGAGGAAGGCCAAATCCATGAAAGCGCGCGTATTCGTCACCCTGAAACCCGGCGTCCTCGACCCGCAGGGCAAGGCGATCCATCACGCGCTGGAAGGTCTCGGATTCAGCGGAGTCCAGGAGGTTCGCGCCGGCAAGCTGATCGAGCTGGAGCTGGCCGACGGCACTAGCGACGACCAGATCGCCGATATGTGCCGCAAGCTGCTGGCCAATACCGTCATCGAGAATTTCAGGATCGAGCGGATGGAGACCGCCTGAAGTGCCACGTTTCCCGCATATTTCGCGGGCATATGAACGCTGCGATCAGGAGCTTGGTTTAGAATGAAGTCCGCCGTCCTCGTTTTCCCCGGTTCCAACTGCGACAGGGATCTCGCAGTCGCGATCGAGCAGGTAACGGGCCGCGCGCCGGCGATGGTCTGGCACCGCGAGAGCGAGCTTCCGGACGGAACCGGGCTGATCGCCATCCCCGGTGGCTTTTCCTACGGCGATTACCTTCGTTCCGGCGCAATGGCGGCGCGCTCGCCGATCATGAGGGCCGTGGGCGAGGCGGCCGGCAAGGGCGTGCCGGTGCTCGGCATCTGCAACGGCTTCCAGGTGCTGACCGAGGCCGGCCTGCTGCCGGGCGCGCTGATGCGCAATGCCGGCCTGCACTTCGTCTGCCGCACGGTCGGCCTCAAGGTCGAGAACAGCCAGTCGATCTTCACCGCCCGCTATGGCGCCGGCGAGGAGATCGAAATCCCGGTCGCCCACCATGACGGCAACTACCAGGCCGACCCCGAGACGCTCGACCGGCTGGAAGGCGAAGGCCGGGTGGCGTTCCGCTATACCGGGGAGGTCAACGGTTCCGCGCGCAGTATGGCCGGCATCCTCAACGACCAGGGCAATGTGCTCGGCATGATGCCGCACCCCGAACGGGTGATCGAAGCCGCCCATGGCGGCACCGACGGCAGACGGTTGTTCGAAGGCTTGCTCGAAGCGGTCGCCTGATTTGTCTGGCCCTCAACGCCGGGCGCCGGGCATCCGCCCGGCTTGGCTTCCGCGCAATACGCGCGCACGGCCGTTCGGCCTTGCGGCGCTTCGCGCCGATGCATAAGCCGAGATGATCGCGCGCCCGTAGCTCAGCTGGATAGAGCACGTGCCTTCTAAGCATGAGGTCGCTGGTTCGAATCCAGCCGGGCGCGCCATTCCCGTGCAAAGCTGAGCACTCCAAAATTGGGGCGAATGGCTTGCAAGGGGCCTTGGCTGATCGATGTATCGGCCCAGCACTTCTTCGTCAGGAGCTGATGCGAACACTGCCGCGGCGGCGATGGAGTAGTCGCTTGACCGCCTCATGGCTGGACGGGCCTCCTTGCGGCTCCGCGACCACGATCTCCAGCCGTGTACGTATGCCTTCAATCTCCACGTCAGTCAGATGTTCGATCCCGATGAACTCATTGCGGGCGTGCGCCCCAGCCCGAATAATTTCGTCGAGCTTCGCCTGGATCGCCGCAGCGTCCCGGTTCTGGGAGTTCTGGATCAGGAAAACCATCAGGAAAGTAATGATGGTCGTCGCCGTATTGACCACGAGCTGCCACGTATCCGACCAGTTGAATATCGGACCGGTCAAGACCCAGAACAGGATCAGGGCCACGGCGATTGAAAACGCCGATGGGCGCCCTGCAAGTCTGGCGAAGGGGGTCGCGAGCCGATTGAAAAGATGTTGCATGCTTTGGCCTAACCGATTGCCGTGCCGAACAGCCGGCCGACACCTGCAGTCACCACCATTGCCAGCGTTCCCCAGAAGGTCACACGCAGAACTGACCTACCGATCGGCGCGTTTCCGGCTCGCGCGCCCAAGGTGCCCAGAAGTGCGAGACAGGCCAAGGATACGAGGCCTACGATGGGGACGAGCGTCGACAGGGGCGCAACGGTGAAGACAAAGAGTGGCATGGCCGGCGCTAAGGCTGAACGTAAGCGCCGACGCCAAGGCCGCTTGCAGCGGCCGCGCGCTGGTGAATTCGGACATACCCAGTTCGTCGCGAGCATGGGCGGCCAAGGCGTCCTTTGCCATCATCTGGTCTGCCACCTTCCCCGCGGTCCTCCGGTCGACGCCCCGCGCTTCGTAGATCCGAACAAGCTCTTCGCGTTCGACTTCGGGCTGTTGCTCCAGTTCCCTGGTTTCACGGGCCAGGTCGGCATATTCGGTGTCGGCTTGCGAGCTAACCGATACATATTCGCCAGCCGCCATCGACATGGCTCCGGCGAAGCGTGCGGCTATCCCCGCAATGAGCACGCCCGAGCGAGTTGCATCGGCTGCGGCAACGCCGACGATCAGGCTCGCCGTCGACACGATCCCATCGTTGGCTCCGAGCACCGCAGCGCGAAGCCAGCCGATGTTCGCAACTGCATGCCGCTCCGGATGTTCGCGCAGGGCTCTCAAGGGCCAATCCTCCGGCATCCGTCGGCGCGAGCGCCCTGGTCAATCCGATCCAATATCAAAAGCCTCCGCGTGGCCAGCACCTTTGGTGAAGCCGTGGCCACTGGCTGTGAAGCCGCCATGTCGGCGTGAGCGGAATCCGTTGTCGTCATCAATTCCTCTCAGTCCGATCAGAGCAGCTTCGACACAATTGTCAGCGCGGCATCGCCGGGGCAGGGCTCGGCAACAAACCCGATCTCCGATTCGAGATTGATGGCCCGGCGTCTCCATCAAGGCGGAGGTTCGCAACGGCGTCCTCGAGATCACCGTGCCGAAAAAGCCCGAAGCTGCCAGTCGGCGGAAACGGATCGAGATCGAGTCGGCCTAAGCCAAGGGACTCCCCGCTCCAATCGGGGAGTCCCCCTTTCACTACTGTTTGGCCGGCAGCGAAAAGTCCGCTCGCAGCCTCCTCAATCAAACTCAGGTTTGAAGCTCGTGTCCGCATGGACGCACAGCGGCCATCACTTGAACAATTGCACGGAAATTTCCCAATCAGTTGAATGCTCATCCTATTCATGATGGGCGCGCCAAATTTCTGCACGCAAGTCGGGTAGCCGACTGAGTTTCACCGCAATTGCCGCGACATCCGGTTGTCATCGTCGTGAAAACGGTTAAGGGGGCCTCGCCCCTAATTTGGATGCTGTTCAACTCGCCCGATCCAAGGCCTGTGGACCGCTGCTCGAATGCCATCGGTAAGCGGTTATTAACCCTATTTTCATCCGAGCTGCCGATTGGGGGCGCGTATTTGGTTGGAAAGCAAAAAACAGACGATGGAAAAAATTGCAGTCATTGGTTTGGGTTATGTTGGCCTCCCGCTGTCGGTAGCGCTCGCCAGAAAGTTCGACACTCTCGGTTTCGACATCAGCACGCGCCGGGTCGACGAGCTTCGCCAAGGACAGGACAGCACCCATGAAGTGACCGCCGAGGTGCTGAACAACAGCTCACTGCAGTTGAGCTCCAACGCTTCGGATCTGGACGGACGGACGATCTACATCGTGACCGTACCTACGCCGATCGATGACGCCAACCGGCCGGACTTCAAGGCCATTTTGAGCGCCTGCGCACTGGTCGGACCGGCCATGTCGCCGGGCTCGGTCGTGGTGTTCGAAAGCACCGTCTACCCTGGAGTCACCGAGGAAATCTGCGGACCGGCGCTGGAAAAGGCGTCGGGCCTCAAATGTGGCGTCGATTTCAAGCTTGGCTATAGTCCGGAGCGTATCAATCCGGGCGACAAGGAGCATCCGCTCGAAAAGATCATCAAGGTCGTCGCCGGCCAGGATGATGAAACCCTGGCCAGGCTTGCCACGGTCTACGGTGGGATCATCGAGGCCGGCATCCACGAGGCGCAATCGATCAAGGTGGCCGAGGCGGCCAAGGTGATCGAGAACACCCAGCGCGACGTGAACATCGCGCTGATGAACGAAATTTCGAAGATCTGCGACCTCGTCGGCATCCGCTCCGCCGACGTGCTTGCAGCAGCCGGCACGAAATGGAACTTCCTGAAGTTCCACCCCGGCCTGGTCGGCGGCCACTGCATCGGAGTCGACCCCTATTATCTCACCGCGAAGGCCGAGGAGCTCGGCTATCACCCCGAGGTGATCCTCTCGGGGCGGCGGGTCAACGACAGCATGGGGGCCTATGTCGGCCAGCAGCTGATCAAGCTGCTCGCGGACCGCGACGTGCCGCTCAAGAAGCTGCGAGTGGGGATTTTGGGTTTCACCTTCAAAGAAAATGTGCCCGATATCCGCAACTCAAAGGTCGTCGATATCTACCGCGAACTGCGGTCATATGGCGTCGAACCAATGGTCCACGACCCGCTCGCTCACGCCGCAGAAGTGGTCGACGAGTATCAGGTTGAGCTGTCGCCGTTAACCGACTTCAATGCCCTGGATGCCGTCATTTTGGCCGTTCCACATGCTGATTATCACAATCTTAACCATTCTGGCTTCAATCAGATGGTTGGCGAAAATGGAATATTCGTCGACGTGAAATCGTGCGTGGCGCCCAGTCAGTTGCGGTCAGATATCCGTTATTGGAGTCTATGATAACGGGGAGTTAACGGCTTAAAAATCGATGGACAATCAATAGTTTCATTTTGCATGAAATAGTTAATTGTAACGTCAGCTTCACTATGCTGAAGGCGGCGTGTCGATTTTGTGCGTAACGGCTCGATATTCTTCATCTTTGGCGGACTGTACAGAAAAACGCGAGAACCGACGTGAACAAGCTCAGCGTGACCCCGATCGGCACTTGCCGGATCAACACCCCGTTAAAGCGAGCCCAGTCGCGCTTCCCGATCGAGATCAATCTCAAGCGCAACTATGGCTACACCCATACCAGCGATGAGGCGCTGCAGCAGCTTCGCTTCCTCCAGGGCGACAAGCAGTTCCGCGAAGAGATCAGGCCGGTCCTGTTCCGGCCGGGCCGGGCGATCGACAGCGAGAGCTGGCAGCCTTCGGACCTCCATATCGTCGAGGTCAGCTCTGCGAAAAAGATCAGTTCCGGTCAGGACCCGGTCCAGATCAACTATCTCTACCGTCATTTTGCCGATTTCTTCTCGAGCGGTGCCCGCACCAGCAAATTCTGGTCGCTGGTGAAGCGCGACGCCCGCTCGGATCTGAACGACTTCCTGCGCGCCGAGCCAACCTACTGCACCTTGAGCCCTGCGGACCAGGCGCTCCTGACCAGCCTCCGGATCGAGCAGCAGGATTTTGCTGCGATCAAGTCCGACATGTCGGAAATCGTCGATCGGCTCGGCCGCGACACATTGCTGTTCGTCACCCACGTCAACGCCCAAACGCCCGACGGGTCGACCATTCCTGGCCGCGACCGGGTGATCCGTTGGGTCAAGCTCGCCGCCGAGCAGCTCGGCGTGCCTTGCTTCGATCCCAGCCAGGCCATGACGGAGTTCGGCCAGGAGCGGGCCATGGAGCAGGGCGGACTCGACCTGACCCACTTCACTCCTGCCTTTTCGGACCGCGTTTACGCGGAGCTCCACCGCGAGCATGTCGGCCGGCTGATGGAGCTGAGGCTCGATCTGGCCGGCGACGATGACGGCTCCATTCGCCAGCAGATCCTGGCCGACAATATCGAGGCGCTGATGCGGTTCGATGATTTCCGCTCCGGCTCGCGGCGCTTGTTCGCGGCACTGCGCAAGGAACCCGAAGCCACGCCGCTCATCCAACTTCGAGGCAGGGTGCTTGCGGAATTGGGCGATTTCGAAGGCGCGATCCGCGACCTCGCCCAAGTCGACCGTTCAAGCTTGTCCCCCGATTCCCGTACTGCGTTGCTGGAAGCGTTGACCGGAACCCAGAATTGGAGCGCCGCGATCGAGGTTGCCGAAGGACTGATCGGCGACGAATTTGAAAGCGGGACAATCTATCAGTGCGCGGCGACCGCTTGTGAGCAGGTTGGCCGGACGGAAGAGGCACTCAATCACTGGAAGCAGGCATTTCGCCACGATCGATCGAACCTTAACGCAGCGCTGAGGGGGCTAACCCTCCTGTCGAAGCTTGGCATTTCCGACCAACTCGGCACCTGGCGCGAAGAAGTCCTCGAGCATGCCCGCAACAGCGCCACCGGTGCGTCGGACATTGCCAAGTGGGCCTTGCAGAACCGGGACGAAGAGCTGCTGTCCAAGGTATTCGGCGGCATTGTCCAGCGCGACTATGCCCGCGCCGACGAACTGCTCAACGAGATCGCCGAGGCCGGACTGGCAAAGGCCGAGACGGCGTGCATCACCCAGTTGCTTCAGCACGACGATCCCGTAACCGCGCGGCAGCGTCAGCAGCTGGCCGCAAGATCCGGGAAGCTGGCCGCGGAATTGCTGGCCGCCGGCGACATCAAGTCGGCATATGTGCTGGCCGATGCAGTGCTGCAGGCCAGGCCCGACCGCATGGCGGACAGGACAAGACGGGTTGCCCAGTCCCACTACCGCAAGTCGATCCGGGAAGCGCACGGAAAGAAGGATTATCACGCCGTCTTCGCTATTTGGGAGGAAGCCAAATCGATCCTCATCGAGGCTCCGGATGCCATGGTGATTGCCGCACAGTCGCTTCACCGGCTGGAGCGCAACGATGCAGCGCTGCGGCTGCTGATCAAGGCTAGAGCGCTTGCGCCGGAAGATGTGAGCGTCATTCGCTGGCTAGGCAGGATCGCGGCGATCCAGGGGCGCTACGATATTGCCCTTCCCAACTATGCGGAACTGCGCCGGTCGACCGACCCGGCAGCCGAGAAGTTCTCGGCGGAGGCCGACAGGTTCTTCGCGACTGCCGATCGGCGTGCCCTGAAGCAACTGCGGGAGGCGGTTACTGCCGGAGAGTTCGAACTCGCGCTTGAGCTGGGCGAGATGCTTCGGGACGACATCGGCGACCGCGAACGGCTGGATCTAGAGCTTGCCCGCGTGAACCGGCTTCTCAGGGTTCAATTGCGCGAGATCGAAAAGGGCGATGCCGAAGAGGATGGGCGCGAGCGGGTGCTCAGCCTCCTACTGACGATGCAGCCCGACGATGCCGCAATCTTGCGCCGGGCGGCGCTTGAAATGATGCGCCAGCTGAAATTCCGCGAAGCAGCCGAACTGTGGGCGCGCGTCGACCGCGTTGCTCCGGGCACGGAAAGCAATGTCCGCAATCTCGAGCGCTGCCGGATTCTGGCGGCTCGGCAGGAAAAATCGTCAACCGCAGGAAATCTGACGGTGGCCCGTTAGCGCGTCAGGGGGGATCATCACCAATGTATAGCGGAGCAAGCAGCACATGGGCTGCCCAGGAGGAGGACGGCCTGCCCAACCAGGCTGGCGGCGGCGTCGACGCTGCCGTTGAGCTCCTTGCCGCCATCGAATCCGATGAAGAGTTCGAACAGCAATGGCGAACCTTCGATCAAATCTATCCAGCCAGCGAGGCGCTATGGGTCGCCCGCGTCAATCGCTGCATCAAGAACAAGGCATTCGGCCTCGCGGTCGAGCTGATCGATGGTCATGACTTTGGCGAGGATCTGGATGAGCTTGGCCTGCTGGCCAAGGCCGACCTCCTCTACAGCGCGCGCGAGACGGACCGCGCGGGTGAGATCTTCGGTCGCCTGATCGAAAATTATCCGGAGCGGCGCGATATCCGCATCAACTATGCCAAGCGCCTGTTCGCCGAAGGCTTGCTGGCGAAAGTCCATGGGCTGCTGGCGCCGATCAGCGGCCATTTCAGCGAGGGGTCGAAGGGGCGGTCGCTGTGGGACAATGTCCAGGCGCTCTACGGGCTCCTCAGCCGGCTCGAAGCAGCGCCGATCGCCACGGACCAGGATGCCCGGCTGCTCGCAATGAAGCACGCCATCCTCCATTTCCGCAATCGCCAGGCGCGGACGGCATCCGGCGATGGGCTGGGGCGCCTTAGCCTGATCACCGGCAGCCTCGGGCCAGGTGGGGCGGAGCGGCAACTCACGCGGCTCGCGATCCAACTGGAGCGAGCGCGCAAGGCGGGAGAGACCGTCGGCGGCGCCAAGCTGACCCGGCCGGTCGAGATCGTCGTCCGTTCGCACGGGCCGGAAAAGCAGAATGACTTTTTCCTGCATGATGTGCAGGCCGAAGGGGTTGAGATCTACCAGCTCAACGAGGTCAAGCCGGTTTCGCCCAAGACGCTTGGGATTACCGATCCCGACTTGCTGATCTTGCTCGATTACCTTCCGCCGAGCGTCAATTACGGCATCAAGCGGCTGACTCCGCATCTGATCGAGTCCGGCACGGACATCGCCTCCGCCTGGCAGGACGGCGCCTGCCTGTTTGCAGGGCTTGCGGCGCTGCTCGCCGGTGTTCCGCACATCCAGCTTGGCATCCGCGGCCTGCCCCCAAGCCTTCGCCGCCACCTGTTCCGGCCCGAGTATGAGCCGATGTACCGGGCAATGGCCGAAGTCCCGGGCGTCACCTTCCTAAGCAATAGCCGTGCCGCCGCACGAGCCTATGCCGAGTGGCTCGACATTCCGATCGACCGCTTCGCGATCGTCTACAACGGCGTTCCGAAGCTGCCCGCCGCCGGTACCAGCGAGGACGAGGCGAAGTGGCAGGCATTCGTCGACGCTACGCCCGATGCGACGCGGACAATCGGCGGCGTGTTTCGCTTCGATACCGATAAGCAACCCAACGTCTGGGTCCGTTTCGCAGCGCGTTACTTGAAGGCGCATCCGGAGACCCGCATGCTGCTGGTCGGCGGAGGCCGCCTGCTCGAGGGTGCGCAGGAACTGGCGCGTGAACTTGGCATCGCCGAACGGATCCTGTTCACCGACCGGTCGAACCGCGTGCCGTTCTGGATGTCCAAGATGGACGTGTTCCTCCTGCTGTCGCGCTTCGAGGGCCTGCCGAATGTTCTGATCGAAGCGCAATATATGGGCGTCAGGGTTGTCACCACGCCGGCAGGCGGCGCACCGGAGTGCCTGATCGAGGGCACCACGGGCCATGTTCTGGAGTGCTGCGAAAAGCCGTGTCTTGACAATATTGTCCGCTGTGCCAAGGACTTAGCAGACAAATCCAGCGATACAGAGCTCTTCGCCGAGGACGGGCCGGGACGGCGTTTCCTCGATGAGAATTTTTCGGTTCCACGCATGCTCGCCAACTTCGTCCAGTGCGCCGGCCGGCCGCTGGAAGAGGAAGAGCTGCAGGCTGCGGCACTTCGGGCCGCCTAGGGAAATTGACCATGACCAAGTCTCAACTGGCTACCACTCTGCTCGTCGCTCTCGCCACCGTTGCGGGTTGCTCCATGCCAAGGCCGGTCGCCTCGCTGGGCGAGGTTCGCCAGGCCTCGGCGGACGGGCGGATCCAGCTCGTCCCAGTCACCGCGGCAAGCCTTCCGGCAGCGCCGTCGGCAGTGAGCACCTTCCCGGCCGAGTATATGGCCGCGCAGCCGGTCGACTATGAATTGCTCGGGGCCGGCGATGTCCTGAAGGTCCGGGTCTGGGAGAGCGGAACTCCAACCCTGTTCGTTTCCAACGGCGGCGATCTCGGCGATGTGGTGGTCGATGAATCCGGCCGGCTATACCTGCCTCACGTGGGCTCGATCCAGGCCGCCGGCAGGACTATTGCACAGGTTCGTGCCGAAGTTGGAGCGCGCCTCCGGACGATGGTGCGCGGACCCCAGGTCGACATTCGCCCCGGCGAGCTGCGCAGCAAGCTGGTCAGCGTCCAGGGCAATGCGGCCAAGGGCGGCACCTACACCATCGAACGCGGCCGCACGCGGCTGGGCGAGTTGCTCGGCGAAGTCGCGCCCGATCTCAAGAATCCCGAGATGCTCGAGGTCACGCTACGCCGCGATGGCCGGACCGGGACTGTCCGCCTGGCCGACCTGCACCGCAACCCCGCGCTCGACATTGCGCTCCGGCCTGGCGACGCCATCGTCCTCAACGAGGTGATCGAGCATGTCACGGTGCTCGGCGCGGCGGGCATCCAAGGCCAGGTTCGAATTGCCGAGCGCGAGTATAGCGTGACCGACATTCTCGGCCAGGCGCGCGGCCTCAGCCCCGACACCGCCGATCCGCGCGCGGTGTTCCTGATCCGCTCCGAGCCTGGCGCGGCGACGCCGACGGTATATCAGTTCGAGATGCGGCGCCCGGAGACGGTTGCACTTGCCGGCCGCTTCATCGTCCGCGACAAGGACGCACTGCTCATCTCCAACGCCAGCTTCGCCCAGACCCGTCAGATCCTGTCGGCAGTCAGCCAGTCGCTCGGAACTGTCCGTTCCGCGGTAACGGTCACGCCATGATCCGGGGCGGCGGCACGACGATCGGCCCCATTCGCTCGGCCAGCCCGGGTGAATGGCTGCGCGTGCAGCTGCAGATCGTTGCCGCGCTTGCCCGGCGCGACGTCCAGTCGCGGTTCGGCGAAAGCTGGCTCGCTTATGCCGGCTCATTCCTCGCTCCGATCGCCTGGATCGGTGCCACCTGGCTCGCCTTCTACCTGCTCGGGCGGACGTCGCCGGTCTATACCGACATGGTCAGCTTCATCATTTCCGGGCTGATCCCATATGCGGTCTTCCGCTATGTCGTGACGGCGATTGGCCGGACCAAGACGACCGCCCGCGGCCTGCTACTGTTTCCGACGGTGGTCGAAGAGCAGAACATGGCCGCCGGGGCGCTGGTCGAGCTGGCCAACGGCTTTATCCTGTTTCTGCTGGTGGCGGCTGCCAATCTTGCGATCTTCGGCAAGGGCGAACTGGCCGATCCGCTGGCCTTCGCCTGGGGCATGCTGCTGTGCTGGGGACTCGGCGGCGCCTATGCCTATTTCTTCGCCATGCTGTCCCGCTATTACGGCCGCGCCTACAATCTTGGCCAGCTGCTTCTGCGCCCGACCTTCTTCCTGTCGGCAATATTCTTTACGGCCAACGAACTGCCTGAGCATATCCTCGACTGGCTGGGCTGGAACCCGCTGCTCCATGCCATTGAGATCGCGCGTGACGGGATGCTGTTCAACTATCATTCGCGGATCGCATCCGACGGCTATGTCCTGCTGTGGATCGCCGCCCTTGGCCTCGGCGGAGCCGTCCTCGGCCTGATGAGGCGCAATTGACATGTGGGGCTTCGTCGATTGCACCCGATACCATGTCGCGGAAGGGCGGCCGCAGGTCGTGCTCTACAAGGCCTCGCTCGTCGTCGAGACCAGCGAGAAGGTCGCGCTGATGGTCCGGCCCGGCCAGGGCAAGTCGACCATCATGCGGCTCCTGGCCGGCATTGACCTGCCCGACAGCGGCACCGTCCTGCGCGACGAAGGCGGCTGGCCGCTCGGCTACGCCGGCGGGTTTCATAACGGCATGTCCGGCGAGGCCAACATCTGGAACCTGGCGCGGTTGGCCGATGTCGATCCCATTGAGCTTTCCGCCTTCTGCTATGAATTCTCGGAGCTCGAAGATTTCTATCATCAGCCGCTAGGCCGCTATTCCTCGACCATGAAGGCGCGGCTTGCGCTGGCCGCCAGCCTCGGCCTGCCGGCACGGACCTATCTAGCGGATGACAAGCTGGCCGCTGGCGATGACCGTTTCCGGCAGAGATGCATGGATGCGCTCAGTGAAAAACTGGCCGATTGCGGGTTGATCTTCATCGCCAGCAACCCGCGCGCCGCCAAGAATGTTTGCGACCGATATTACGTCGTCAGCGGCGGAGAAATCCTGCCCTGCGAAGATTACGACCATGCCGCCGCCCTTCTGGCAGCTTCGGTGGACGAAGATCCCGCCGATGCGGAAGAAGCCGACGTTCCAACCTTTGACTTAGCCTGACAGGCCCGACTGAAGTGAGCATATGCCCATGAACGAAGAACGCATCCGCAACTGGCACGAGCGCCGAATGACCGCAGTCGTTGAGGCGGTCCCGGCACCGACCGCGTTCGACCAGCCTGGCCCGGGGCCTTCCGGCCCGGAACCCGGCAAGCCCGGCAGCGCCGTCGAGCGGCTGGAGCTGGCCCGCGCGGCAATCCTCGAGCGCCGCAACGGCCAGTGGCGCCGCACCATGCGTCGCCTGGGCATGTTCGTCGCCGCGCCGATCGCCGCAGTGGGCCTTTATTCCAGCCTGTTTGCGACGCCGCTGTACGACGGCGAGGCAGTGTTCACGGTCCAGACCAGCGCCAGTTCCGCCGCAGCTCCCAATGCCGGTCTGTTCGGCATTGCCGGCACCAACAGCACCATCGCCGATGCCTTCAAGGCCCGCGCTTTCATCCTGTCGCGGCCGATGATGGAGCATATGCAGAAGCAGCATGGCTTGCTCGACCATTTCGCCGCGCTCGACCCTCTAACCCGTTTCGATGGCCCGCTTGGCCTCAATAACGATCCCTACGCCTACTATCTCAAGCGGGTGAAAGTATCGGTCGACGTCCAGGAAGGTATCCTGCGGCTGCACGTTTTTGCCCGCACGCAGGAAGACGCGGTTCGCTTCGGCAACGCCATCCTGGCTGCCGCCGAACACCATGTGAACGCCTCGTCGGACAAGATCGGCAACGACCAGATCGAGGCGCTGACCCGCGACGTGCAACGCGCAGAGTCGCAAGTATCCAACTCGCGCCAGTCGCTCGCGTCCGTCCAAGCTCGCCGCGGCGAGCTCAGCCCGGAGCAGGCGGCGACCGCGATCTACCAGCTGGTGAGCAACCTCGAGCTGCAACTGTCGGAGGCGGAGCGCCAGCGCGATTCGCTGCGCGCCGAGGGGCTGGTCGACAGCCCGCTGCTTCCCGCCCTCGACCAGCGCGTCCGCGAATTGAGATCGCAGATCGGCGAGCAGCGCGGGCGCCTTGTCAATCCGGGCGGCGGCGCGCTTTCGGCAACTCTCAACGAATATGAAGGCGCCGCCAGCAAGAAGGAAATTGCCCAGGCGCGCTGGCAATCCGCACTGAATACGCTGCAGCAGGCCTATCTCGATGTGCTGCAGCAGCGCCGCTATTTCGTGCGCGTGGTCGGAATGTCGGCCGGGAGCTTCGCCAAGGTCCGCGACTATGGCGCCATCGCCTGGCCGCTGCTCGTGTTGATCGGCCTGGGCTATGCCCTGCGGTTCGGCAGCCGGCGATTCCAGAAGCGGCTCGCCGCGTGATTGCCGCGGCCGCGACGACTTATGCTCCTGAAATCGAGGAGCTGCTTCGGCACGGCCGTTGGGAGGAAGCCTGTGCCTACTATGAGCGCTGCTTCGACCGGGACGAAAAGCTGGAGCCGGAAAACCGATTGGCCTACGCCATTGCCCTGATCCGCAGCGGCCGCGTCAACAGCGGCCTCAATCAGCTGACCAGCGATTTGACGGCCTTGCCGTCCGCCCGGGCCGCGCTTCGCCGCCATGTGTTCGGCTGGCTGGTTCGGGAGAAGCGCATCGATGCGGCGCTCAATATCCTCGACCTGCTGCTCGCCGCTCATCCCAACTCGGTCGACGAGCTGCGGTTGCGGGCGAGCCTGCTCGGCCGGAGCCGCCGCTATGATGAGGCCATTGCCGACGCGCGGCGCCTCGCCACCCTTCGGCCGCATGACCATTCCGCGCATGTCAGCTGCCTCCAGCTGCTGCTGCAGAACGGCCAGGTCGAGGTCGCCGCGGTTCACGCCCGATCGCTTGGCGGAATGGCAGCCAAGCACCCGCGGCTGGCAAGCATCGCCCTGCTTGCACTGATCCGTGCCGGACGGCTGGGCGAAGCTTCGGACCTGGCCCGAACTGCGCAAGATTGGTGGCCGGACGATGCGGAAGTCATGCAGGCGGTCGTTCGAGCCCATTTCGAGGCAGGCGATCTGGATACGGCGATCGCAGGCGGCGAGCAGTGCCTCGCCTCCGGCTCGGACGGCGGCAAGCTGCGGCATTTCCTCGGCCAGGCCTATTTGACCTCGGGCGATCTCGGCAATGCCATCCGGCATCTGTCCGCCGCCATCGGTCACGAGCCGATTGATCCCAACAGCCTGACCACGCTTGGCGAAGCGCTGGTCCGCGCCGGCCGCTACGACGACGCCCTCCCGCACCTCGCGGCGGCGTGCAGGCGACAGCCGAAAGTGCCGCATGCGCGTGCCCTGCTGGCCCGCGCCCTCAAGCAGGTCGGAAAGCATGCCGAGGCAGCAGGCGAGTTTCGCCAGCTGCTGACCCTTCAGCCGGACTCGCATCGCTGGCATCGCTACGCCGCGGCAGCGCTCAGCCAGGCCGGCCATCACGCCGAAGCGGCCGATCTGTTCGAATCGTTCGTGGCCAAGCGCCGCCAATCCTTGTCGACCGATTTCGAATCCGGCCTTCGCCAGCTTTGGGACCGGGTTGATGGGGTGAAGCTTCCGCAGGCGCGGCTCGATTGGGCCTGGCAGCTTCGCAACGACCGCAATGTCGACCGTGCCGATTGGGAACGGCGCGCGCGCTGGGGCCATCTGGCCGACCATTATATGCTCGACTGGCTCGAATGCCGCGACGACCTTGCCCATGAAGCGATGATGCGCCTCGCGGATTTGAGCGAGGTCGAGCGCAAGCTGTCGGCGATCGACCGCAGCCGCGGGTCGATCCTCGCTTCGGCCCATATCTGCCCCATGTATGGCGGTCCGCTTGCCCTGGAATTGCTCGGCATGCCGTCGCAGTGGCTGGCCTCGACGCCCAGTGTGGCGCGCACCGCCTATGCCCGCTCGCTGATCTCCACCAGCGACCAGACCGGGCCGGAGGTGGCGCGGAAGGTCATCACCTCACTGAACGCCGGCAATCTGGTGACCATCGCGGTCGACGGGGCCATCAACCTTGCCGCCCCCCGGACGCCGTTCGAGGGGCAGGAAATCACCTACGCCAGCTTTGCCGCCCGCATGGCACACCGCCTCTCGGTCCCGTCCCTGTTCGTCGCGCCCCACTGGGATGGCGAGCAGCTCGGGTTCGTGATCGAGTCCCTGCCCGATGCCGGACCGGGCGAGGACGCGGACGCTTTTGCGGCGCGCTGGCGCGACTCCTATCTCGATGCCCTGCGGCGCTACCTTGGCGGCGAGCCGGAAAATCTCCGCCTGAGCGGCGGACTGTGGCGCCATATTCGCAGTACCGGCAATGCCCATGGCGGGTGAGCCGAAGCCCCTGCGCATCCTGGTTGTCACTCGTTCCTATCCCGCGCCAGGCGATCTTTATAGATATCCGTTCGTTCACCGGCGGGTCCTGTCCTACGTCGCGGCCGGTCACGACGTATCGGTGTTCCGCCCCTCGGATCGACCCGGCGGTCATCGCTTCGAAGATATCGTCTGCCTGTCCGGTGACCGAGAGGCCTTGTCGGCTCATGTCCGCAACTGGCGACCGGACGTTGTCGCAGTCCATGGTTTCAGCGAGACGATTTGGCCAGTCGTCCAGCCATTGGCCGGTCGGATTCCGATCCGCGCCTGGCTGCATGGTTCGGAAATACCCGCCATTGCGCGGTTCAAGGCGGAGCATGACGGAGGGGATGACGAGCGGAGCGCGGCTTTCAGACTGCTCGAGCGGCGCTGCGCCTTCTGGCAGCGCTTCCTGGCCAACCCTCCTGCCAATTTCAGCCTGGTTTTCGTGTCGGAAAGCGCCGCCGCCCAAGCTCGTGAAGACATGGGGGCGCTGCTTCATGATTGGTCGGTGATCCACAACCCGATCGACACGGAGCTGTTCGAATATCGGCCCAAGGCCGCCAACGACCGCTTCAATATCCTGATGATCCGCCCGTTCGACAGCTTCGGCTACGGCAACGACCTCGCCGCGTCCGCCATTTGGAGCTTGTCCGGCAGGACGGGCTTCGAACGGCTACGTTTCACCATCATTGGCGATGGACCGCTGTTCGACTCGACCCTGCAACCGGTCCGCCAATTGCCGAATGTCCGGATCGAGCAGCGCTTTCTCACACAGGCCGAAATTGCCGGCCGTCACCGCGATCATGGCATTTTCCTGGTGCCGACCCGAATCGACACTCAAGGCGTTTCGCGCGACGAGGCCATGGCCTCGGGACTGGTTCCGGTGACCAATGCGGCCGGTGCCGTCACCGAATTCACCGACCGTCATTGCGCCGCGCTGGCTCCAGCCAACGATGCCGAGGCCCTAGCCGATGGCCTTTGGGAGATGGTCGAGGACGAAAAGCTTTTCGCTCGTCGTTCGGCGGCAGCCGCCGAGCGAGTTCGCCGCCAAAGCTGCCGCAGCCTGGTTATCCCACAGGAATTGGCAATGCTGGGGGCGGCGGCCAATGGGTGATCCGTTCCTGCCGCCAAGCGTCGAACGGCCGGACTTCTACATTGCCGCAATGGGCAGGTCCGGAAGCACGATGATCGCCAACTGGCTGACGTCGTCCGCCAGCAGATTGGTGTTCATCGAGCCTTCCTTCCTTAGCCTTCCGAACACCCGATTGCTCCGGATTCAGCTGGAATCGTTCGGGATTGGGCCGACCGACGATGAATGGAATGGGGAAGACGCCTCGGCCCCTGCCCGCTTCCGTCGGCTGATGGCGCCGCGTCTGGCCGGACGCCGCTGGGCGGTCAAGGAAGTGCTTTGCGCGGAGCATTCCGCGGCGCTCGACCAGTTGGGTCCCAAGCGGGTGTTGATCACTGTTCGGAACATTGCCGATGTCGCGCTGAGCTTCTTCGAGAAGCATCGGCTGCAGGCCAACACGGACCGGTTCAGCGATGAATGGGTGCTCGACTACTGCACTCGCGAAGCGGCCGGGCTTGTCGCCTTTCGGGATGAGCTCACCCGTCGCTCGATTCCCTTCGAGGTCGTCCGCTATGAAGATTTCACGCGATCGGAAATGCACCGCAACCGGGTGGCGGACTTTGTCGGCTGGCCAGGCGGCGGTGCCACTGATGCGCATCTCGAGTGGTTCAACCGGTCTTTCGAGGCGGAGAGGCACGGGAATTCCGTATCATCCCGGAATCGCCAGGCGGCCGATCGTGCGGTCGAGGAGGACCTCCAGCAGCTCGCAGACATCATCTCCGGTCGCTGTTCCGGGTATCAGACCGCATTCGGTTACAAATCGGATAATTACCGGAATGTAAATGCGGGCGAGAAACTTGTTGGATTTCAGTAATATAGCTGAATAGCGCGAGCTGGAGCATGGTCGTTAACCATCCCAAATTGTTGTTTTTCTGCAACGCCCTCCAGCCAGCCTTCGATTATCCGCAAAAATGCGGGACTTTTTGCCTGGAACCGTGTTTTGATCGGTCATCTCGTACCAAGGAGTATCGATGAAAATGTATTCAAGACTTTTAGTCGCTGCAGCGGCACTGGCGATCGCCACGCCCGCTGCCGCGCGCGATGGCGCTTTCTATGTGGGCGTCGAAGCCGGCGGCTTGATCGTGGAGGACAGCACCCTCAACTATCAGGGTCCGACCGGCGATCTCGATGGCGACATTGAGGTCGACCAAAAAGTTGGCTTCGATGCCGACGTCATCGGCGGCTATGACTTCGGCGGATTCCGCGCCGAAGCGGAAATCGCCTACAAGCGCGCCAGCGTCGATGACGCGACCGTGCCGATCGACTTCGGTCCTTCGCTTGGCGATGGCGGCCGGGTCCGTTCGGTGTCGGCGATGGTCAACGGCTTGCTCGACTTCGGCGACGATGATGGCTGGAACGGCTACATCGGCGGCGGCGTCGGCGTTGCCCGCACGTCCTACGACGTCGAGTCCGTCTCGGTCGGCGGCACCGATACCCACCTCGCGTGGCAGGTGATCGCCGGCGTCCGCAAGGCGATCAGCGCCAACATGGACCTCGGTCTTAAGTATCGCTTCTACAATACGACGAAGGGCGATTTCGAGGAAACCGACACCGAGGAACTGCTTGGCAAGGTCCGGTCGCACTCGCTGTTGCTGAGCCTGATTTACAACTTCGGCGCCGAGGCACCTCCGCCGCCTCCGCCGCCTCCGCCCCCGCCGCCTCCGCCGCCGCCTCCGCCGGCGACGCAGACCTGCCCGGACGGATCGGTGATCCTGGCGACGGACGCCTGTCCGCCTCCGCCGCCTCCGCCTCCGCCGCCCCCGCCTCCGCCGGAGCCGGAACGCGGCTAAGCTGGGCTAGCCTACGCTTTATCCCCGAAGGGGCAGGCATCGCCTGCCCCTTCACATTTATTGCTGCCCGGCGTTGACAGC
>Ga0307414_10000592_pt1 | contig 18662 bp, 16 predicted proteins | sample DK1Ometagenome_FD_203804 | JGI IMG/M metagenome (GOLD analysis project Ga0307414, IMG submission 203804) | Maize rhizosphere microbial communities from greenhouse at UC Davis, California, United States - DK15-O-3 | ecosystem: Host-associated > Plants > Roots > Rhizosphere > Soil | place: USA... | reverse complement strand
TTCTCGATACAATTTTCTCATGCTTCGAAAAATCACTCGAAGTGACATCTAGGTTGTTAATTGTGTTTTTAGTTAGCCTGCTTGTCAGTTCGAGTGCAATAGCGAGGCATGAGCTATTGTGTATCGAGAACCGTTGGTGCATGGGTTCCGCATACATTCTTTGTTTCGTTTTATTACACAAAAATAATTCAATTAAATTTCAAAAAGCCCCATTTTCATTAGGAGAATTTTTATCGATGATTTGTCCTAAATCCCAAAGCTCAACTATTTTATCATGTTCAAATCTAAAGATATGCACCACGGTTATGTCCATACCTTTTTTTCCAACATGCGAATGCGTTATTACGGTATCCCCATCTAGGTAACAATTTTTAATATCAATAAAGGCGTTGGGTTCGGTTTTATGGGCGTCTTCCATAGCCACCTTTAACGATTCTCTATCGCCTTTAAAATATTGATTATGATGTATAAAATGGATCGCTATAAATTGGTCGTATGCTTCTTGAACTTTTCCAGAACTTGCTAATTTTAAAAACGATATGGCTATTTCTTTTTTAGTCATAATACAGTCTATTTAAATTATGGAGATACTAATTTAACACCTATAAATTAAAACATCAAATATTTTACAATTTTAGTGTCCATATAAATGTTGCATTTTCAGGTAAATTAATTTTATATTAAACTTTATTTTTTGTGAAGATCCCATTTTTTTAAGCCAAAAGAATAATTGTATTTTTGTGGTATGCAAAGCACGCTTCAAGATTTTATTTCACCAAAAGCTCTAAACTCTGTTTTAGAACTTTTAAAGCATGAAAATTTAACAGTTACTGTGAAGAATGAGCGTAAAACACGTCATGGCGACTACAGACGACTGCCTAGCGGGAAGCATCAAATAACAGTAAACTCCAATTTAAATGAATATCGTTTTTTGATCACATTGGTTCATGAAATCGCCCATTTTGAAGCTTATAAGAACTACGGAAAATATATAAAACCTCACGGAATAGAGTGGAAGCGCACCTTTCAGCATCTCATGTTGCCATTTTTAAATCCAGATATATTTCCTTCTGAATTATTGCCATTATTGGCAAAACATTTTAAAAATCCTAAAGCCACGAGTGATACCGATGCTAAATTGGCTTTGGCATTAAAACAATTTGACGAACCAAATGATAAAACATATATTTTTGATATACCGTTTGGAACCTTATTTAAATTATATAATGGCAAGATATTTAAAATGGGTCCATTACGCGTAAAACGTTATGAGTGTTTGGAAGTTAAAACAGGAAAGTTGTATCTTTTCAATCCGAATGCAGAAGTAGAATTAATTGCTTCATAATTTAAGAATCAAATAAATAATATAAACACACTCTTAATTTTAAGAAATAAAATAAATACAAAATGAACAAAAATTATTACGCTATATTAATGGCAGGCGGAGTAGGATCTCGATTTTGGCCTGTAAGTACAGAGAGTTTTCCAAAGCAATTCCATGATATGTTGGGTACGGGTGATACGCTTATCCAAAAAACATTTCACCGTTTGGCACATTTAATTCCGAAAGAGAATATTTTCATTTTAACCAATGAAAAATATAATGATTTGGTATTGGAACAACTTCCAGAAGTGACCCAACGCCAAGTGGTTTTAGAACCTGCAATGAGAAATACAGCGCCATGTATTCTGTATGCCTCATTAAAAATTCAAAAAGAAAACCCTGATGCTGTGATTATTGTGGCACCAAGCGACCATTGGATTGAAGATGAAGTAACTTTTTCTAAAAACGTGAAACAGGCTTTCGACTTCTGTTCAGAAAATGATGCGCTTGTGACACTAGGTATTCAACCAACTTTTCCAAATACTGGTTTTGGTTATATTGAATTTGATAAAAACACGTCTGATACCATAAAATCTGTTAATCAGTTTAGGGAGAAACCGGATTATGCCACCGCCAAATCATTTATTGAGCAAGGCAATTTTCTTTGGAATGCCGGTATTTTTATGTGGAGTGTCACAAGTGTGGTGGAAGCTTTTAAAATCAAACAACCTAGTTTATATGGTCTTTTTGAAAACGGTATGCACGCTTATAATACAGATGGTGAGGACGAATTCATTCTGCGGAATTATCCCAATGCTGAAAATATTTCGGTAGATTATGCCATCATGGAAAAATCTACCAATGTGTATGTGATTGGAGCCGAATTTGATTGGAACGATCTTGGAACTTGGGGAAGTTTATATGATAAATTGGATAAAGACACTGCTGGCAACGCTGTTGTAAATGCTAGAACTTTAACCGAAGATGCCTCAGGAAACATGATAAGGGCCAAAAAGGACAAAATTGTGGTTGTTGATGGTTTAAATGATTATATTATTGTGGATAAGGAAGATGTTTTGCTTATTTATCCCAAATCAAAAGAGCAGGATATTAAAAAAGTACTTCAAAAAGTGAAAGATGCTTTTGGTGCAGAGCATGGATAAAAAATCGAATTTATTTTTACATTAATCACAGAGGCTAAAACAACATGAATGGAAGAAAATAAATCGAATATGCCTGATGAAGAATCTAAAAATGGAGCATCGGTTGAGCAGTCTAAAAGCAACGTAAAAGAAGAGGCTCAAAATTTGATTTCTAGTCTAAGTGTTTTTCTGAAGGAATTATTGGATTTTAGGGAAGATACCGATAGGGATGCTACCATTGAAGCCATAAAAAATGATATTCCATTTAAGGGCGCAACTGCATGGATTTTAATATGCTCTGTTTTTTTGGCGTCCATTGGGTTAAATGCAAACTCTACCGCTGTTGTTATTGGAGCCATGTTAATTTCCCCATTAATGGGTCCCATTTTAGGGGTTGGTTTATCTATAGCCATTAATGATATTGACACGCTTAAACGCTCCCTTATCAACCTAGGGATTATGATTGGCCTTAGTTTACTAACGGCGTTTCTGTTCTTTTATTTATTTCCGTTAAGTGAAGATACTTCCGAACTTTTAGGTCGTGTAAAACCAGATATTCGTGATGTGCTGATTGCATTTTTTGGTGGTTCGGCATTACTTATCGCTAGAACTAAAAGAGGTACTATAGCGTCTGCTATTTATGGAGTGGCCATTGCCACTGCATTAATGCCTCCTTTATGCACTGCCGGATATGGTTTGGCGAAAGGGAATTGGCAATACTTTTGGGGTGCCATGTATTTGTTTACCATTAATACCATCTTTATTGCTTTGGCGACTTTTATCATCTTAAAAGTTTTACGCTTCCCAATGCTTAAGTATGCTAATTCTGCTAAACGGAAACGTATAGCAAGATTGGCTTCCTTATTAGCAATTGTGGTTATGATTCCAGCGATATGGACGTTTATAAGTGTATTGAAAGAAAGTAATTTCATGAAAGATGCCAAGGCATTTGTTAATAATGAATTAAAGGCTTTACCGCATTTTGAATATCTTAAAAAGAACGCTAACTATAATTATACAGATAATAAAACAACCATAGAACTAAATACATTTGGTCTTGATGACATTCCTGATTCTACTATAGAACTTCTTCAGGCAAGAATGAGTAACTATCGTGCCTTAAAAAATACTCAATTAGTATTTAATCAATATAAATCTAGAAATTTCGATAACTTTAAATACATGGAAGAATTGCGTTCAAGAGATTCCTTGGATTTATTGTCCCAAACTCAAAAAATCACATTTCTGGAAGCGAAGTTAAAGCAACTGTCAAAATATGAGCGTAACCAAATTCCTTTTGAGGATATCTCAAAAGAAGTGAAAATAAATTACGCTAATGTAGAGCAGTTTTCATATGCTATTGAAATTAAGACCAATTTCAAAAAAGTGGATACCGTTCCCGTATTTGAGGTAAAATGGAATAAATCTTCAGAGAGTGAAAATACTATTGTGAATGAAAAACAAAAGTTGGAAAAATGGCTAAAACAACGCTTATCTTTGGATACGGTGGTTGTGAAGCGATTAAACTAATTACTGTTTTTCTTCAATATACATTTGGCGTACTTTTTTCATTAATTCAGAAGAATAAACAAAATCGGTTACAACCTCGTTATCGGTTTTAAATATGGTGTCTTTGGAACCTTCCCAAGCCTTTAGCCCGTCTTTTAAGAATACGATTTTTTCACCGATTTCCATAACTGAATTCATATCATGTGAATTAATAACGGTTGTAATTTCGTATTCATCTGTAATTTCCTGAATTAAATTATCAATAATAATGGCCGTTTTTGGATCAAGGCCCGAGTTAGGTTCGTCACAAAATAAATATTTAGGTTTGTTTACAATTGCGCGAGCAATGGCGACACGTTTTTGCATTCCACCAGAAGCTTCACTAGGCATTTTATGGTGTGCATCAATGAGATTGACACGTTTTAAAACAAAATTAACCCTATCTTCCATTTCACTTTTGCTTTGTTTAGTAAACATCCTTAAAGGAAACATCACGTTTTGTGCAATGGTTAACGAATCAAATAAGGCACTACCTTGAAAAACCATACCAATTTCACCTCTTAAATCACGTTTTTGATCTTCAGTTAATTCGGAAAAAATTTTCCCATCATAAGATATACAACCTTGTTCATAAGGAAAAAGACCTAGCAAACATTTTATAAAAACCGTTTTCCCAGAGCCACTTTGTCCAATAATCAAATTGGTTTTTCCTTTTTCAAACGTGGTGCTAATGCCTTTTAAAACTTCAACGCCCCCAAATGATTTATGTAAATCTTTAACCTCTATCATTAGCTTAACAACATTTGTGTTAGTAAATAATTTAAAAGAATAATAACCACACTAGTCCACACAAACGATGTGGTACTGGCTTTACCAACTTCTAAAGCGCCACCTTTCATAAAAAAGCCATGAAAAGAAGGAATGGTTGCTAAAACAAAAGCAAATACCGCGGTTTTAATAAAAGCATAAGTAACATGAAAAGGATTAAATTCTAGTTGGATGCCGGAAATATAATCATCAGCAGTGCTAAATCCACCATAAACACTCGCAACCATACCACCTACAATTCCTAAAAACATAGCTATGGAAATAACAAAAGGATATAATAGTAATGAAATGAATTTTGGGAACACCAAATAGTTTAAGGAATTTATACCCATAACTTCCAAAGCATCAATTTGTTCCGTAACACGCATGGTGCCAATGCTTGAGGTTATAAAAGATCCTACTTTTCCAGCCATAATGATGGATATGAATGTGGGTGCAAATTCTAAAACAATGGATTGCCTAGTAGCAAAACCAACTAAGTTTTTCGGGATTAAGGGATTGTTAATATTCAATGCTGTTTGAATGGCAACAACACCGCCAACAAAAAATGATATAAAAGCGACAATGCCTAAAGAGCCGATGATTAGATCGTCTATATCTTTTAAAATCAATTGTTTCATAACGCTCCACTTGGTTGGTTTGCGAAACATTTCGACTATCATTAAAAAATAAGCGCCAATATTGTGTAGGTATAACATAGTAAAATTTAATACTGCTAAAGTAAAAAAAAGTTATAGGTATTTAACCTTAATTTTAAATTAAGATATTTTTAAAACTGTATTTTTGACAATGAAATAATAAATCTATAATGAAGAATAGTTTGTATTTATTAGTTGTTTTTATTTTGGGCTTTTCTTGTAAAGCTCAAAATAATGTTCCTAAAGCGTTGGAAACGAATATATCAAATCCAAAATTGGTGGTTGGCATTGTTGTAGATCAAATGCGATATGATTATTTAACGCGTTTTTACAACAAATATGGAGAAGGTGGCTTTAAACGTATGATGAACGAAGGATTTAATTGCAAAAACAATCATTTTAATTACATACCAACCAAAACAGGACCAGGACACGCATCCATTTTTACAGGAACCACGCCGAAGTATCATGGTGTTATTGGTAATGATTGGTATGACAAAAAGTTGAAAAAAAATGTGTATTGCGTGCAGGATGATTCAGTTATGTCTGTTGGTTCCAATGATGCTGAAGGTAAAGTATCTCCACACAGATTATTAACAACAACCTTTGCCGATGAGAATAGATTGTTTACCCAAATGCGTGGAAAAACCATTGGAATTGCTTTAAAAGATAGAGGTTCTGTTTTGCCAGCAGGGCACACCGCCAATGCTGCTTACTGGTTTAATTATGAAAATGGTGGCAATGGGAATTGGATTTCAAGCACTTTTTATATGAATGAATTGCCTAAATGGGTTAAGGATTTCAACGCTTCTAACATTACGGAATCTTATTTTAAAGAATGGAATACTTTGTATGACATTAATACATATACTGAAAGTGGCAGTGATTTAAACACATTTGAAGGTGGCTTTAAAGAGAAGGAAACTGCCGCGTTCCCTTATGATTTAGCTGGTTTAAAAGATCAGAACGATGGATTTGATATCATTGCCGAATCGCCTTATGGTAATAGTTTGACCTCCGATTTTGCTATTGCAGCTATTGATGGAGAACTATTGGGACAAGATGATATTACAGATGTTTTAACGGTTAGTTATTCAAGTACTGATAAAGTTGGACATAATTTTGGTCCCGATTCCAAGGAAATTCAAGATACTTATTTGAGATTGGACAAAGATTTAGAACGCTTATTGAACGCCTTGGATGCTAAAGTTGGAAAAGAAAATTACACAGTGTTTTTAACTGCCGATCATGCCGCTCCAAATGCTGTAAATTATATGAAATCAGTTAAAGTCCCTTCTGGGTTTTTTAATGAGAGCGCTATGCAAAAAGAGTTCAATTTATTTTTAAATGAAAAATATGGGCTATCCAATGCCATTGTTAGCAGAATAAATAATCAGTTGTTTCTAGATTATCAACAGTTAGAAGAAAAGAAATTAGATTTACAAACCATAAAATATGAACTTGCTCTGAAATTATTAGGTTATGATTTAATTAATAAAGTATACGTGACATCAGTAATTAATCATTTTGAAAATACGTCGGGAGACATAGAATTACTATTGAGCAACGGACATAACCAAAAGCGATCGGGCGATATTTTATATGTGTTTGATCCTTTTGTTCTTAACAGTGCCACGTGGAATAGAACAGGCACAGACCACGGAACAGGATTAAATTACGATACGCACGTACCACTTTTGTTTTTTGGTAAAGGGATTAAACATGGAGAAACACTCCAAAAAACAGAGATAACGGATATTGCCCCAACCATGTCGTCATTATTGGGCATCAGTTTTCCAAATGCATCCATTGGTAAACCTTTGGAATTTGTCTTAGAATAATTTGAACAATAAAATCATATATTCTTTAATCGCTATTGCTTTCGTTTTGGGCATGTACGGTTATGAACATTTTTTAAAAGATGAAGAAAAAGCTGAAATTGTAAACGTTGGAAAAAAAGCCAAAGTCTATACCAATGAATACTTTCTTCCAACAAGTACCACAGGGCAAGTAATCCACCACGATTCTTATTCTTTATCTTATAGTGAACCGCATGAGCAAGCTGAATGGGTTGCGTATGAGTTGAAAAAAGCACATCTATCAAATTCAAATTTTAAACGTCCTTATTTTGAAATTGATAAAGCCGTAAAAACGGGTGCGGCAGATTGGAGAAATTATAAAAACTCTGGTTATGACCGCGGACATTTGTGTCCGGCTGGAGATAGAAACTATAATCGGTTTGCTCATGATGAAACCTTTTTAACTAGTAATATTAGTCCGCAAAAGAACGATTTTAATGCTGGAGTTTGGAACCGATTAGAGCAAAAAGTACGCTATTGGGCTAGTAAATACGATGGCGTTTTTGTAGTAACTGGAGGAGTTTTGAAAGGAAATATGAAAACGATTGGTAATGAAAAAGTGGCTGTACCCAATCAGTTTTACAAAGTATTGATTGATATTAATTCTGGGAAAGTAAAAATGATTGGTTTTTTGATGCCTCATAAAAACTCTAAGGAACCTCTATATAAATTTGTGGTTTCGGTAGATGAGATTGAAAAGTTAACAGGCATTGATTTTTTTCCACATTTGCAAGATGCTTTAGAAAATAAATTGGAAGCCGCTAGTGATTATAAGGATTGGAGTTTTAATTAATTTTGTTAGTTGTTACCCTAAAACTTGTTTCAGGATTTCAAATAAATGAATTACTTCATTTTATTCATCATGCCTTTCCAGCGTAAATTTCTAATGAATTTTCCTTCGTCTTCGGTGACTAAATAGTTGATATTATTTTTTTTCGCTTCAAAATAACCAACTATATAATCCTTAAACAAATCAAATCGTCGCTTTCTGTAAGCTAATTTTAGTGCTGAAATTAAAGTAATTGTAAATCCATAGCGCATTTTGTACATTGCTTCCCCTTGCAAATATTTTGATGCTTTGTTGTAGCTAATGCCAGTTGGCTTTAAATGTTTTACATGTAAAGACTCATCAGTTAAAAGTTCCCAATCATAATATTTGGCTAATAGTTCATCAACCGTATCCCAACCCATAGAGGGTTTTAATTTCCCGATTTGCAGAAAACATTCTTTTTTATATGCTTTTAAAGCGCCACGAATGTGATCTTTTCGGGTTAGGTTTTCTAAAATCCAATTACCATTTTTTTCAATATAACAAAATCCTGCAGCCATCCCTAGTTTATCATTTTTACTAAAATGCATGGAAAGTTGTTCAAGATAATTATTCGGAAAAATCAAGTCGGCATCAAACTTACAAATCACATCATAATTGGCATCTAAAGCGGCATATCCTTTGTAAAACGCATTAATGATTTTAGTTCCAGGTAAATGCTCGTTTGTAGATTTAGAATTAATTAATTCAATCCAAGAATGTTTAGTACAGTAAGCTTCTACAATATCTTGAGTATTGTCTGTGGAATTATCATTCACAACCACAATACGTTTTGGCTTTAATGTTTGTTTCACCAAAGAATCGAGTGTCAAACCAATTGAGCTTTCTTCGTTATGCGCCGGGATGATGATGTAAAAGTTCATGTTACATATAAATTGCATACAAATATGCTTATTTTTGTTTGGGTAAAACAGGAAATTTGCAAAAAAAGGTTTTTATAATTATTGTTACTTATAATGGAGAACGTTGGATTCAAAAAAATTTAGAATCTATAAAGCAGTCTATTTATCCGGTTACAACTATCGTATTAGATAATGGTTCATCGGATGAAACCTTATCCATAATAAAAACATTTTCTGGCGTTCAATTGATGCCATTAAATGTAAATTTAGGTTTTGGAAAAGCAAATAATATCGCAATTCAGGAGGCTTTAGAACAAGAAGCTGATTATGTTTTTCTATTAAATCAAGATGCTTGGGTCTTTCCAGAAACGATTGGAAATTTAATTTTAGTTGCTGAAAAAAATAAAGATTTTGGGATTGTAAGTCCGTTACATTTTTCAGGTGATGGAACTACTTTGGATGAAAATTTTGTAACGTATTGGAATAGAAAAAATAAAAGTATCAGTGATAGTGTGGATGAAGTTCCATTTGTAAATGCTGCTGCTTGGTTGATTCCCAAACCTGTTATCAGTAAAGTTGGTTTTTTTGAACCGATGTTTAGTCATTATGGCGAAGATAGGAATTTCGCCTACAGAGTATTATTTCATCATTTTAAAATAGTGATTGCAAAAGATGCTAAAATTTGTCATGACAGACTCATTAAAAGGCATTATAAAAAGGATATTACACAATCAAAATTCAAGATTTTAACTGACGTTTTAAATGTAAATGACTCTATTGTTATGTCTTATTTAAAAGGATTTCGTTCTGTTTTAGGATTGCCAAAATACTTTAGTAAGTTTTACTCATTATTGAAAGTTATTAAACTTTTTTTAATTCTTATTGGTTACTTCATTCAATTAAAATTAAGCGTTTTTAAAATTTATAAAGTTCGTTCAAGTTATAGATAATGGAAACGAATAAAACACATAAACAAGTCTTTTGGTTCACCATAATTAATTATGTTGGTGCCGCCATAGGTGTTATTTCTACAGTGTTTATTTATCCATATGATAAGGAATTTTTAGGTGTTGTTAGGTATGTTGATAGCATCGCGCAAATGCTTTTTCCTGTTATGGTTTTTGGTGGAGCGCAAGCGCTCATTCATTTTTACCCATCACTTACAGAGCAAAATAAAAATCAACTTTTCAAGTATGGTATCGTAACTGTTTTGGGTGTAAGTTTGGTGATTTTGGCGTTAATCTTTTTTGGAAAGACTTTTATTGACTGGACAAATTACAAATATCTGTTTTATGCGTTTCCTTTGGCATTTTCCTTGGCTTTTGTTGAATTATTTAGAAGGCAGGCTACCAATATCGAGAAATTGGAAATACCTACACTTTATGAAAAAATAATTCCAAAAATTAGTTTGCCCATCATATTTTTGCTTTTAATATGTGAACATTTAGATAGAATAAGTGGCTTGGTAGCATTTATCGGTTCTTATTTTATATTGCTGTTGTTGATGGCCATGTATGTCTTTAGGCATTTTAGATTACATAGTGGTTATAATTTTAAATCGCTTTTTAATGAAGTATCCAAAAAGGAATATTATAAATACAGTTTTTATAGTTTTTTAGGAAGTTTTGGTTCGCTTTTAGCCTTTAGGATCGATGCTTTTATGATTCCAGAGTTTTTATCTTTTGAAGCTAACGGAACGTTTAATATTGGAGTAGCGTTAGCAACTTCATTAGCTATTCCAGCTCTTGGTATATTTGCCATTTATGCTCCTAAAATTTCAGCTTATTTAAAAAATGATGGTATAATTGAGTTAGGTAAAAAATATATAGAAACGGCTAAATTGTTGTTTTTTATTGGTGCGATTTTATACACTTCTGTAGTTTTGGGAATTGATTCGTTTTTTAAAATGTTGCCTACTTACGATAAATTGGTAGATTCCATTCCAATCATAATACTCCTTGGTTTCAATGTGCTTTTTAATATGTCTACAGGATTTAATTCCGAAATAATATCTTATTCAAAGTATTACAAGTTTAATATCATAGCGATATTTCTTTTGTCTACATTAAACATATGCTTAAATCTATTCTTTTTAACGCAAACCAATCTGGGAATCATAGGTGTGGCATATGCATCTTTAATTGCTATGATAAGTTTTAACTGTTTTAAATTGATTTTTATTTATAAGAAATTCGGAATTTTGCCATTCGACAAAAACTATTTAAAACTTATTGGAATGGTTAGTTTGGTATTTTTTGTTTGTTATTTACTGCCTGAAAATGCCAATACAATTTTAAACCTATTCTTGAAAGTAGGTATAAATGCGAGCGTCATTATTTTTATAACCTATAAAATGAAATGGGTTTACAGCTTAAATTATTGGATAGATAAGTTCCTTAAACCTTATAAACAATAGCATTAATATTCATGCCAGCACCAACACTTGCAAACATAATAACATCACCTTTACTAATAGTTTGATTTTCAAGTTCCCCTTTTAAAATGCGATCAAATAACGTGGGAATGGTTGCCACACTAGAATTGCCTAGCTCATTGATGGTCATTGGCATGATGCCTTTTGGTGTATCCATACCATGTAATTTGAAAAAACGCTGAACAATAGCTTCGTCCATTTTTTCATTAGCTTGATGGATGAGTATTTTTTTAAGGTCTTTAATATCAACACCGCTGGCATCTAAACATGATTTCATAGCGGCAGGAACGTTTGTAATGGCGAATTCATAAATCTTTCTACCATACATTTTTATATAACGCCTTTTGCTTTTTGATTCTTGATTATTGGTTTGTCCAAAATAAATATAGTGGGCTTCATCAAACGCATGCGTAGCCGTTTCATGAGCAAGAATACCGCCTTCTAAATTGGTGGATTCTACAATAACGGCACCTGCGCCATCACTATAAATCATGGAATCTCTATCATGCGGATCAAGAACCCTAGATAATGTTTCAGAACCTATAACTAAACATTTTTTTGCCATGTCAGCCTTGATATAAGCGGAGGCTTGAATAACCGCTTCCACCCATCCCGGACAACCAAACAAAATATCATATCCAACGCATTTAGGATTTTTAATTCCCAATAAATGTTTCACTCTAGAGGCAATACTCGGTACTGTGTCACTTTGGTGTGAATCGGTCGTAACATCTCCATAATTATGGGCAACAATAATATAATCTAACTCTTCTGGATTTATCTTAGAATCCACTATGGCACGTTCAGCAGCAAAAAACGCCATGTCCGAAGAATTCAAATGAGGCTTAACATAACGTCTTTCGCGTATGCCAGTGATGGCCTTGAATTTCTCAATAATAACATCATTGGAATGATTTATTGTTGAACCGTCACTATTTAAGAATTCATGGTTTTGGAAATTTTCATTTTTCTCGATGATGTCTGGAATGTAACTTCCAGTTCCGGTGATTTTGATATTCATAAAAGAGAATTTGCTGAAATAATTTATTGTTCCACTAAGATAGTTTCTTCCGATTTAAAGTAAATACAATCCCATTTTATTTTACGATGTTCAAAGTCCGTTTTAAGCTTCCATATAGGCCTCAATCGGGGCACAGGTACAGATTAAATTTCGGTCTCCATAGGCATCATCAACACGTCTCACACTTGGCCAAAATTTATTATTTTTTACATAGTCTAAAGGATATGCTGCCGTTTCACGGGAATAAGGATAAAACCATTCATTCGCAGTTAGCATCTCTAAAGTATGTGGTGCATTTTTAAGCACGTTATTATCATCGTCTTTAGAAGCATTATCGATTTCTTTTCTTATGGAAATCATGGCATCACAAAATCTATCAATTTCTGCTTTACTTTCGCTTTCGGTGGGTTCAATCATTAAGGTGCCTGCAACAGGAAACGATACGGTTGGCGCATGGAATCCATAATCCATCAAGCGTTTGGCTATATCGGTTACTTCAATGCCATTGGCTTTAAAAGCTCTGCAATCTACTATCATTTCATGAGCTGCTCGTCCGTTTTCGCCAGAATACAAGGTATCAAAATAACCTTCCAATCGGCGTTTGATATAATTAGCGTTTAATATGGCGATTTTAGTCGCTTGCGTTAAGCCTTCTGCCCCCAACATTTTTATATAACCATATGAAATTAAACACGCTAAAGCGGATCCAAAAGGTGCTGCTGAAATGGCTGTGATGGCTTGTTTTCCACCAACTTTTTTAACGGGATTACCAGGTAAAAATGGTGCCAATTGTTTGGCCACACAAATAGGGCCAACACCCGGACCACCACCACCATGCGGAATAGCAAAGGTTTTATGTAAGTTTAAATGACAAACATCTGCGCCAATGTTTCCGGGATTTGTTAATCCGACTTGCGCATTCATATTGGCACCATCCATATACACTTGGCCACCATTATTATGAATGATTTTTGTAATATCTTTTATGCCAGACTCATAAACACCATGGGTAGATGGATACGTAACCATCAAACACGATAAATTATCTTTATGAAGTTCTGCTTTTTCTCTTAAGTCGTCAATATCGATGTTGCCTTCTGGAGTCGATTTTGTAACGATAACTTGCATGCCTGCCATCACGGCACTCGCTGGATTGGTCCCATGTGCAGAGGATGGAATTAAACAAATGTTTCTGTGATGATCGCCTCTTGATTCGTGATACGCTTTTATAACCATTAATCCAGCAAACTCTCCTTGTGCACCAGAATTTGGTTGTAATGATGTGGCTGCAAATCCCGTAATCTCGGTTAGTTGGTCTTCCAATTCCTTTAAAACCGTTAAATAACCTTGCGCTTGTTTTGATGGTGCAAATGGGTGAATGTTAGTCCATTTAAACCAACTCAATGGCAACATTTCAGAAGCAGCATTTAATTTCATGGTGCAAGAACCTAACGAAATCATGGAATGGTTCAATGATAAATCCTTACGTTCCAACGACTTAATATATCGCATCAATTCGGTTTCGGAATGATAACTATTAAAGACATCAAGCGTTAAAAAATCGGATTGACGTTGTAGAGATTCAGCAATATTGTTTGCTTCAGTGATGGATGAAATGACGATGGTTTCTTTTTTAGCAGCTTCAGCAAACACGGAGATCAAATAATTGATATCTCTTATCGCTGTTGTTTCATTTATGGAAATGGTCACTGTTTCTTTATCAGGATAATAAAGATTCACCTTTTTTTCTTTAGCGATGTTCTTTATTTTTTTTGCATTGGTTTTTATTTGAAGCGTATCAAAATAGGACGTGTTGATTTGATTATATCCTAATTTTTCCAAGGCTGTTGCTAAAGTGGTGGCTTTGTTATGGATTTTGTCCGCTATAAATTTCAAACCTTTTGGTCCATGAAAAACAGCATACATGCTTGCCATAACGGCTAACAATACCTGAGCTGTACAAATATTAGACGTGGCTTTGTCGCGTTTGATATGTTGTTCTCTAGTTTGCAATGCCATACGCAAGGCTCTGTTGCCATCAACATCTTTTGTGACGCCAATGATGCGTCCAGGTAAATCACGTTTGTAAGCATCTTTTGTAGCAAAATAAGCTGCGTGTGGTCCACCATAACCCATCGGGATTCCGAAACGTTGCGTGGTTCCTAAAACCACATCGGCTCCAAATTTTCCAGGCGCTTCCAGTTTAACTAAACTTAAAATATCGGCAGCAACGGCCACTTTAATTTGGGCATTTTGGGCTTTGCTTATAAAAGTTTTAATGTCTGTAACTTGTCCGTCTTTGCCAGGATATTGCAAAATAGCACCAAAAAATTCCGAAGAAAAATCGAAGTCAGCTTCATTACCGACAATTAATTTAATACCGATTGGAATAGCTCTGGTTTCAAGTAAAGACAATGTTTGTGGCAATATATTTTCCGAAACAAAAAACTTATTAATGCCTGCTTTTTTCTGGTCACGTTCCCTTACAGCAAATAATAAAGCCATTGCTTCGGCAGCAGCTGTGCTTTCATCTAGTAGCGAGGCATTTGCGATTTCCATACCTGTTAAATCCGTAATCATGGTCTGGAAATTAAGCAAAGCTTCCAATCGTCCCTGCGCAATTTCAGCTTGATAAGGCGTGTAAGCCGTGTACCAACCCGGGTTTTCTAAAATATTTCTTTGGATAACCGCAGGCAAAATGGTTGGGTGATACCCTAAACCAATATATGTTTTGTATGCTTTGTTCTTTTTGGATAATTCATGGATATGAAGCAAATACTCATGCTCGGTCATCGGTTCTTCTAAATTCAGGCCTTTATTTAAACGAATATCGTTTGGGATGGTTTCGTTAATAAGTTGGTCTAAAGAGTCAACTCCAATGGTTTTTAACATATTAATTTGGTCGTTTTCATTCGGACCAATATGACGCAGGGCAAAAGCGTTTGTATTCATATAATTTGATAAGATTAAGGCGCAAAATTACGTAATTAATGACGCTTTTTTGGTTCAAAAATTGAAAGTTTTTAACCATTTAAAAGCGTTATTAACAGTTTGTTTATTTTTGTAGGATGGCATTATTGAAACAACTATTTAATTTTTATATAAATGCTAGTATTCATGTGGCGTTATCGGTGTTTTCGTTAGCATGGATAACCTTCATTGAATTTAAGATTCCTTATGATGCCGATGTACTTTATTTTACATTTTTTTCCTCAATAACAGGCTATAATTTTGTGAAGTATTTTGGGATTGCTAAATTTCACCACCGTAGTTTGGCAACTTGGCTAAAAGCCATTCAGGTATTTTCTTTTTTTAGTTTTTTAATGTTGTGTTATTTCACATTAAAATTGAATACTGTGAGCTTGTTTTACATTTTAGGTTTTGCACTTGTGACTTTTTTTTACGCCATCCCTTTTTTACCAAAACGATTTTTTATAGACAATCAATATAATTTAAGAAGCATTAGTGGTTTAAAAGTGTATCTCATTGCTTTGGTATGGAGCGGCGTCACGGTTTTTCTGCCAGTAATAAACAATAATTATTCTATAGATTTTGATGTTGTCATAACTGGGATTCAGCGGTTTATTTTTATCATTGTTTTAATGTTGCCTTTTGAAATAAGGGATTTGCAATATGATAGTTTGAAGTTGGCGACCATTCCGCAGAAAATAGGTGTGCAGCGGACTAAAATTATGGGGATACTGCTATTAATATGTTTTTGGATTTTGGAATTTTTTAAAAACAACGTAATCTTAAACAACCTGATTGTTTCAGGATTGATTGCAGTAATAACGATGCTGTTTTTAATAGGGTCTAAAAAAGAACAAGGAGCGTATTTTAGTTCTTTTTTTGTGGAAGGAATACCAATTTTGTGGCTTGCGCTTTTATTATTTTTTAATTATTTTAATTGATCTTTTAAAGCTTTTTCAAATTCTTGTTTCATAGCTTCCTTGCACTTTTTGTCGAGACATTCTACCTTCGCTTTATGGATGGTGCTAGATAGTTTTTTATTATTCCTAGTGTATTTTCGGCAAGCTTTGCAATACATTAAATGAAAGTGTAGCTTTAACTTTTCCCAAAAAGAACTTTCTTTATATTGGGTTTTATCGCAAACATGATGAGCTTCATCACAAGGAACCATTATTTTCATTTTTATACTCATAATTAAAACCAATTTTCTTCTAAGCAACTAGCCATAGCTGTTCTAGCACGGTGTATAATAACCCAAAGGTTAGACGCATTGATGTTCAATTCTTTACAAATATCTTCAGTTTCATAACCTTCAATGGTCTTCATTCTAAAAACTTGTGCTTGTTTTTCGGGTAATTTACTGAGGCATTCAAAAATGGCATCGCCAAGTTCGCTATTCTGCATGAGGTCTTCAGCGGTTTTGTCAAACGGATCTGCCACACGTTCTTCCAGCCAATCGCCTTCACTTTCATCATCGGAATACGTAATCCTAACTTCAGCTTTTCCTTTATTGGAGTTTATTTTTCGGTAATGGTCTATGATTTTTCGTTTCAAAATGGAAATAAGCCACGTGCGTTCGCTGGCCTCCCCTTTAAAATTCTTCATGGATTTCAAGCCAGCTAAAAAGGTGTCCTGCACCAAATCTTGCGCTATATCCCTGTCATTCACACGTGTTATTGTGTAATTGAAAAGGTAATCGGAATATAAATCAATCCATTTATTCGGATTTAATTGATGCTCTGGCATTATGATGCAATTTTTGGTAATCAAAAATAGGGTAAAAATTTATATTTTCTGTTATCTAATAGCCTAACAATCTAAGCAGTCTTGAAGTCTAAAAATCTAATCAGTCTAAATCAAATCAATCCTGCCCGCTTCAACAACGCCTCAGGTTTTGGTTCTTGCCCTCTAAAACGTTTGTAAAGTACCATCGGATCTTCTATACCGCCTTGTGATAGGACGTTGTCTTTAAATTTGCTAGCGACTTCTTTGTTGAAAATACCCGATTCCTTAAAGTATTCAAAAGCATCGGCATCTAAAACTTCAGCCCATTTATAACTGTAATACCCAGATGAATAACCACCTTGAAAAATATGAGAAAACGAGGTGCTCATGCAATTTTCAGCAACATCAGGGTAGAGTTGTGTGCCAGCAAAAGCTTTGTTTTCAAATTCCTTTACGGATTTTATAGTCTGTGGTGAATTGCCACCGTGCCAACTCATATCCAGTAATCCGAAACTGATTTGACGTAGCGTTTGCATGCCTTGTAAAAAGGTAGCGGATTCTTTTATTTTTTCAACCAAATCCATGGGAATGACTTCACCTGTTTCATAATGTGTGGCAAATAATTCCAAAGCTTCTTTTTCATAACACCAGTTTTCCATAACCTGACTTGGTAATTCAACAAAATCCCAATACACACTAGTACCTGACAAACTAGGGTAGGTGGTATTTGCCAGCATACCATGTAAAGCATGACCAAATTCATGGAATAGCGTCGTCACTTCATTAAAAGTTAAAAGTGATGGTTTGCTTTTTGTTGGCTTAGTAAAGTTGCAAACTATGGAAATATGTGGTCTTTCTTCTTGGCCATTTTTGACATATTGAGGTTTATAAGAAGTCATCCATGCACCATTTCGTTTGCCTTTTCTAGGGAAGAAATCTGCGTAAAAAATGGCAATAAACTCGTCGTTGCTGTTTGTGACTTTATAAGTTAAAACATCTTCATGGTATTTGTCAATATTATGTATTTCTTCAAAATGTAAATCGAATAATTTATTGGCAACAGTAAAAGCACCGTTTATAACATTTTCGAGTTTGAAATACGGTTTTAGTTGTTCGTCATCCAAACTGAATAATTTTTGTTTTAATTTTTCGGAATAATAAGTGCCATCCCACTTTTCGAGTTGTTCAATGTCATCAGATTCTTTGGCAAAATCTTGAAGATTTTTAAATTCTCGTTCTGCGGCCGGTTTTGCTTTTACGAGTAATTCTTTTAAAAAATCCTTAACTTTTTCTGGTGTTTTTGCCATGCGTTCTTCCAATACAAAATGTGCATGGGTTTGGTAACCCAATAAATTGGCGCGTTCGTGTCTTAACGTTGCAATTTTTAAAACGATGTCTTGATTGTCTAAATCGTCATTATGAAAGCCTTTTTTTCCAGCAGCAATAGTTATTTTTTTTCTGAGTTCTCTATTATCGGCATAGGTTACAAAAGGAATATAACTAGGATAATCTAAAGTGAATAACCAACCTTCTTTTTCTTT
>Ga0307414_10000591_pt1 | contig 18672 bp, 14 predicted proteins | sample DK1Ometagenome_FD_203804 | JGI IMG/M metagenome (GOLD analysis project Ga0307414, IMG submission 203804) | Maize rhizosphere microbial communities from greenhouse at UC Davis, California, United States - DK15-O-3 | ecosystem: Host-associated > Plants > Roots > Rhizosphere > Soil | place: USA... | reverse complement strand
TTTTTATTTATTAATTTGAAAACATCAGCATCAAAAACTATGCTAATTTTTATGCAAATATCAAACAACGTACGAATATAGAAAATAAACCAAATTATTAAATTTTGTTAACTTAGTTTAACATTTTAATCTTTTGAAAACACGTGGTATATTTATAAATAACGCTCCTTGATGATATTAACATGCCACAAATTATGCCCAATAATGTTGAATGCTGCCGCTCTAGCGGAAATAGGATTTCCATTGACAATGCCTATGAATTTTAAATCGGTGTCGTTTAAACTTTTCAATAATACTATGGAATTTTGTCTGACGGCTTTAAACTCTTCAACTAAATCTTCCAGACTTTTTTTATCCGCTTGTGCAGGCAATACATAATCATCTTGCTCAAATCCTGGCAACGGTGTTTTATCGTGTCTAGATATTCTGAAACAGCGATAAATAAAAATACGTTCAGTATCTATAATATGCTGAAAAACTTCTTTAAGACTCCACTTATCTGGCGCATATCTATAATCCAATTTTTCTGTTGGCAGAGATTGAAATAAGCTTGATATAGTTTCAAAATCATCTTTAAAACTTTTAATGAGTTCCAAATCTTTAGGAAGTGTACTGACATATCTCCCATTATTTGGACTGAACTCTTCTGGTTGTAAATCTGATATCTTCATAAACAATTAAATTTTAGCTTGATAGGTATATAAATCGTAATAACGGCCTTGGATGGCAATTAACTCATCGTGCGTGCCACGTTCTGCAATTTTGCCTGCTTCAATGACCAAAATCTGGTCGGCTTTTCTAATCGTACTTAACCTGTGGGCAATCACGATGGTGGTTCTATCTTTCATTAATTCTGATAAACTTTTCTGAATCAATCCTTCACTTTCGGTATCCAGATTAGACGTGGCTTCATCTAAAATAATGATTTTCGGATTTGCCAAAATAGCTCTGGCAATGGCCAAACGCTGACGTTGTCCGCCAGAAAGTTTCACACCTCGCTCGCCTATTAAGGTGTCCAAACCATCATCAAATCTATCTGTAAATTCATTAACATAAGCTGCTTTTACGGCGTTTTGTAAATCTTCCTCACTAGCATTGGGTCTTGGGAATAATATGTTTTCCCGAATCGTGCCTTCAAATAAAAATTCATCTTGAAGCACCACGCCCAAATACTGACGGTAGCTACTTAATTTTACTATTGATAAATCTTGATTATCAATAGAAACCACACCTGACTTAGGTGTTAAAAAGGTGGCCGATAATCCTGCAATAGTCGATTTACCAGAACCCGAGCTCCCCACCAAAGCCGTCACCGAACCTGCTGGCGCTTTAAAGTTGATGTTATGCAACACTTCTTTCCCTGCTTCATAAGAAAAAGACACGTCCTTAAATTCAATATCGCCTTTTAGATTTCCTAATGTGGTGGTTCTTTGCTCATTATCTTCTTCGGCAGTCATATTCATAAGTTCCTCAGTTCTATCCAAACCTGCAAACGCTTCTGTTAACTGACTTCCAATGTTGCTCATTTGCACAATGGGCGCAATCATAAATCCAAGTAATAAGGTAAACGATAAAAAATCACCAATGGTTAATTCCCCAACCATGATTTTATAACCACCAATGCCCATGATTCCCGTGGAAGCTATGCCTAATAAAAAAGTGGAAGAACTCGTCATAAAAGCCGTCGCCGTTAAACTCTTTTTTACGTTTTGGAATAATCTATCAACTCCCAATTCAAAGGTTTTGTTTTCTTGTTCTTCGGCATTAAAGGCTTTAATAACACGAACGCCCGCTAAGGTTTCAGTCAATCTCCCTGTCACTTCGGCATTGATTTTTCCGCGGGTTCTAAAAATCGGTCGGATATAACCAAAAGCTTTCAAAGCTATAATACCAAAAATGGCAACGGGAACTAAAACGAATAAGGTCATAGACGGACTTATTTTTATCAACAACACCAAAGAAATCACAGCGGTAATAGTGCCGCCGACCATTTGCACCAAACCTGTTCCAATTAAATTACGAACGCCTTCAACATCACTCATAATACGCGATACCAAAGCGCCTGATTTAGTATTATCAAAAAAACTAATGGGTAATGACAATACCTTTTTTTGAACTTGGGCACGTAATTCCGAGATTAAATATTGTGCTTGTACGCTTAATATTTTTGTCAGTAAAAAAGATGTTACGGATTGTACTAAAATCGCCAATCCAACAATAATTAATAAATTACGGAGTTCGTCATAATCTTTGTTGGGGATGACATCATCAAGCAAGGCTTTACTTTTCCAAGGCAATACCAAGCTGGCCAATCTGCTTAATACAATAAGAATCAAACCAATAAATACCAAATTTCGTCGTGGCCAAATAATGGTTTTAAAGGCGGTTGCGAGTGTTACTTTAGACTTTTCTTTAGATTTTGGGGTAGTTTTATGAGGTTGCATGAATTATTTTTATAGGTTGAAATAGTCTCCAAAAATAATCAATCTTTACAACCAATCATATCTTAATTTTCTTGATTAACAAATCATTTTATTATAAAAACACTTTAGCCATTTAACTGACTGACGCAACCAATTATAAAATTTTACATCTAATAAAAAAACAAGATATGAGCTACAGATTTTTAATAATAATTGTATTATTTCTTGCCATTCTAGGTTGTGATAAAGATGATGATAACCATTCCGTAGACTGTGAATTTTCAACCCTTATTAGCTCAGAAGCTTATGAAAATGAACCTTCTGACCTTGTAACAATCAATAGTTTAAAAATAAATGGTGATTGCCTAAAAATTAATTTTAGTGCGGGCGGATGTAACGGTAATAGTTGGGAGGTCAAATTAATTGATTCCGAAGAGACTTCAAAATCGCTTCCTGTACAAAGGAATTTAAGATTATCATTAAAAAATGAGGAATTGTGTTATGCTTATATTACGAAAGAATTGACTTTTGATATTTCAAATCTAAAAATCAGTGGCAACAAGGTTCAACTGAATATAACCAATTCTGACGATACTATACTTTACGAATATTAAAGACCTAAAAAATTACAACAAACAAAAAAACATTAACTTAAAAAACGGTTTTTGCTTTTTCTTCTGGGCTAGTCGCAGCCATTTTTAACGGGTTTGATTTGTAAATATGGTTTACAATTTTTTGCAAGTCGGGAATAACAGTTTGTGCGAGTTTGGAATTACTATTTAAAAGCACACAGATTCCTAAATCGTCTTCTGGGAAAAGGGCGATTTCATTTCTGTAATTGTTAACAGTCCCGCCATGGTGCCAAATGGTTTTTTCATCTTTATTGGTATCATCTAAATATTTGTGAATGCGCCATCCATAACCATAAAAAGACGCTACGTGTCCTGGCCATTTTTGATAATATTTATTATGTTCTTTAATTTCTACGAAAGGCTGAAAAGCTTGCTGAAAAGCGGATTGATTCATTATTTCCGGATTATGACCCAATAAAAATCGCATCCATTTTGCCATATCTATGGCGCTGGCGTTGACACCTCCTGCAGCAACGGCATTATAATATTTATTATTAAGTTTTAAGACTTTATAATTGTGGCTAATTTGGGAATGAGGCATCGCAATATTTTCTGTATGGATCAGTGTTTCATTATCCGTAGATGTATTTTGCATACCAAGAGGTTTAAAAAGTCTGTCCTTTAATAAAGTGTTAATATCTTGACCCGTTGCCTTCTGCATCATATCTCCACAAAGTGCAAACATCACATTTTGATAGCTATATGCTACACCAGGTTGGCTAATAGGCACAATATTTTTAAATCGCTTAGCAATATCTTTCAATGGCAATCCAGCTTCTAAAATATTGGTATAAGCATGGTTGGGGGTGCCAGATGTTTGTGATAGTATAGTTGCCAACGTTACTTTCTCTGTATTAATGGCATCACCTAACTGAAATTCTGGTATAAAATCACTAACTTTATCTTCCCAATGTAAGGTGCCTTCAGTGTTTAAACTAGCAGATAAAACACCTGCAAATCCTTTGGATATGGAACCCAGTCTAAAAACAGTTTCTGCATCCACAACCTTATCAAGGTTAATATTTCTTTTCCCAAAGCCATTGGATATTATGATGGAATCTCCTTTTACGATACTTACGCCTGCCCCAACAATATTACCAGAAGCAATAGCTTTATTAAAATAGGCTTCTACAGCTATTTTTAATTCCTGCTGACGCCATTTATATAACTGCATCTCCTCATGGTCAACGAAACTAGTATCAGATATTGGAGTTAAATTTTTTGGTTCAGAATACGAAATTGATTTAAAAGCGATAAATACTAAAGAAAAAACCGCAAGACCTGTCAGGATTTTGAATTTGTGCATGGCTATGTATTGGTTAGATTTTTGGGACAACACTTCAAACATACGACAAAATGCATAAATAAACGACGAAATACATTAAAATATTTTCATCTTAATCAAAAAATTATATTTTTATATATAAATAGGCTATTTAAAAATATAATTCACAAAGAAATGATTGTATTTTTAAATAGCCTATTCTTTTTTTAAAAGAAATAAGCCTAAGTGCGTTTCGCTTTTTTAGCAATTTTTGCAGCTTTCTTTTCTTTTGGTGTTAAAAGAGGCTCTTTTTTAACATTCTTCTTAGTGTCTAGTGATTTTGCCATGATATTCTAAATTTTTGAAAATTAAACCAGTAAGTAAATATCGCCAATCCTTTTAAATAAATCAAAAAAAGAATAGACTTTTACTTTGCTAATTTATTACTTTTAATGATTCAAAAACAAATCATATATATTAAAAATTTAATCATGAAAATTATAGGCATAGGTAAAAATTATGTGAGTGATAAAGCAGAAATAAACACATTAAAAACAGGCTTTCAAACCATATTTTTAAAAGCAGATACCACGTTAGTTATAGGTAATAAAAATGTTGAATTTCCAGCCATTACTAAAGAATTGATTTATGAAGTGGAATTGGTTGTTAAAATCGGGAAACAAGGTAAAAATATCGCTTTAAAAGATGCCGATTCTTATATCTCTGAGATGGGTGTAGGCATCGATTATACAGCTAAAGATGTATTAACAGCTAGTAGAAATGACAAAGGGCCTTGGGCATTGGCGAAAGGTTTTGATGGTGCTTCTCCTGTGTCTTCTTTTAAACCCATTTCTAGTTTTCCAGATTTAAATAATATTAATTTTGATTTGCTAATTAATGGTGAACAAAAACAGGTTGGAAACACCGGTTTCATGATTTATAACTTTAGTGAGATTATCGCTTTTGTATCTTCATACATGACTTTAATGCCAGGTGATCTGATCTTTACGGGAACACCAGCTGTTGGTGCTGGTATGACTTATAAAGGTGACCATTTACAAGCTTCTATTGAAGGCGATTTATTATTGGATTTTAAAATGATATAAACTTTATTGTTGAAGTTAATTAACAGATGAAAAATTCCATTGCAGAACGTATCAGCGATTTTTTAAAAGGCTTTCCTCCTTTCAATCTTTTAAAGGAAAAGCACCTTCTTGAAATTGCTACGGATGTTAATATCATCTATCTGGAAAAAGGTGATGTGCTTTATGCTAAAGACGAACATTACCATGATTATTTTTATATTGTTAGAAATGGCGGCGTAAGTTTATACCATCATGACACAGATGGCAATAAACACATGGTTAATATTAATGATGCTGGCGATATTTTTGGAGTACGCCCCTTGATAATTAAAGAAAATTACAAACTTACTGCCATTGCCAATGAAGAATCCATTGTTTACGCAATTCCTATTGAAATTTTTCAATCGGTAACGAAAAACAACGTGAACGTTTACAAATACTTAATTACATCGTTTGCTTCCAATGCCTACGACCCTTACACAGCGGAAGAAAACACCAAAATATTTGTAGATTATCTACCGCATACCTCACAAGATATTGTCAACTTTCAAACAGCTAATTATACCAAAAACCCCGTTTGCTGTAAAGAAAATACAACGCTGAAAGAAGCAGCGTTAAAAATGAGTGAGTTCAAAATTGGATGCATGATTGTTGTTGATGAAAAAAAATATCCGTTGGGCATCATTACCAGCAGTGATATTAAAAATAAAATCGCTACTGGATTATTTCCAATAACAACCGTTGTTACAAATATTATGTCTTCACCTGTTATTTCAGATAAAAAAGATTTAACCGTTGCTGATGCCCAATTAAAAATGATAAAATACAATATTGGGCATTTATGCATTACGGAGGATGGTACACCAAATTCCAAACTGATTGGTGTTTTAACAAATCATGATATTATTGCTGCTTTGGGAAATAACCCCTCTGCCATTCTTAAAGAAATAAAACGCGCCAGTAGAACCAAAACATTACGAGCTGCCCGAAGAAAGGCCAATGGTTTATTAGTTAGTTACTTAGATCAAAATATTCCTTTAACCCATATCATCAACATCATTTCCCAAATAAATGATGCGGTCACTATGAAAGCCATAGAAATTGCTTTGGAAAAAATGCCAACACCGCCTCCAGTCACCTTTTCATGGTTAGCTTTGGGAAGTCAAGGTAGAAAGGAGCAATTATTGTTTTCCGATCAAGATAATGCCTTGGTTTTTGAAGACGTTGTAGCAGAGAAATACGAAGAAACGCAAAATTACTTTTTGGAATTATCGAGACTCGTCACTAAATCTTTAAATAAAGTCGGATTTGAATATTGCGAAGCCGATATGATGGCGAGCAACCCTGCTTGGTGCAAATCCATTTCCGAATGGAAAGCCCAATTTAAAAGTTGGATTATGAATCCAGATGACAAAGCCATATTATTGTCCTCTATCTTTTTCGATTTTAACCACATTTATGGCAACCAAAATCTTGAAAAAGAACTTACGGATGCTATTTATGAAACCCTTGGGCATACCTCTCTATTTTTTAGATATTTAGGCAGGGATGCACTTAAAAATCCGTCGCCACTAGGTTTCTTTAAACAATTTTTAGTAGAACAAAATGGCGAACAAAAGGATCTTTTCAACATCAAATACAGGGCATTGATGCCATTGATTGACACGGCGCGTTTGCTCATTTTAAGCAAACAAGTGAGAGGCATCAACAATACCTACGAACGTTTTGAGAAAATGGCGGAATTGGAACCCAACAATAAAGAACTTTATGAATCGTGCGCCTATGCCTTTAAAGCGCTTTTAAAATTCAAGACCAAACAAGGTATTCTTCATAACGATTCAGGAAAATTAATTGACTTAGAAGCTTTGACCAAAGAAGAAAAACTTAAATTGAAACGGTGTTTTAAACCACTTCACGATATTCAAGAAGCTCTTAAATTGCGGTTTGATTTAGCAAATTTTTAATCTATGATGTGGAATTGGTTTCGTAAAAAATATAATGATAATCATCCAGATTTCTGGAAACATTATGTGGATAGTTTTGATAAGAAAATCAAAAAGCCCATACATGAAACCCGATTTGTTGCTTTTGATACCGAAACCACGGGATTTGACAAAAAAGAAGACCGTATATTATCGTTGGGTGCTGTTGAAATCATTAATAAAACCATCAAAACAAATAACACCTTCGAAATCTACATCAAGCAAGATGTTTTTAAACCTGAAACGGTAAAAATCCATGGCATATTAAAAGATGGCGATTTAGAGAAAGTTTCTGAAATAGAAGCCATTCAACATTTTTTAGCCTATATAAAAAATGATATTTTAATCGCTCACCATGCGGGTTTTGATTATGGTATGGTCAACGAAATGCTTTTAAGGCATGGTTTGGGAAAATTGAAAAACGACTTTATAGACACTGGCGTTTTATTTTCTAAATCGAAACACATCATTTACCATGAAAATTTAAAAAAACATTATACTTTAGACGATTTATGCAAAGAATTGAACGTCTCAATGGCAGATAGGCACACCTCCATCGGCGATGCCCTCATTACGGCTTTAGTGTTCTTAAAAACAATTGCCAGACTCGATAAAAGAAACGTATTAAAATGGGATTATTTATTAAAATAGCCCTTCATTAAATCATATAAAAATCAATGAATACATTAATTAGCAGCGTAAAAACCGCATTCATAAATACCTTTAAAGCAGAGCCCTTACTTATTTTTTCCCCAGGAAGAATTAATATTATTGGCGAACACACCGATTATAATGATGGCTTTGTATTTCCCGCCGCAGTAAATAAAGGCATTGTTGCCGCTTTTCAAAAAAGTGATTCGGATACATCTATAGCTTATGCTTTGGATATGGACAGCAAAATCGAATTTTCATTAGAAAATTTAAAACCTTCCAAACAAGGAAGCTGGGAAAATTATGTATTTGGCGTGATTGCCGAAATACAAAATAGAAGTCATAAAATCGGTAATTTTAATGTGGTTTTTAAAGGCGATATTCCTGCTGGTTCTGGCATGTCATCTTCAGCAGCACTTGAAAATAGTGTGGTGTTTGGTTTAAATGAACTTTTCAATTTAGGACTTTCTAAACATGACATGATTCATATTTCACAAAAAGCAGAACATAATTATGTGGGCGTGAACTGTGGCATTATGGATCAATACGCCAGTATGTTTGGTATTGAAAATAATGCGCTGTTATTGGATTGTAGAACAGTGAAATCCAAGCCTTATGAAATTGATTTTAAAGACCATCAACTCGTACTCATTAACACCAACGTAAAACACAGTCTATCGGACAGCGCTTATAACGACAGGCGTTCTGTTTGTGAACATATCTCAAAATTATTAGGGATTAAGGCCTTACGTGATGCTACTGAAGCAGATTTAGAAAAAATAAAAGACGAAGTAACGCCCGAAAATTATCAAAAAGCATTGTTTGTAATTCAAGAAAATAATAGGGCTATAAAAGCCTCCAAAGCGATTGAAGATGGTGATTTAGTTACTTTAGGAAATTTAATCTATGGGTCGCACAACGGACTACAACATCAGTATAAAGTTAGTTGTGAGGAATTAGATTTTCTAGTAGATCAAGCAAAATTAAATAAAGATGTTTTAGGAGCTAGAATGATGGGTGGTGGTTTTGGTGGTTGCACCATTAATTTGGTGGCGAAAAATGCTATTAAAGATTTTACCGAAATCACATCAATAGCCTATAAAAAGAGATTCAACAAAGAATGTTCCGTATATTTTGTAGAGTTATCTAAAGGAACGCATATTATAAAATAAAAGTTTTTATATACTGAAAAAAGAGAACTTATAAATTTATAAGTTCTCTTTATAATTTTTTTATAAGATAATTATCAGCAATAAAATGATAATAATGGCGCCCGTTGAAATGTAAAGACCATTTCCAGCTGCACGGAGTGTTGATTTGATTTCACGAACTTCGGCACGAAGTTCTTTTCTTTCTGAAGATTTCAATTCAGATTTATCCATCGCTTTAATCGCTTCCAAACGATCCAATAGGATTTGAACATCTGCTGGAATTTCTTCTTCTTTAATAGTTGTTTCTGTAGTGTTTGATTTTGGTTCTTTTTCAGAAGCCATTACCGGAGTCGAAAATGATACTAAAGATAGCATCACTAAGCATAAAATAACTGATTTTCTCATTGGTTGCGGTTTTAATGTTAAACTTGTCAAATGTAAATCGTATGGAATAATGGCTCTTTACATCATTTTGGTCAAATTTTATATAATTCAACTAAATAATCAGTAATATACAAAATAAAAGTATTTTAGTGCCTTAAAAAATTTAAAATGCCAATATTCGAAACTGTTATCAATGTCGAAACAAAACATTTAGATGATTTATTACATGTTAATAACGTTCATTATGTCCAATGGGTGCAAGATGTCGCTAAATTACATTGGGAAAGAAATGCCACAGATTCTATTTTAGAAAGATATTTTTGGGTATTAACCACGCATTTTATAGAATATAAAAATTCCGCCTTTTTAGGGGATAGCATTCATGTAAAAACCTATGTTCCAAAATATAAAGGTGCTGTATGCCATCGGATTGTTGAAATAACAAACAAAACCACCAACACCCTTTTAGCAACTTCTGAAACCAAATGGTGCTTAATAGATGCCGATACAAAAAGACCGACACGAATTACCAAAGAAATTTCAGAATTATTTGAATAGTTTGCCTTTTGAAACTTCATCACTAAACGCTTCTCGATACAATTTTCTTATCCTTAGAAAATCACTCGAAGTGACATCTAGGTTACTAATTGTATTTTTAATTAGCCTGTCAGTTTGAGTGAAATACCGAGGCACGAGGTATTTTTATCGAGAACCTTGGTTAAATAAAGTAAGGTTTGTCAATTCAAGTGAATTTCACACTTTTTTTGTGTAAAATTTAAAATATCATTCAAAATGCAAAAAAGTTTAAATAATTAATTTGCCTTCATGCGCGTTGTCATTTTCAAAAGTTATATTTTTAGCCTATAAAACTTATCATTTTTAAATGAAACGGTACTTATACTTTTCACTCACCATCATCTTTTTAATGCTTTGGAGCTCGTGTCGGAAAGATTTTGAATTCTCCGCAAGTACCGGCAGTTTGGAATTTTCTAAAGATACCGTGTATTTAGATACCGTTTTTACCAATATTGGCTCAAGCACCTATAATTTGAAGGTTTACAACAGAAGTAATGAAAATATTGTCATTCCCGTTGTGAAATTGGGTTTGGGAGAAGCGTCCCAATACCGATTGAATGTAGATGGTATGGCTGGAAAAGTCTTTGAAAATGTGGAGATATTAGCAAAAGATAGTATGTTCATTTTTGTTGAAACCACTATTGATATTAATAATTTCCCGAATCCAGAAGGCAAATATCTTTATACAGATCATATTGAATTTGATACCAGCAACAATCTGCAAAAAGTAGAATTGGTAACTTTAATTCAAGATGCCATTTTTATTTATCCTGATAGAGATAATACCACCACAATTGTTGAAACGCTAACGCTTAATGTGGGCGGACAAACTATTGAAACCGACATTCAAGGCCGGGAGTTATTACCCAGTGAACTCACCTTTACTAACGAAAAACCCTATGTTATTTACGGATTTGCAGCCGTGCCAAATGGTGAAACGTTAACTATTAATGCTGGTGCCAGATTGCATTTTCATGAAAATTCTGGGTTGATAGTTTCCGAAGGTGCGACGCTGAATATTAATGGCGCATTGAGTACCGACCAAGTTGCACTAGAAAATGAAGTTATTTTAGAAGGCGATCGTTTAGAGCCCGGATTTTCTGATGTGCCAGGGCAATGGGGCACGATTTGGTTGTTCGATGGTAGCATCAATAACACCATTAATTACACCACCATCAAAAACGCCTCCGTGGGGATTTTATGTGATGGCAATCCGAATGCTTTGACCGATAAATTAACCATCACCAATTCGCAAATCTACAACTCCAGTAATTTTGGTATTTTAGGCAGAAACACGTCTATTACAGCCGAAAATGTAGTGATTAATAATAGTGGGCAATCCTCCTTTGCTGGTACGCTTGGTGGAAAATATAATTTTACGCATTGTACTATTGCCAATTATTGGAATACCAGTTCGAGACAATTCCCTTCGGTGCTTTTAAATAATTCTGTAACGGATGAAAATGACAACATTATTTTGGCGGATTTAACCGAAGCTAATTTTAATAACTGCATTATTTACGGAAACGACAATCCTGAAATTCTTTTGGATGAAGTGGAAGACCCTTCGGTGGATTTCAATTTTAAATTCACCAATTGCTTGATTCGTTTTCAAAACAACAATAACAGTTTTACTGGCCCAAATTACGATTTAACAAACACAGCACATTACGAAGGCAACCTTTTTAATCTCAACCCAAATTTTAAAGATACTTCTAAAAACCAGCTGATGATTGGCGACGATTCTCCTGCCAATAATCAAGGGTCTGCCCTATTTGCTAGTCAAGTGCCGACTGATATTTTTAATGTGAATAGAACAGGGTCGCCAGATTTGGGAGCTTATCAGCATGTGACGTTTGTTGAGGAAAATTGATACGCTTAATTAATTTCTATTTTTTGTATGAAAAATTAGCTATGTTTGTTTAGCATAAAATATTAAAACGATGATATATAATCGTAGCTAAGCGTAACTCTAAAACAACACCCTGCTAAAATTGAACATTCAAAAAAACAGAACTTTGGACTGCACATTTAGACAAATATGGAATTAACTGAGAAATTATTATCAGAACTACAAAGACGACTAAAAATTGGAAATCGTAGAGGGGTTCATTTAAACGCGATTCCTGCAAATTCAAGATATAAGTTTGACTTAAATAGACTTTCTCATATTGACAAAGACCTTCCAAACAATTTCATTTCTGAGCTTTTAACACAACAACCTTTAAAGTTCAGAATTAGTTGGAAAGATAATGTGCCTGACTTGAATTCTTTATTTGAAGAAGACCAGTCACAACTTGTAAAAATTACAAAAGCATTTGAAAACCTAATCAATCAGACAGAAGCAATTGAATCAGAAAAAGGAATAAACACTTTTGGATTTGGTTTTCCAATTTTAGCAAGACGAGATAAAGCAGACAATAAATTAACCGTTGCACCAATTCTTATTTGGTCGCTACGAATAAAGAGAACAAAAGAATTTAATACTTGGGAAATTTTAAGGAATGAAGAAGACCCAATTTATATTAACGAAGTTCTGATAAATCATTTGCAAAGTGATGCAAATGTAGCCATTGACCAAATTCCAAGCGAAATGCTTGACGATGGACTTATTGAAAGAGACGAATTAATTGAAATTTGCACGAACTTAATCAAAACAATAAATACATCTGTTCCAGACGATTTAAAGCAAACTTTTGAAAAAAAACTTGAAAATATAAAATCAATTGGAGATAAAAATCATTATGAAAAATTACCCCTAAATTTTTCTAATTCAGTAATTGATTTTAGCGGCTTATTTTCAATATTTGAGGTTCAAAAGCAAAACATTATTAACGATTTTGATGAACTTTTAAAACTTAAAGGTCAAGAAATAAGCCTTCAAGATTTAGAGGGAAATTCGTTTCAACCGATTTCATCTGTTGAAACCGACCCTTCTCAACAAAGCATTTTGCATTCATTAGAAAGCAAAAGAAATTTATTAATTCAAGGTCCACCAGGAACAGGGAAAAGCCAAACACTTACAGCAGTTCTTATCAATGCACTTGAAAACAACAAAAAGTCAATTGTAGTTTGTGAAAAAAGAACTGCACTTGAAGTATTACATAATGCACTAATTGAAAAAGGGTTAAACAACAATATCGTCTTAATTAGGGATATTGTGAAAGACAGAAAAACCGTTGTTGATTCTGTTAGAGATAGAGTTGATGATTCTGAATATAAAAAATATCGTTACAATTATTCCAAAGAATCATTAGAGACGATTTTGCAAAAGGCAAAAAATTTAATTACAAGCATTAATAAAAAACACCAAAAAATTGGGCAAGAAATTTTAGGTTTAAATAATTGGACAAATATTGTAGGACAATATTTGAAAGAAAATAAAAGCCAAAATCAATCACCTAAATTAAATATTGACAAAGAGCAATTTGAATATTCTACGAAAGAACTTAACAATTATCTTGACTTAATTCACAAAGGAAATCAATCTCACATTGATTATTTACCAATTCAATCAGATTCATTTTTAAATTCTCAAAAATTAGTAGGCGAAAATCCATATTTGATAAAGCAGAATTTAAACAATGATTTTGATAGTTATCATCTGCAACTTGAAAGTATAAAAAAACTTTTAGAAGCGAATAAAAATGAATATTTTGATTTAAGGAATGCAGATTTTTCAAAACAAACAAAATCAATTACTGAATTAATATCTGAAATTATTTCTTATGAAACTAAATTGGAAAAATTAATTCAAACAACAAAAATTGGCTTCGCCAATTTCCGTAGTTTGGAATTAAATAACCAAGAAAGTAACATTACAAATATTATTTTAGCTATTGATACCATTTTTGAAAAGAACAAAAATAATGAAGAAGTAAAAGACCAAACTAAAATCAATAGTTTTGGCTATAAACTTTTATCTATTTTCTCAAAGACAAAAAAGGAAACTATTGCAGACCATAATTCACTCAAAAAATATTTTGAGAAGTTGGAAGTAGAAATTAAAAATGCAAAGGATTTTCCAAATGCAGATTTTAAAGAATCATTAGCTGAAAAACAAAATGTTTTAAACTTTTACAAAACCGAATTGAGTGGAGTAAAAAATTACTTTAATCAAAAAATCGAAAGTGAATTTGATACTTTTAATCTTCAATTGATTTTAAATATCAACGAAGCATCAAATCAGTTTCAGTCATTAAATACAGAAATAAATAATTCTCAAAATTCTAATGAATTTCAAAAGCACTTACTTGAAATAAAAACCAATTTTTCAAATTTTCAAAGCGAATTAATTTCTCTTTTTGAAAAATTAAAAAACAATTTAGCCACACATAAAGACCTAAATTATACTTATTCGTTTACAAAAAGCTACACAGAAAACAAAGCGACTTTTGATGAAGTATTTGCAAAAATAGAAAAAACGAAAAATGAATTTGATTCTAAAATACAAACAGAGTTTCAGAAATTGAGTTTGCTAAAAACAAGCCCAAGTGAAATGGATTTAAAAAACTTACCAATTCTTCAAGAAAAAGTAAACGATTTAACTAAAAAAATAAATACGGATAATTGGATTTCGGAACAACCAATATTTAATGACATTTATAAATTCATTTCAGAAGTAGAAAGTATAATATCCAAAAAGAATAAATATTTTGATGCAGAACAAGACTATTTCTCAATTGAGTTTAGATGGTTTCAATTTTTCAATTCATTAAATGCAGAGGACAAAGCTATAGTAAACGAATTAATCGGTAATCAAAATTGGCGTAAAGCATTTTTAATACATTATTTACATTGTTTATTACTTTCATCTGCAAATATGGATTTGCCTACGAATGACAATGAACATATTGAATTAGAAACAACACTAAAAAACGTTGAGAAAGAACAATTAAAATATATCAAAGACTATTGGTTTTCAAAACAAATTGACAAATCAAGAGAATTTGAACAACGCAATAGCAATTTATCTGTAGAAAATTTATATAACAAAAGAAGTAGCCCAAAATTTAAACGTCTTTCGTTACGCCAAATTGTACAATATGATTCCGATTTATTTACAAGTTTCTTTCCAATAATTTTGACTTCGCCAGATGTTGCAAGTAACTTGTTTAAAGGAATGAATGGCTATTTTGACATCGTAATGTTTGACGAAGCCAGTCAGTTAAGACTTGAAGACAATTTACCAGCTATTCTAAAAGGTAAACAAATAATTATTGCAGGCGATGAACATCAAATGCCTCCATCAAATTATTTCAGCAAAGTTTTTGACGGAGAAGTTGAAGACGAGGAAGATGTTGAAGAAGAAAAAATTGTTGTTGATAGAGATAACTTATTACTTTCTTGTGAGTCATTGCTTGAATTTGGTACCGAACTAAAATTTGAAAAACAACATTTAGATTTTCATTATAGATCTAAGCATCCATTTTTAATTGACTTTTCAAACTATGCTTTTTACAACCAAAGGTTAAAACCTTTACCTTCAAAGTTTGATTATGTTCCAATAAAATATATTCAAGTAAATGGTACTTTTACTGAACACACCAATGAAGCAGAAGCAGAAATGGTTTTGTCAATAATCGACAAAAACATAAACCGATTACCCAATGGGGAATATCCAACTCTTGGAATTGCGACTTTTAATATTGCTCAACGAAATTTGATAAAAAGCAAAATTTTAGAAAGACAAAAGTTCACAAAATTTGAAGAATTCAATTGCAAAATTCAAGAATTAGAAGAAAATGGAATGTTCATTAAAAATTTGGAAAATATCCAAGGAGATGAACGTGATGTAATTATTTTATCTACAACTTATGGAGTTGGAAAAGACAGGAAATTTGCTCAAAGATTTGGACCAATAAACCACACTAAAGGATATAAACTTTTGAACGTTATTATTACAAGAGCGAAGTACAAAGTTTATGTTTGTACTTCAATTCCTGAACAATATATTTACGACTATAAAACATATTTGACTACAGAAGGTTCTAATAATAAAAGAGCAGTTTTGTATGCGTATTTAGCCTATTCTAAGGCAGTAAGCGAAAGCAATAATGAATCGAGAGTTTCAATTTTAACAACACTAGCAGAAAACACATCAAATAGTGTTGTAATTAATCCTGATGTTTTAGACAAGTTGGAATCGCCATTTGAAGAAGAAGTTTATCAAAGACTAGTTGACGAGTTAGGGGACAAAAATTTAATACCACAAGTAAAAGTTTCTGAATTTAGAATTGATTTAGTTTACGACCCTAAAATAGTTGGAGTTCCAAAAATTGCTATAGAATGTGATGGAGCAAAATATCATTCAAGCCGAGAAGCATATTTGTATGACAGACACCGACAAAAAATATTAGAAGATCACGGTTATGTATTTCATCGAATTTGGAGTACAAATTGGTGGGACAACCCAAGTCGAGAAGCATCAAAACTTGTATCATTTATTAAACAAGTTGAATCGTCAAATTATAATCTAAAAAATCATTCAAATACAGCCTCTGCATTTACAGACGAAATTGAAATTTTAGAAGAATATGTTTTACAAAGTTCGTTTATCGACGTTGAAAAAGGCAATGAAGTTATAGAAGCAATTGAACAAACAATACCAGAAACAAAAAAGATTTTAACTGCACAAGTAAAAATTAACAGCAAAGTCAAAGTGAAATATAATAATGGAAAAGATATTACTGTTCTGGTAATGGAAACTGAAAAAGATAAAAATGAAATTAAAAATGGAGTTCAAAATATTTATTGCAAATCACCATTAGCTATTTCACTTATTGGACACACAATTGGAGACATTGTAAAAATCGGAAATCTTGACAACTTTGTAGAAATATTAGAAATAAAAAATCAAATTTAGACTTGATTAACAAAAGTTACAATAAAAGTGTTTTTTGTTTTTTAAGTATTCATCAAAAAATTGCTTCTTTACACTAGCAATGACCTCTTAAATAGACACAACGTAAATGTAAACTTAACAATATAATCTTTCCTTTGGAAGATTGTTACAGTTTTCGTAGTTTCATAAAACATTAATATTAAATCAATTATGAATTTTACCAAGTTAATTCCTAATGTCTATTATCAAGATATTAACGACGGATTAAAACTATTTATTGATTGCCTTGAATTTAGCATAGGGCATGAAGAATTGAAGTCGAACAATCCGTTTTGTGTTATCCAAAAAAACGAGTTGCAAATGTTCCTTTTTGAACATAAAGAACTAGCAAAGGAACATAATCCTGAATTCAGACTTGTAACAAATAGTATTGATGACATATACAAAAAAGTAAGTGCATCACATCCCGAGTTTCTGCATCCAAATCTTAATAAAGTCACGCTTCGTCCTTGGGGAGCAAAAGAATTTGCTCTTCGCGACCTCCAAGTTTGTATCATTATTCAGCAATGGTAAATACTTTTAAAAATATTAACGAAACAAAAAATCCCGCTTAAAAAGCAGGATTTTTTGTTTTTATATTATTGTCATTGCAAGGAAGTATGACGAAGCAATCTTATGATGTAGAAGTAAATTAAACAGATTGCTTCATCGCTGCTCTCTTCGCAATGACGGACTGATTAAGCCACAAACAGTATAAAAAATTAGCTAACTTAATTTAACATAATATAGCGAATTAAAGTCAAATTAAATATGATGTGACACTAAAAACGCATAAAGAAATCCCACGTTTCTTTTGCTACCCAGTTGACATCAGATCCAGGATCTTTAACATTATCGGTATGACCACCCACAAATGAACCAAACATTACCGGATATTCCTCAGGAAGTCCTTTAAATTCAGTTGTGATATGAATCGGTGTCGTGGCCAATGGTATTTCTGGCAATTGTTTTAATCCATTATCTTCAATGTGTGTCAATACGCAATACTTACCACCTTGCTTTAGTTCATCTGAGTTGACATACTTGCAAAGACCGTCTTCAGTACCTGTTGTACTATAGAAAGCAAGAGGTTCGTGTTTGTTTTCAGGAAGATAAATATTCCAGTTTGCTGGAGCATAACACGCTACAGCACGAAGATCTTTCTGAAATTCTAATGATAACGAGTATGTAAACATGGCACCAAAGCTAAAGCCACAGGAAAATACGCGAGAAGTGTCAATACTCAATTTATCTTTAAATAATTCAAGCATATCGGCAAAGAAGATATGATCTTTGTCATCACCTCCGCGCCAAGGAGAACGGTCGGTGTATCCCTCAGGTGCAACGAAAATAACAGGAACATTATCTCTTTCTGCATAAGTTTTAAGACCATAATAATTTTGATCGACCATTGTTTGCATATGCCCACCCATCATGTGCATTGCGAAAATCAAACGGTAAGTTTTGTTTTTGTCATAGTCTTTAGGGATATCAATTGTATATTGGCGAGTAAGTCCTGCACTTGTGATGGTATAAGTCCCGCTCTTAAAATCGCCCAGGTCTTTACCGTAACCGGCACTGGGAGTTGGAGCATTTTTCAATTTACGGGCAACATCTACTGATTTACCTGATTGGGCATTG
>Ga0307414_10000590_pt1 | contig 18683 bp, 11 predicted proteins | sample DK1Ometagenome_FD_203804 | JGI IMG/M metagenome (GOLD analysis project Ga0307414, IMG submission 203804) | Maize rhizosphere microbial communities from greenhouse at UC Davis, California, United States - DK15-O-3 | ecosystem: Host-associated > Plants > Roots > Rhizosphere > Soil | place: USA... | reverse complement strand
GGCCTGCCGCAGGATGCGGATCTTCTCTTCGGTCGTGTAGCGTTTTCCTTTCATGGTCGTGTTTGGTCCGTGGGCTACGCCCCCGGACTAACACTCTCCCCGGCCCGAAAAAGCGAGGTCACGTCAGCCCCGCTGATGCAGACCAGCGCACCTACAAACAGCATGAAAGTGAAAAGACAGATCGGTAAGCGCGGCGGGTCAAACGTGAATCGCCGGGCGACGGGGAGACGGTTCCTGCATGGTGCGGAGCCTACGATCACACTATCGTTAGTGGAGTGTAAAGCCCGAACCCAGCTGCCTACTCTCCCGGTTCCCCGATGGAGAGTCATACGGTCCAAATCCTCCTCAAGCGCCTCAAGGCGTTACGGGTGGAACGCGGACTAACCCAAGAGCAATTCGCAGAAGCCTCCGGGATTTCCTACAAGTATTATCAGGCGGTTGAGGCAGGGCGGAAACAGGACCTGCGGCTCTCTACTCTCGTACGCTTGGCATCGGCTCATGGAATGGAAGCATGGGAATTGTTGCGGCCGGACGGGGGCGGACGGAAGCCCGACAAGAGGTCCGGGAACGCACATTGACGAGCGGACGGCGTTCATGCTTCGCCAACTGTCAAGAAACGCGCGTCCTCCCTTTGAGAACAGCTGCTTTCCCGGTCCGGATTCCACTGCAATCACTGCATGCTACCGCCAATCGGCAGCAAAGCCGGTCAGCGCTCACTCAGAGCTACTGCATGACTCTTTCTCGACCACCTATTGGCGGGGGGCGGGAGAAGCCTGGTCATTCCGCCGCAGGGCGCGCGAATCCGCCGCCATGGTCCGAGGCAAGAAGATGGTTTCCGGCAGCCCGGTAGATGAGCGTCAGATTCTGGCTCGGATGTTGGAAGACCTGCACATCGGGATCGCCGGTGCGAGCCGAATACCACGCCGGCGGAGGCAGATCCTCCGCGAGCCAAGGTCGAGGGCTATCCGCCGCGGCGAGGCCGAAGGTCTCCTGAGCGCGCAGGTCGCGCAAAAGACGCGGACCCGGGTGGAGCTGGATGAACCAAGCCCAGCGGTTGACTCCGCTGTCGTCCGACCGCTCGTAACGTACGGCGTTCACGATTCGGTCGTCGCTCTGCGGGTGACGCCAGAAGGCGCGGCGAAACACTTCCTCGGGGGCCCAATCGTCCTGCAGGCGCTGACCTTCAGGCAAGGGAACGACGGGCGATATCGCCCGGGCGCTGCCGGTGACAGGCGGCCGGTTGCGAATCGTCAGCCCGCCGATGACGACCGTCACGGCTGCGGCGGCGGCGACGACAATCCGGTCGCGCATTTTCATCAGTTGCCGGAATGCGAGTAAGTGCGGAGGAAAAGCTGGATGTCCGAGACGCTGCGGACGAAGCGGTCGAGGCCTTCGTCTTCGACGTTGAGCAGCGTGTAGGCGGGAATCACGAGTTTCCACTGGCTGTTCCAGACGCTGCGGCCGACGAGCCGACTGCTGGTGAATTCGCCGGGAAGCGTGCTGTAGAAGAACGCCGGATCGCTGACCGGACGAAATGCCTGGTGCTTGCGGGTGATCCAGAGTTTTTCGTTTAGTGTGCCTTGCGGCGTGAAGAACTGCGTGGCGGCGAAGTCATTTTGTCCCAGATCGAAAGGCAGCGGCACGGCCTGATCCCTCACCGCCCACGAGCGGACGACCGCCGTATCCCCCAGCGGCGAGGCGAGCATGCTATCGACCCCCGTGGGGATGAGATAAACATAAGGCGTGGCACTGAGCGCGTTGGGGTCCGAGCTGGCGGGAGATCCTGCGCCCGGCGTCCCGGCCGAATAGGGATCCATGCCGACATACCCCTTCAGCACTACGCCGGCGGCGTGGAGTTTGGTAGCGAAGCTCGAGGCCGTGTAGGCGTGGTCACCGGCGGCGAGCGGGCGGGCGAAAAAGTTTACGCCGTGGCCGATGGTGGTGCCGAAGGGAATCACGATACCAGGAACCGACGAACCGTCCGGCCGGCGGATATTGAGGCAGTTGGCGGCGACGTCCGGATCGTTGAGGACGTTGCTCATGATATGCTGCTCGAGGACCTGCCGCCAGGCCTTGTCATCCTCGGTGGAGGCGACGTCGGTGCGGACGCGGAAAAGCTCCTGTCGCAGCGAGAACAGCGTGCCGTTCTGGTCCGGGTTGTTGATGCCTAGCCGGGATTCCACGGCAGACCAATCGCTCTGGAGACGGGCCAGCAACAGCGCGAGCCCGCCATCGCCGGTGGTGCCGGTGGTGGCGACCGGGTGGCCGTTCTGGAAGTTGCCGAGCGAGCGGGTGGCGGTGATGTCATCGATGAGATCCCGGCCGGCGGCGGTGCCCAGCAGCCCGGTTTCGTAGTCGTAGCTCTGGACGGCAAGATAGGTGTATTGCGCCGCCAGATCGTAGAGGGCTTGGTATTGGGAAAGCTCCTCGTTGCGCAGCGTGCGGTAGGTCATGTCCCTGGTGCGGTAGCCCTGGATCACGGCGGCGGCACGCTGGCGGAAGATCTCGCGTTCCGAGAGAATCTGATTGGCCTTGGCCGTGAGGCGCGAAACCTGCTCGGCCGATCTCTGGAGTTCGGTCAGGCGGCGCGTCAGCTCGAAGCGCTGGGCGAGCACCTCGTCGAGCAAGCGCTCGAACTCCACGACGTGCTGTTTGTCCTCATTGTCCCAATCATACTGGGTGTAAAAGTCGTCGGCTTCCGCGGCGAGATTTTCGGCTTCCGCCTCCAGATAGGCGACGGTGTTTTCGAGCGCGAGCCCGGCGAGTCCCTGCGCATACGCGGCGGTGGCTCCGGAATAGACGGAGAGGCCGCGGGCGACGGAAGTGGCGTCGATCGAGAGCCCGGCGGAAGTCGGAAACGCCTCGGCGGTGGCTTCGGAGATGGCGCTGATAAACCCGGCGCTGAGTTCCAGCAGCGCGGCGGAGTTGGTCAGGGTGGCCGATGCGGTCAGATGCCCCGCGGCTTGATCCAGCTTCTCGGCGGCACCTTCGTTGGCGTCTTCATAGGCGGTGCGGAACTCGGTGAAGAGCTGGTAGTCGCGGTCGAACCGCCGCATCAGCGCATCGAGTGCCTCGGCCGCTTCCAGCGCGTTCACTTGGGCTTCGAAGACGTCCAGCAGCGCGTTCTGGACCGTGCCGGGGTGAGCGCGCGAGCCGTAGCCCGCCGGGGCGAACTGCGCCAGCCGGTGGGGGGCGATGGTGAACGTCCGGGCGGTGTACTGCAGCGGGTCGTTCAGCTTGTCGTAGGCGTTGTCGAGCGACCAGAGGGTGAACGGATTCATTTCCACCGGCTCGCGGAAGGTGGCGGTGACGGTGCTCTGCGTATCGACCAGATCGGACGGCTTGTTGATGAAGTAGTAGTGATAGAGATCCGGGCCGGCGTATCCTTGTTGGTAAAGTTTTCCCGGACCGACGTCGCCGGGATAGGGCGAGCCGAAAAGATCGAGGAGCTGGTATTCGTAGGCGCGCTCCTGGTCCTCGACGGCGTTGCTATAGTCGTCGAGCGAGTCGTTCTGGCTCCGGAGGTGGCGGTTCATGGCCGAGGCCTGGTCGAAGGCCGCCTTGGCGTTGAGGCAGGCCTGGAGGGCACGCTGGTAGATCTGCTCGAAATGCGACTCTCCCGCCTTGAGCGCGCTCGGAGAGATGTCGAAGGCGATGGCACCCTTGGCAAGACCGAGCGGATTGAGATGAGCGCACTGGGCGTCGAGCGTGGCTTGGATCGACTCGGCGCTGGCGACGATTTCGGCGAGTTCGGGAACCGTGGTGCGGTCGATGATCTGGATGCCGGTGTGCTGTGGGTTGTCGTCCTTGTCCGGCAGCATGGCATTCGCCGCAACCCAGTGGAAATAGGCACCCTGTCCGGCGCGGGAGGCCCACTCGTCGGGGCCCCAATTCCGGGTGAGGCCGGTGCCGGGATTGATTTTCCCATCGCGCTGATGCGCCCAGCCGGCCGACGGATCGTCGCGGTAGGTGGCGCGGGCGGTGAGGTCGAGGATCCGGGCTCCGGTGCGCGCGACGTTGGCGGCGGCGGCGGCGAATTTGCGTTCGTCCTGGTAGTCGATCTGCACGGTTTGCCCCAGGACGGTCACCGCCTCGCTGCGAGGCGTCCAGGTGAAGTGCGGCGATGTCAGCAGCTTGTAGTAGCCGCCGAGCGCGGTGAGGTAGTGGCCGTAGGCGTCGCCATGACCCTGCGGGAACATGTGCTGGGCATCGGCGGCATCGAGCGTGCCATCGGCGGTGGCGGCCCCGGCCTTCTCCTTGATGTCATAATTGACGGCATAGATGGATTCACCCGAGTCGATGCCATTGATGTAGTTCCAGTAGAGCCGGTTGTAGGCCGGAGCAGCGGTGCTGCCCGGGGAGAGGAAGTCGTCGCGACCGCGCAGCAGCGCCAGTTCCTCCTCGATGAGCGAGGGCACCTGGCCTTCAAAGGAAAAGCGCGAGGTGTTGACCTCGGACGAGCCGAGTTCGCTGTCGATGGCGATCGTCGGGTTGTCGGCATCATCGGCGGCTTCGTTGCCCAGAATGATGTAAAGGTCGTTGAGGTAACCGGCGGCGAGCAGGAGCGTGTCGTTGGTTCCGGGGTCGTCGTAGCCAGCGTCGATCGAGAGCTTCTTGGCGCGGTTGAGGAGGGTTTCGTAGATCTCGATCAGCCCGAATTGCTCGATGTTCTCAAGATTCAGCGCCACATCACCCTCCCAGCGGGTGCCGGCCTGGGTCAGCACGGAGATGTCGGTGGAGACCGGGTTGTTGAAAAGATCGTCGGTCCGTTGGTTGAAAGGATTGATGCCGTCGAGCGCGCGCTTGATCCAGCTTTCGACAAGCTGCGGCGTCATCCACCGGCTCCAACCATTGCCTGCGGCATTGGCGGTGCCATCCTTCGGCCGGTAGCGCATCGTGAAGTAGTTGTCGCTGAAGACGAGGAGCGGGTTGCCAAGGGGGGAATCGGCGGAACCGCCGACCACGACCGCGTTGGAAAGGCTGCCGTTCGGTTTGATCCACGGCGAGCCATCGACATCGACACGGTCGGTTTCGGACGAGGCGTCGAGCCGGAAGTCGATCGAAGACACTGCGCCGGGATCGGCGGAGCTGTAGAGCGCCACCTCGATGCGGTTGTCCCCGGTGACGAAATACGAGGGCGAAACCCGATATTGATAAGTCAGGGCACCCGGCGAGAGCCCGGTGCGGGCGTCGGTGGAAGCCAGGTTGGCGGGCGGTGCGATGCCGGCCGGCAGGCGCGATGCGAGCGCCGCGGTGCCGTTGACATATAGGACGAATCCATCGCGGGTGCCCAGGGTGGCGCTGAAGACGAAGCTCGCGGGAACCGGACCCTCGAGGAAAAGTCCGCTGACGGACTTGGCCACGGTACCCGGGAGGCCGGACGCCGGATCGTGACCGACGTCGTTGATGACGAAGGTACGAGGGAATTCGTATTCGTCAGGCGGGTAATAGGCCGGCAGAGGAGCGGAAGGATTCGCGGCCAGGAACCATTGTCGGGCACCGGGTCCGCCGAGGACGGTCACCATGGAATACGAATAGACCGGCGGCTGGACGCCATCCTGTGGCGGGGCGTAGCGCCACTCGAACTCGTAATCTTCCGGATGCGCGGCGAAGTCGCCGCTATGCCGGAGGCTGGTTTGTTCGTCGAGGGGATTGGACGGGCTGAGGGATTTCAGGTCGCCGGTGTAGAGTTGCGGTGCGACCCGGATGATGGAAACCCCGACAGGCTCGCCCTCGGGAGTGAAGGCGCGTCCATTGCCGAACAGAAGCGAAACGAACCCGGAATCCGCTCCGGTGGCGGTGAGGGCGTAGCTGTCCACGGCGGTATCGGATTCTCCGATCACCGCGAGCTCGGTGGCACCGACGGTGACCGTGCGGGATGCGTCCGCGACGTAAGTGCCGGCTTTGGCAGGATCTTCGACGAAGGTTTCGACCTTGGTCGAAAGCCGGTCCACGGCGTTGTACCAAGCCTGCGCGTCGTTATCGGTCGCGCTGACGAGGCTCTTGAGCGAGGCGACATCCTCCGGGCTCAAGGTATTGAGGAGAAGATAATCTTCGCCCGCGATTTCATCGATAAACTCGCCGGTCAGGACGAGGCCGCCGAGTGTGCCTAGGTTGGGATCGAAGTAGAAGCGCTGCTGGAGATGCGGCGGGAGCAGTTGGAAATACGTCCGCCCGGCGCTGTCGGTGGTGGCAATCGATGACGGCAGGGCGACGAGGCCGACGTGGGCGTCGTCGAGGAGCACGGATTTCGCCCGGGTGGGGTCGTGTAAGGTGGCACTGATGGCATCCGGCCCGGTTCGGGCGATCGACTGCTGATAGAGGACGTGGGCGCTGGTCTGGCCGCGTACGGCGGGTAGGCCGTGGTTGGGAAGCGTGAGGGTTTCGCCGATGCTCATGGAAGGTGCATCGTCCGGCCAGGCGGGGCGGTAGGCGACGGTGATCGGCGTGCCGCCGACCGGATCACCTGCAAAGCTTCCATCCACATTCACGGGACGAAGATAAGGCAATACGGTCCCTTCCGCCGGTTGCGAGGCGAGGCCGGGGACATGGAATCCGGCGCGCATGGTGTAATACCAGTGCATGCCCAGCGCCGGGATAGCGGCGGAGGCGCGGACCCAGTCGATCTCGAATGCCGTTCCTCCGCCGGACGTGGGATCGAGGCGGAGGGAGGTGATGGTTTTCCCCATCCAATGCTCGGAAGCGGATACAGCAAACGTGAGAGTCTGCCAGTCGCCGGCACCGGTATACTGCGCGGTGAGGCCGCGGCCGGCGCCAAAGCCGCCGTCTTCATTGCTCCAGAAGAGCTGTGCCGGGCCGCTGTCCGTGGCTTTCATGCGGATCTGCAGGGAAGGCACGGCGTCGCCGGGGAAGTGAGGAAGTCCGCTGGTGACAATCATCGCGTCGCCGGCTCCCGTGCCGCGATAGACACCGCCGGCGACCTCGGCTCCGTCGATGTGATTCGCGTGCGACCAGAACCCCGGGCTGGAGCCATTGAACTCGGAATTGGCGAGCGGCGCGCCGGTTGGCAGGCCGGAGGTATCTTCCCGATGAGGCCCGCGGTAGATCCAGTCGTAGCCCTTGCGGTCCTTGAAGGTGAACCCGGTGTAGTGCGACGGCGCACCGCCGGCGGGCGGGGGCTCCGGCGCAAAGACATCGGGATCGGGCTGGACCTCGGCGTTGCGGCTGAGCCCGGTGGCTGGATCAACCGGCAAGGGCAGCAGCGGCAAGGGCATGGGGCCGTTGAGGATGGTGCCCGCGGTGACGGCATAGTCGAAGCGGTGGGTTTCATCCTCACGCACGACCTCCCACACGGACATCGCCGGGCGGTTGTCGGCGGGATCGATATATTGGAGAAGGACGCGCGGCCGGGAAGTGAAGCCGGCCGCCGCCACAACGTTGAGGTCGTCGCGCATGGCGTAGGCACGACCGCCCAAAAGCAGGGCGTGCTCTTCGTTGGGATTCCAGCCGGGCTTGGACGAATCATTCTGGACGTAGATGAAGCCTGAGTTTTCCGCGGGAGATAGATCCCCGGACCCCGAGTTGGAGGCGAGAACGATGGCGGGATCATCGTCGCGATAGGTCACCTCGTAGCGGCCGACTTTCGCGGGGGTGTAGAAATCGGAGAACTCGGCAGAGGGCGATGCGACCTTTTTGAACCACCAGACGGTGAGCGCGTTGGCGTCGCCCGGCAGGGCATTGACGGGAATGATCGCACCCGTTTGCGCGGCGGCGACGCCCGTAGCGAACGGGTTCTTGTAGGCGCTGGGGGAGTACGCCCTGCCGCCGGCAATGTAGCCCGCGAGCGTGTAATGATCCGAAGGCGGATCGATGCGGCGGCCGACGTAGGCCGTGCCCGTCAGCGCCGGGCCGCCATCGCTTTCGAGAAACCCGTCGCGGTCCTGGGCCTGGGTCATGAGACGGACGTACCAGACCCCGCCGTTGTCTCCGGTGAATTTGAGCAGCGTGCGGTTGAGCTGATCGCCGCCGAGGCCGACGAGCAGGCGCTGGGTGACCGCATCGATGCCGGCCTCGTCCTGCTCGGGATCGTCCTGATAGATGAGGGAAGGAATCTTTCCGTCCTCGAATTTCAGACCGGTGCCGTTGTCCGCGGAACTACCCTCGCCGCCGACCGTGTAGTGGGCGAAGGCCGAGACGTCATCCGGCCAAACCTGGATGTACTTGTGCAGATGTTTCGGCCAGTCGAGCAACAGGCCGGCGGGGTCGCCGGAAGCCGGGCGGATGGCCGCGTCGAGCGATTCGAGCCAATAGAAGACGACCCGGTCCTCGAGGGTGTTCTCGCGCTCGGCATAGTAGCCGAGTGAGCCATCGGCGCGCGGTATGCTGCCGTAATAACCCGCGGAGCCGGAGGAGCCGCTGTTGTCCACCGGGAGCGCGATGAGCTTGCGGTCATCGATCGCCGGGCGGATTTCCTCCCCGAGATGGACGGTCAGCGTGCTGGGCTCCGCGGCCTGAGCGACTTCGACGATGTCTGCGCCGAGAAACTCGTGGGTCCCGTCATCCCGCAGCGCGCCGAGATATTCGATGAGGATGCGGCCGGAAACGTTGTAGGCGTGGAGTTCTCCCACGCCGTTGTTCTTCTCATACCAGACCGTGCGGAGCTCCGCGGCGGGTTGAGCGCCCGGATCGGCCGGCGGCGAGGATCCCGGGACCGTGTATTCCTCGGCGACGGTCGCGGGGAAGACGTTGCTGTAGACGGGATTGACCGTGACAATACGCCCCCCGGGGACGGTCACGCGCGGGCCGTTGAAACTTTTCTCCGTCCAGTAAAGCGTGCGGACCGGGCTTGTGGTGGCGGAGGAAACGGAGAATGTTTCCTGCACCAGGACATAGTTGCCCGAAGCATCCGGCAAACGCGACCGCCACCAGAGTTGGACCCGTCCGGGCTGGCAGGCGAAGGTCGCCTTGGCGTGGGGGCTGTAGTAGAAGGTTTCGTAAACTCCCGGTGCGAGCGCGGGAACGATCACGCCGCCGGTATTGGCGATGGCCATGCCGGTGGCATCCCGGAGCGGCTGGCCGGAGGGATTCGTGACGATTTCCCCGGCCCGGATCGGCTCGGCCCGCCAGAAAGCGGCATCGGTCGCGACGGTGCCGCCCGAAGTGGAAACATATCGCGAGGGCGGGGCCATGCGGTCGCCGAGGAAATAGCGCGGCACGCCGGAGGCGAAGCTAGTGCCGATGCTGGCACGCTCGAGCACGACAGCTCCGGAGGATGGGTAGCGGGATGCGTGCTGCGAATCCGCGGAGATGGGGCCGGCGCTGCCGGAGGTTTCCACCACGTTGGAGAACTGCGGGGTGATGGCCGGCTCTCCGGAGGGTTCGCCGCCCGGCCCGACCGGGATACCGCCGGGACGTTCGCTGAGATCATTGAAGACGCCGCCCTTGACCTCGAACTGGGCGTAAAGGCTACCGCTGAGAACGACGGCGAGTCCAGCAAGACATGTCAGCCAGAGGCAGCGGCGAAAGGCGCGGTTTATGGCGGAATGAGGCTGATCCATGACCGGCGGGCTCAGTATTTGATGATGTAATTGACGTTGGCATTGAGCGGTCGCGTCTCGCTCCCGCCGGCGGCGCTGCTGGTGCGCCCCATCTGGTAGCCGCCGTTGTCGTGGTCGGTATCGCCGGAGCCCAGGTTGTTGGGCACGCTCACGGGCCCCCCGCCTTCGGAGTAGTAGATGTCCTGGTAGCCGTGGCTGTGGCTGAGGAACTGGTCCTCCTGCACCGAGCCCACGGCATCGCCCGTGGATCCGCCCGGATTCATCGCCGTGCGGGAATTGCGGTCGGGGTCGCGGCCGACACCGCCGGCGCGGCCGCGGAGGAAGCGACCGCGGAAGTCCGGCAGATGGAAGGTGCTGCTGTTGTTGCCGTAGCCGAAACGCGTGCCTACGACCGAAAACAGGCCTCCGTATGTGGAGCGGCTGACCGTGGCACCGTTGCAAAGCAACCAGCCGTCCGGCGCGTTGTCGCCCGCGTAAGGCAAGATCGTCCCCGGCGGGCAGAGCGATTGCTGGATGGCCGCAGCGAGCTTGTCGTAGTCGATCGCGCCGGCGTCGATCTTGGCGCCCGTGACGGCGCCGTTCGCGAGGTCCGCGGTGGCAACGGCCCCGTCCGCGATATCGACCGAGCCGATGCTGCCATTGGCGATTTTGGCGCCGGTGACCTGGGCGTCGGCGATGTCCTGGGCCTGGATGGAACCATTGGCGATCTGCGCCGATCCGACGGCATTGGGCGCGATCTTTTCCGTGGTCACGCTGGAGTCGGCCAACTTCGCGGTGGTGACGTTGGAATCGGCGATCTTGGCGGTGATGACCTGGGCGTCGGCGATCTTGGCGCTGGTGACCTGGTTGCTGCCGATCTTGTTGGTGGTCACCGAGGTGTCGGCGAGCATCGCGGTGGAAAGCGCGCCGTCGACGAGACCTTCGGCCAGTTTCGCGCGGAAGGCGTAAGCCGCGGAGACGATCTGCTGGCGCGGCGTAATTTCCGCATCGGCGGCAGGGGTTCCATCATCCACCGTGATGCCAAGGTAGATGTCTCCGCTCATGATACTGTCGAGCGAGATATAAGGTGCCGTGGCGGGAGCTCCAGGTCCCGGCGCGCCAGCCACGCCGGTGCCGCTTCCGAGCAGCACGCTGAACTCGCCGCCGGACAAGGTGACGGTCTGGGCTTCCGCATACAGCGGCGCTCCGCCCGTGCTGGCGGAATAGAACCGGAAGGTGATGGTGCGGTTGACCGGGATATCGGCACCGATGAGCGCTCCGGAGGCATCGCTGACGCGGCCTTGATAACTCATGAGGGCCGGGGTTTCAGCCAGCGCGGCGGCGCCGAAGGCGAGAACGAAGGAGGCTAACAGGGATTTCATAAGGAACGGCGGACGGAGGCTTATTCGAGGGTGATATCGGCGATTTCGGAAACGCGGCGGAACATGAAGGTGCCGCCGATCGTGAGGGGCTCCTTGTTCAAGCCTTCGATCGATTCGGCATAAGTTCCGCCGTAGATCGTGGTGCCCCAGCCCGTGATGGTGGCACCGTCCGGCGGGGATGGTGTGAAAGTGAAAGTCAACCGGCGGGTGATGTCGTAGCTCTCGACGCCCGCGGGCAAGGGAGCCAGGCGGGCGTCGCGGTTGTCGTGATCGGGGTGGTAGGCATGGACGAACGGGTTGGTGGGATCGTCGAACGGGATCGCGACGACATGGGAAAGCGTCGAGCCGACGGCAAAGCTGCCTTCGCCCGCGATCGCACGGTCGAGCGGCATCTGGCTGGAGACAAGGCGAAGCGCCGAGGCCTCGGACCCCGCCAGGAGCGAGTTTTCGCGCACGCAGATGCCGGGAAGATGGCCGGCGCTCGCGAGGGTGCCGACAAACGCCTGCGAAAGAAGACGGGCGGTACCGCTGGCATCCACGTGGACAATCGTTCGCAGCGGAAAGCTGCGTGAGGTCGTGTCGCCGGGGCTGTCCGCAACCGTGCTGGTGACCGCGGAGACATCCACCTGGCCGATCCAAAGGCCGGCCGGCGAAGCGACCTGGGCGCTGACGGGCAGCAGCACGTCGCTCAGCCCTGCCGAATCGCGGACGCGGAGAAAGGAGGCATACAACTCGCTGGACGAGCCGGTGAGTTGAGAGCGGTCGATGCCGAACTCGAGGTTGAGCCGGCCGGAAGCGGGGACCGAGACGGTGAATCCGCCGAGGGGTTCCTCGGTCGTGGAGCCGGTCGCGCTATCATGGACCCGGCGGGTGAGCGGCACGCTGCCGGAGATGGCGGTTTGGCCCGGGGGCGCGGGCTCGGACGACTCCGTGGAAAATGTCAGGGTAAGGGCGCTGGTCGAGCGGTTCATCACGCCCATGGTGATGACGTTTCCGGTGCGGCCGAAGGCGATGCCGGCCGTGCCGGGCAGCTCGTATTCCACCGGCGCGGTGAAATCGCCGACCGCGGCGGCCTCGAACCAGTAGGCCGTGTTCCGGTCGAGGGCTTCGAAGCCGGAATTGATCTGCATGGGATTGGCGGCACCCAGATCTCCGCCGATGTATTTGTAGATCTTCGATGGCGGAGTCGTGGCCGCTGGAAAGCTGGCGAAATACGACGCGAACAAGGGTGCGGGACCGGTGCTGGCGGGAAAGCCCAGGAAATTCGCGCCCGCGATGAGCCAGGTGGACGCCGGCGGTTTCGGCCGCTGGGCGATGGAGATGGTGGACGTGGCGGAGGCGCTGCCGCTGCAACGGATCAGATAGGCCGATTGCCCGGTGAGGGCCGTGAGCCGTTGTTCCTCCGGATCCTCACGGCTCCAGATCGTCCATTCGCCGCTCGTCGAGCTTGGCTCGGAGGGGGAATCGGAGAAACCGGCGGCATCGGGGTTGGGGTTCCAGCGCCAGATTTCGAGCACCGACGGGTGGCTTTGGAACAATTCGGCGGGAGTCGCGTGAGTGGCATCTCCATGCAGCCAGATGGCGTTCCAGCCACCCTTGAGATTGTAGGTTTCGCTCTTCCACTGGGCGTGGAGAGCGGGAGCCAAAAGGACGGTCCCGAAGATCGCGGGGAGAATCGACTTCATCGGACTCGGAGGCGGTAATAGGTGTCGGTAGCCGGATCCGCGACGGCGTAGATACGGGTAAGCCCGGACGATTCTGACCGCAGGCCGGTGTTGGCCGCGGGGGGATCGTCATCGTCGAAGTCGTCGCCGGGATAGGCTTCTTCGCCGTCTCCGGTTCCGGGATCGGCCGGATTGGTTAAATAGAGCGGGGCCGCTTTCCAACTGAGCAGATCTTCGGAAGTTTCCAGCGAGTAGGTTTTGCCGTGGATCGCGTAGAACCCCAGCCGCACGCTCTGGGGGAATTTCTCGGTGAGGCGGAGCGCGAGATAGTCGGTGGGATCGGTGGCGTAGGTGCCGGCGATGTATTCGTTCCAGTTGGAGATACCATCACCATCGAAGTCGCCATCGCGGTCTATCAGCGAAAGGCTCCAGCCGTCGTCGCCGGGGGAATGTCCGCCGGCGTAAAGCTGGGCGTGCTCCCAGGCGTCCGGGATGCCGTCGCCGTCGCCATCGATCCCGAGCGTTAAGTCCAGTCTGACGCGCTCGCCCGGCTGGCCCACGCCGTGCGGTGCGGACATTTCAATCGGGTAGTGCACCACGTCGTGGAGGACGACGCCGAGCGTGAACGGGGTGCCGGTCGCGTTGGCGAGCGCGGTGTAGGTCTCGGTCCCGGCGCGCTGCATGTCCATGCGCAACCGGATCTGATAGTTCTGGTCGAGCGAGGTGCTCTCGCTGATGGCCGAGCTGAGGAACTCGCTGCCGTTTCTATAGAAGACGACCCGCGCTCCATCCACCCGCAGGACCTGCCCGTGTTCGCCGCGGACCATCCCGTAAAGCGTGTGATACGGAGCAGGGGGAAAAGCGGATGCCGGAAGAACGCAAATCAGCCCAGCCGCGGAATAGCCCGCAAAAACCATGGATTTCTTGAATTTCCCGTACACATGGCAATCCTATTTGGCTGATTGCCTGGTAAGTCACGTTCGGTTTGACGAAACCGGCGGAAAATTTAATGAATCGGGCGGGTGCGGCAATTTGACGCTTCTCAGCCTCGTCACGGACGCGAGCATCGCTACATGCCGCTATCGCCGACGGGTCTTCGACCACATGAAGCCGGATGCGGAAAACTTGTCTAAGCCGGGAAATGTCCTGCCGCCGGCAGGCGCGGAACGGGAACGGCTCTTCTGGACCCTGCAGATCGCAGGCTGGTCGGCCGTCGGAAGCCTGTCGATCTATCCCCTGCTTCAGCTTTTCAGTTGGCCGGTGATCGGGGTGATCCTCGTCATGCGGGTTGGATCGGGCATTCTCGTGACCACGGCCATCCGGCAATTCCTGCGCCGGATCCCGTGGCGCCGCTGGTCATGGTGGCGGCTCTCGGCCGGAGTGTTGATCATTTGCGTCGTGCTGGGCGCGGTGGACTCGTTGGGCACCCACTCGTTGGCAAAGAAGACGCTGGAATGGGCGGGCAGATCGGAAACCACACCCACCGAAGTCCACGGCTTCGTGCTGCTGGCCGGCGTATTGCTGCGGTCGAGCCTGTTCATTATCTGGACCCTGCTGTATTTCGGGATCAAGCTGTGGCTGGAGGCGGCTGAGACCCGGCTGGATGCCGCCCGGCGCGAGGCCGCGGTCCGAACCGCCGAACTGCGCCAACTGCGGGCGCAGGTCCACCCGCATTTCCTTTTCAACGCGCTCAACTCCATACTGGCGGAAAAGGACAATCCCGACGCCGTGGAAAAGATCACGCAAGAGCTGGCGGAGTATCTGCGCTTCTCGTTGCGCCCGGCCGACGACTGCCAAGCATTGGGAGATGAGCTCGACGCGCTGGAGCACTATCTGAGAGTCGAAAAGGCCCGCTTCGAAGAAAAACTTGTCTACGCGATCGAGGCCCCGCCGGAGGCGAGGCGCGTCCGGGTGCCGGTGGCGATGATCCAGCCGCTGCTGGAAAACGCCATGAAATATGGCCGTCTGACGAGCGGAACACCCCTGCAAGTCAGGATTTCGGCGGCGCTTTCCCGCCCCGCGCGCGCCCTCGAGGTCACGGTCCAGAACAGCGGCCGATGGCTGGAATTCGACGCGGCGCGATCCCATGGCATCGGACTGTCGAATCTGCGCCGGCGGCTCGAACTGCTGTTCGGCACGGGCGCGCGACTGACGCACCAAGCTGACTGCGGCTGGGTCCAGGTGGCGGTGACATTGCCTGTCGCGGTCTTGCCGGATGAGATGAACATCCTACCTGCGGAGGTGACAAATTGAGCATCCTGCGCGCGCTGCTGGTGGACGACGAACGGCTTGCGCGGAAGCGATTGGCGGGCCTGCTCGCCGCGCATCCGCAGATCCAGGTGATCGGTGAAGCGGATGGTCTGGAGGCGGCCGCCACCATGGTCGCGAATCTGCGGCCGGATGTGGTGTTTCTTGACATCGAGATGCCGCCAGACAACGGGCTGGAACTGCTGGCACGGCTGCCTGAAAGTTTCGCACCGCCGGCAGTCGTCTTCGTAACGGCGCACGAAACCTTCGCGGTCGAAGCCTTCGCCGTGAGCGCCTTTGACTATCTCCTGAAACCGGTGCACCCCGACCGGCTGGCCTTGACCCTCCGGCGGCTGACGGCTGTAAGAAAGTCCATTAGCCCTATCGCCTGCAGCGGAGAAGAAGACTGGACCCTGGAAAGCCGCATCCCGCTCACCGACCGGCAGACTCTGCGCGTGGTGGAAGTGCGGGAAATCGTTGCGATCGGAGCCTTGGGAACATACGCACAAGTGATGCTGGCGGATCAGCCTGCGATGACCGTGCTGCGTAGCATCTCCGAGTGGGAGCGGCGCCTGCCCGAAAGCGAATTTCTCAGGCTTGACCGCTCGCTGATCGTGCAACCGCGGCGGCTGCTGTCGGTCAACCGCCGTTCCCGGGACGAGGCATTGGTGACATTGCACGGTCTCGATGAACCGCTGAGGATCGGAAGGATTGCCGCACAGCGGTTGCGGCGGCATCTCGGGTCTGAAGCTTGATCCCTCATCACCCATCGGACCGCGTAGTGTCCAGAATTCAAATACGGCGAAAAGCGCTGCCTTACAGGGCTTTGTGGTCACGGGTTTGTTCGTTTCTGGCTGTGCAAAAAGCGCCGTTCTGCCACGCTCTCGCGATAAGAATCGGAGCTCTCATAATGGTAGCCGTGGCAGGCTGGATCAACCTTGATCCTCTCACCGTTGCCGGGATACGAATACACGACCCAGCTCCCGTCAGGGCGGGAAATCCACCAAAGCTTGCCGGCGGCATCGCTCCCGGCAGTCGATGGATAGTAGCCGTAGGCGGTCATGAGGCCGGGGCCGCTGGCAGGATCGAGATAAACCACCTCGTCCGAGATGACGTACTCCGTGCCGGAACTCTCGTAGTTCACGATCCTTTTCGAAATCCGTGCCGTCCCCTCGGTGATTTCGGTTTGGGCCGAGAAGGGCTGGCCGGGAGAGTTCGGCATGGTGACGATCGTGGACGTCTGCTTGTCGCCGTCTGCCACCACCAGGGAAGAGGAGTTCGAGGCCAGCCAGGTCTTCTCCCGCTGGATGCCTTTCACCGACTGCTCCAGCTTGACCCCGTTGGTGACTCCCGAAATCTTCCACCAGGACACCGGCTGACCGGCCAACGTGGTCGCCGCGGTCTCGCCCGAGCTCGCGCGGACATATTCCCGGATGTAAGTGTTGTCCGCCGTGGAGAAGGTTTCCACCGTGGCCGGATCGGCCACCCTCCGCCATTCCTCCTCCCCACATCCGAGATGCACCGGGGTGCCCTCCAGCATCGCCTCGAACATCCGCGTGTATCCCTCCGTCGGAATCCCTTGCCATGATACCGGCAATCGCGTCCAGCCCTCCGCAGTGCAACCCTTCCCTTTATCGACGCCGGGATCTCCTTCCACGGGATTCCCCAATGCTTCTCACTGCAGTCCACGAACAGCAGATCCCCGATCTGCTCCGGCGAGAGATCGCCTGCGATCTCCGCCGACACATCGTTGAAGGGCACGGGAATAAGGCCGCTCCGGGTGTTGGCCATCACGCGGAGCTGCGTCTCTCGAAATTTCGTGAAGCGGTTCAGGAATTCCCACACTTCCCGCCTGTTCGTGTGAAAACAGTGGGGGGCTGTATTGGTGGACCAGGACCCCATGCCGCCATGCATCGTAGCAGTTTCCCCCGAGGTGCTGTAAGATCCCCCGTCAAAGAAGCATTTCGGAAGTAGAATCCGGAACGGTTGTTGGTTCGGTTTCAGTTCGTGCCTGCTGCTGGCTGAAGACTCTCGGTGGCACGTTGCCCAGGGCTTGACGGGGACGTTCTTCGTTGTAGGCGGTCATCCACTCATGGGTGATTTCGCGGACTTCGGTGAGTGAGGCAAAGAGGTGGGCGTCGAGGACCTCGCGGCGGAAGGTCCGGTTGAAGCGCTCGATGTAGGCGTTCTGGGTCGGTTTGCCGGGCTGGATGTAGTGGAGCCTCACGCCATTGGTCTCGGCCCAGGCGACAAGCTTGGCCGACTGCAGTTCGGGGCCGTTGTCGATGCGGATCTGATCCGGCAACGGCCTGCTTTCCTTGAGCTGATCGAGCACCCGCACGACCCGCTCCGCAGGCAACGAGCTGTCGATCTCGATGGCCAGCGCCTCGCGGGCGCCTTCGTCGATGAGGTTGAAGGTGCGGAACCGTTTCCCGCAAAACAGCGTGTCGTACATGAAGTCCATCGCCCACATGCGGTGCGGTTCGGCAGGGACCTCAAGCGGGTTACCTGACCCGTGTCGGGAGCCGCCGCTTGGTTCGTCTCGGCAGGTTGAGCTTCATCGCGCGGTAGACCCGCCACACGCGCTTGTGGTTCCACCGCTCGTCGCGTTGGCGCAGCCAGTGGAAGCACTTCCAGAAGCCCCAGCGGCCGTGCTTGCCGACGACCTCGTTGAGCCGCGCGATGACCGGTGCGTCCCGTTCGCGGCGGTCCGTCTGCGGACGATACCAGCGCGAACGGCCGATTTTCAGAAGGCGGCACGCCCGAGCCACCGGGACCTCTTGTTCCTCCACCAGCCAGCCGGCGGCTTCCTGCCGCTCGGCCGGCGTCAGAGCTTTTTTTCGATGGGCTCCTTCAACGCGTGGTTCTCCATCGCGAGGTCGGCATACATCTGCTTGAGCTTGGCGTGCTCGGCTTCGAGCTCCTTGATGCGCTTGAGTTCGGCGACGCTCAGGCCGCCGTATTTGCTCTTCCAGTTGTAGTAGGTAGGCTGGCTGATGCCGTGCTTGCGGCACACTTCGGCGACCTTCATGCCTCCGTCGGCCTCCTTGAGGATCGCCACGATCTGGCTCTCGGTGAATCGGCTTTTCTTCATCGGTTCGGTGCTGTGATCCCGACCCGAACCCTCTCATTCCGAAATGCGTCACGCGAGGGGGATCTTACACTACCAATTCGTCTGTTCCCGCTGGCAAAAGGAGCCCGACCGGTTCAAATCAAACCCGTTCCACCTCTCTCCGGGACTGAACATCTAAGGAGGCGCAAGCTTCGATGTCAAAGCCTGCCGCGGGCAAGGCCTCCTGATATACCGTCCTTGGGGGCGCACGGAAGAAGGACGCCGGGCGGATTCTTGACGGGTACCTCAACGATGGCTTCCCGGTCATCCAGTCCGGCTTGGTCCCTAGCCGCGAGCACTGGCACGTTCCATTAAATCGCATTACTTCCTCCGAAAGGCTCTCTTTCCGGTCGTGCACAAAGTGACACGGAATCCGGTGAATGCATGAATCGATATGATCGCGGGACGGTGCCGGTCGCCCGTAGGAGCCTTTCGCCCTTCCGATCCGCCGGTGGTTTCAGCGATCGAGAGTGATGCGCTCAAAGAGCACTTCGCCCGGCACGTCGGGCTTGCGGGTGGCAAGGGTGAAGCCGAGCAGAATCCCGTCGGGCAGGTCGAGGTCCACTTTGCCCACCTCGAACCACTCACTGTCGTCCACGCGGTGCTCGGCGATGAACGAAGCACCCTTCCGCGTCAGGCGATACCAGATCGGCGACCACGAGTAACTGTTGCCTGCCCGGGTGCTCGCGGCTTGGCCGGTCGCGGTGCGGAAACGGGCGCGCGTTCCCCGGGTGCCGCCTTCCCCCAGGGTCAGCGCCACCATCTTGCTGTCCGGAGCGAG
>Ga0307414_10000589_pt1 | contig 18738 bp, 22 predicted proteins | sample DK1Ometagenome_FD_203804 | JGI IMG/M metagenome (GOLD analysis project Ga0307414, IMG submission 203804) | Maize rhizosphere microbial communities from greenhouse at UC Davis, California, United States - DK15-O-3 | ecosystem: Host-associated > Plants > Roots > Rhizosphere > Soil | place: USA... | reverse complement strand
GGACGTGTCTTCAAACGCACAGATCATGTTCCTTTGCCTGCATGCGTCGGGTCTTGCCTTAATCCCGGTGAGCATCATCGCCATCCGGGCCTCTTTGAATTCTGCCAATCCTACCGAGATATTTATCCCCTGCATGATCGCTACTTTTGTGGCTACCATGGCGGCGATGTTTATTGTTTCTTTTAAACAAAAGATCAGCCTGCTTCAGCCCGCCATTTTAGTCTGGATTTTAAGCATATCTGCTATAATTGCTGTGCTGGTGCTGTACCTGGTTACACTGAGTACGGAGGGACTGCAATCATTTTCTGGTATTTTGAGCAACGGTCTGATTCTGCTGATCTTTCTTTTGATCATAGGCGGCGGCCTGTATAAAAAAATAGATGTATTTGATTCATTTATAGAGGGTGCCAAGGGTGGGTTTGAAACCGCAGTAAAGATCATTCCTTACCTGGTGGGGATGCTGATCGCAATAAGCCTGCTAAGGACAAGTGGTACATTCGACATCATCATTAACGGATTAAAGTCGGTATGTACGGCTTTGGGTGCCGATTCGAGGTTTATTGACGGTATACCTACGGCGCTGATCAGACCCCTCAGCGGCGGCGGTGCAAGGGGAATGATGGTAGACACCATTACTACCCACGGAGCAGATTCATTTGCGGGAAGGTTGTCCAGCATATTACAGGGGTCATCAGACACTACCTTTTATGTAGTTGCTGTATATTTTGGTGCGGTGAACATTAAAAACACAAGGTATGCGATCGGTGCCATGCTGCTGGCCGATTTGGTTGGGGTATGTACGGCGATAGGGCTTTGCTACTTATTCTTTGGCTGACCCTGCTTGAAGATCCTGTCTATATCTGCCATTTAAACAAAAGCGTCAATAACACCATCTCGTATAAGATCAATAATCATAAAATATGCCAACAAACCAGATTACAGCGGTAACAGAACTGGACAAATCACATTACAAAACTAAAGTATATGCAGGTGGTCATTTTATTTATGCGGACGAGCCTGAAGATCTGGGCGGAACCGATGAAGGCATAAGCCCGGGTGCACTTTTACTGGCCAGCCTCGGAAGCTGCACAGCGATAACGATGAGGATGTATGCTGACCGGAAAAACATAGCGCTGGATGCCATTAAAATAGAACTGGCGATCTGTAAAGAAGAGGAAATGAATAAGTCTACAACCATAAGCAGAAAGATTGAACTTACAGGTCAGATAGACGATGCCCAGCGTGAAAGGCTAATGCAGATTGCAGATAAATGCCCGATACATAAAATACTCAGCAATCCCATTACGATATTAACGTCTTAAATTCTCGATGGAATTCAGTACTATTCTATATTTATCAGTACAGCCTGATTAAGCCACCAATTGTGCTTTTACTGTTTTGACCAATCGGTCAATGTCAAATGGCTTGGAAATAAAGTCATTAGGGGAACCCGGCTGCTTGAGCAAATTCTGCAGGTTATGACTTGCAGAAATCATCACCACTGGAATGTTCTTAAACAACTTATGGGTTTTTATCTGCCGGCAAATGTCTCTCCCATCCATTCCGCCGAGCATGACATCCAATAAAATTAAATCCGGTCTCATTGATGCGACGACTTTGAGCACATCGATACCGCTGGTTAGGGTGGATACTTCATACCCCTCATCCTCCAATATAATCTTTATGACTTCGACTATATCCCTGTCATCATCCACTGCTAAAATCTTCATAGTCTTAATTGTTGCGTTGTATTGTTATTACTCTGCCATTTATATGCCACAGTTTTCATTTAACCTGAAATCAAGCCAAATATTTTAAATTAATGACATTAATTTGCATTGCTTACTAAAATAATTAGCATATTTACATCTCATTTACCAATTGATCCGAACTATGTATTATGCTGTAGTTGATATTGAAACCACAGGGGGATTTGCCTCCGGAAACGGAATTACGGAGATCTCCATATTGGTACATGACGGCTCATCTGTGGTCGACAGGTATGAAACGCTGATTGACCCGCAACAGGAAATACCTGCTTATATTGAGGCGCTGACGGGAATTAGCAATGCGATGGTGGCCGATGCACCTCTATTTGAAGAAGTAGCGGAAAAGATCTACGGACTGCTTCATGACAAGATCTTTGTGGCGCATAATGTAAACTTTGATTTTTCTTTTGTGCGACATCAGTTGGCTTTGTCGGGTTATCAGCTGCTTTGTAAGAAATTATGTACCGTAAGGATGAGCCGAAAATTGCTGCCTGGACATGCTTCTTATAGTTTGGGGAAATTATGTAAAGCTTTGGGTATTGAAATCAACAACAGACACCGGGCCGGTGGTGATGCGGAAGCTACTGCGGTCTTGCTGGAAATGTTATTTCAGGCAGATACAGAGGGGCTGATCTTGCAGACTTTGAGCCGTGGCGCCAAGGAACACGCACTGCCACCCAACCTGCATCGTTCTGAAGTGGACAAGCTGCCTTTAAGCCCGGGTGTATACTATTTCAAAAACCAAAAGGGCAAGGTCATCTACGTTGGGAAAGCCAAGAGTCTGAAAAAAAGGGTCTGCTCGCATTTTACCGGCAACAATATCAGCCGGCAAAGGCAAAACTTTTTGAAGGATATATACAACATAGATTTTGAAGTATGCGGTACGGAGCTGATGGCTTTTATCCTGGAGGCCGCAGAAATTAAACGCTTGTGGCCTGAAAATAACCGCGCTATGAAACGTTTTGAACAAAAGTATGGCTTATATGCGTTTGAAGACCAAAAGGGTTATACAAGGCTTGGCATCGACAAATATAAAAAGGACGTCCACGCGCTTTTTAGTTTCAATACGTTGCTGGAAGGCCATAACCTGTTGAGAATGCTGATCAGGGAGCATTTGCTTTGTGAAAAACTGTGCTATATCCAGCATGGAAGAGCGGCCTGTACCGCCCATTCCGAAGGAAACTGTGCCGGCGCCTGTGCCGGAAAAGAATCGGCCGCCGCTTATAATGTTAGGGTAAAATATGCAATGGAAGCGCTGAAAGCCATGTTGCCTTCTTTTGCACTCATAGATCAGGGCAGGAACGAGGAAGAACACAGTTGTCTGCTGGTGGAGCAGGGCAAGTTTTATGGCATGGGTTATATATCACATTATGCGGATATCACAAAACCAGCTATGTTAAAATCCGCGCTGCAGCCCTACCCTTCCAATGATTATATCCTGAATATGATCATTTCTCATGCCGAAGCTTTCCCTCAAAAGAAAATAGCAATCTGAGCTTAGTGGCTGGTCTTTTCTATTTTCCGGTGGATCTTCAGGGTTTCTTTTAGCGCCGCTGATCCGTACCAGGGGTAATATTCGGCATCCATGATCTGGCTCTTAATTACCGGATCGGTGGCGACCAACGCCTTTGCAGCTTCCACATTATCTACATCAAATATGAAGATTCCCCTGTAGTTTTTGTCGTTTTTGCCTAAGGGACCGGCTACTACCAGTTTGCCTTCTGCTGCCAGCTTGTTGATATTGGCCATGTGTCCTTTAAAAATGCTGTCTTGTGCACTTTTGGGCAAGCCCGTTACCGATCCTGATTTCAGTACGACAAGTACGTATTTTTTCATTCCATAGTCATCGGCCTTTAATTCCCTGGCCAGCTTCTCATCATAATTCTTATTGGTATCCTGCGCAATTGACCTCGCAGATACACCTGCAATACAGAATATTAGAGCGGTTGCAAAAGTGATTGTCGTTTTCATGGTAATTGTACTTTTAATCCGATAATTTAAAAATAGGCATTGTCCCCCATTAAGATGAATGTTTCATTAATAAAATGTTCAAATTAGATTTGTGCTTGTTCATGTGTTTTTATATCTTTGGCGCTCCATAAGGGACATGCCTTGGTAGCTCAGTTGGATAGAGCAACGGTTTTCTAAACCGTGGGTCAGGGGTTCGAATCCCTTCCAGGGTACTAAACCGGAATCAGAGTTTTAACAACTTGCTTCCGGTTTTTTTTATGACAGTTTGATAATTATCCTTACAGATGTGCAACGGACTCACAAATCACATGCCTCGATGATCTTCACGCCAGTTTCACCGGCAATTATAGCTTTGGCAGCCATTTTATAGAACAGAGAGTGTTCAACAATACCTGGCATCATCTTTACACGGCTGTTTAAATCCTGAAGATCCGGAAGTTCAGCAAAATAAATATCCGCAAGAAAGTTTCCATTTTCAGAAATCAGTGCTCCGTCTTTTTGATTGCTCATTCTCAATTTTACTTCCGCATCAGGAAATTCTTTATCCAGACGATCCTTTACCATTTGCAAAGCTAACGGCAGAATTTCGATCACCAATGGATAAACGGCATTAAGCTTAGGTACAGACTTTCCTTCATCTCCCATCAGAATAAATTCTTTGGCCATGGCGGCCAGGATTTTTTCAGCGGTATGGATGCCTCCACCACTTTTAAGCGCATTCAATTGTGAGTCAAACTGATCGCAACCGTCAAAATAGACATCCAGCTTATTAATCAGCAAAGGAGACTGAACGTTTAAGCCACTTTCCACCAGGTAGTTATTAGTCTTGAAAGAAGAAGAAACGAAAGTAACTGTTTCGACGAGATTCCTGTTTTGTTTTACCAGATCTATCAGATGAGCGACCGTGGATCCGGCCCCCAGGCCGATGGTATGTCCTTGTTTGATCAATCCCAGTGCTGCTTTAGCTGCTTCTTTTTTATAATCGGCCATAGCGGCAATTTAAAAAATTATTTTTTACCTATCTTGTAAAACATAATTTTCTATGATGAAACTAAAACAGCCACTCGGAAGGATCCTGATTTTGCTGCTGATCTTATTTAATACCGGCTGTGACCAGTTGACCAAGCTCGTAGTAAGGGAACATATAGACTATGATGAACAGATCCCAGTAATCAAAAATCACTTCACGATACTCAAGGTAGAAAATACCGGAGCTTTCTTAAGTTCAGGAGAGTCACTGCCTGTCCCGGTTAAGTTCCTTTTCCTTAGCCTGCTTCCCTTATTTATTTTAAGTTATGCGCTGTATTTTCTGATGGTTAAACGCAATTTAAACCGTTTGCTCATTGTTGGGATCAGTTGCATCATCGGAGGAGGCCTGGGCAATCTTTATGACCGGATGGTTTTTGGGTCTGTAACTGACTTCCTGCACCTTGATTTCATAGTCTTCCAGACAGGTGTATTTAACCTTGCAGACTTGTCTATTTCCTTAGGCACATTATTGATTCTGATCAGTCTGTATTATAAAAAAGCTGTCCCTGTTCCTGCGGAGCAATGAAAGCATTATTTATTTATTCCTGAAAATACGGCTTTCCTCAATATTCCGTTATCGGTGTCTCCTCCGTACTCCCAATACATTGCACCAAGCATGCCGCGGTTCAGCAAATAAGCGCATTTAACAGCGATGGATTCCGGGGTTTCGTAGGTGCAGACAAATTCGCCTCTGTCATTTTCCAGAAAAGGGACCCTCGCCTCTTCATCCCACTGCATCTTAAATCCCTTCAGGTTCACGATCTCCCTGTAGTCAATAAAATCTGCAATGCCATCCTTACCGTGTCCGTAAAAAGGAATTCCCAATACAAGCTTACCCAATGGCATACCTGCATTCAAATGCGCGGTTACAGCTTCGTCTACACTAATACCGCTGGTATATTTGGAACGGTAAAGTCCGGCATGGTGATATGGCGGACGGCCCATGTCGTAAGTCATGATATTTACAAAATCAACTGCAGGCTCAATGGCTTTGAAATCTATGTATTTAGCATCAGCGACAGAAGCCAGTGTCAGCAATTTTGATTTCCTGATCTTGTTTCTGATCTCCTGCATAAGTGATGTATAGTTTCGGGTATCATCCGGAGATGACGATATTTTAGCGGCGTTGCTGGTCGGATATTCCCAGTCGATGTCTATGCCGTCCAGTCCGAACTCGTTGATTACACGCAAGCAGTCTTCCGCAAATTTCTTCCTGTTCTCTGCCGTCGCTGCCATTTCACTAAATCTGCCGCTGCCCCAGCCGCCGACAGACAGCATAATTTTTAGCTGTGGTGCATTGTTTTTTAGGCTTACCAGGCTTTTAAGGCGCTTTTCATTGTCAATACGGATGCCATCGAAAGTATTGTTTACATGGCCGAAAGCATAATTGATGTGCGTTACGTAGGCCGGGTCAGGCATAACCTTGGTCCAGGAGGTCAGGTAAGCTACTATTATTTTCTTTCGGCCGGCACTTGCGTTGGCAATCTTAGTCTGTGCAAAGCCAGAAATCGCTAACAGTGACATCAAGAGGATTAACCTGACTCTACACATCCTCCATCCCGTAATGTTTTAAAACATCAGCGGGTACACCCTCCCAGACGTTTGGCTGATTGCCCATATAACCGACATCTTTAATCCCAATTTCTGTAGTATAAAAACCGGAAGCCGTGAGATTGCGCATCAGACTAAAGAAATTGACACCCGGCTGCATCCCCGGTTTCACTTTTCCTGGATAAGCGATGTCTTCCACTATAGCGATCTGCTGATCCGAAGAAACTTCTTTAAATGATTTTCCAAACCGGCTCAGGGACTGCATGTCCAGCCATTTCAACCCACCCCGCATCGGTATCTGGTGGTATGGCATATCCTTAACTATAAATTCAATAAAATCGGGAACTTTAGCATCAGTAGCGCTGCCGGATTTATCATCTTTCGGAATGATGATATCAGCCAAAACGGCTATTGTAGCCATTTCATGCTCGCTGAAGAATTTATAGGAATTTAATTGCCTGTCCCGCTCTGTTTCAAACTGCTGCCTTCCGGGTTTTGTTTTTTCATCAACTTTAGCAACTGTTTCTGTTTCCTTACCTGGTTTGCACGCTTCAAGTACAATACCTGTACTTACAGCAGTTAAACCCAATACCTTTAATGATTCACGTCTGTTCATATTTATAGATTTAGATCAGCTTAGATTTAATTTTTCTTTTTGCTGCAAAATGTATTCTGCAGTACGCATGGAGAGTGCCAGAATAGTCCATGTTGCATTTTTATCGCCCTGTTGCACAAAAGGCCCTGCATCTACCACGAAAAGGTTTTTACAGTCATGAGCCTGGCACCACCTGTTAAGCGCAGATTTTTTGGGATCATCACCCATTCTGACTGTGCCCACCTCATGGATGATCTTACCGGGTGCCTCCAGACCATAATTGGTTTCCGGCCCTGGAATACCTGAGGTAATTACTGCACCCATGCCATGCATGATCTCCTGGAAAGTTTCCTGCATATGCTTTGCTTGTTTTACCTCTTCCGGTGCCCATTTGTAGTTAAACCTAAGCACCGGTATTCCAAATTTATCCACTACGTTCGGGTCTATCTCACAATAATTGCTTTCCCTCGCTATCGCCGTTCCACGTCCCGCCATACCAACGCTCGTACCGTACCAATGCCTGTAGTCATTCTTCAATGAAGCACCATATCCGCCTTTTCCGTTCAGATTTTCAATACCCCAGCCAAAACCATAGCCCGGCATCCCCATTCCACCACCATACTCAATATGGTAACCTCTCGGGAAATCCAGTTTTTTGTTGTCCAGCCACCATGGAGAATAGATGTGCACGCTTCCCACGCCATCTTCATTGTATCTTTTACGGTCTACCAGCTGAGGCAGATAGCCACCCAAGCTTGCTCCAGTAGAATCATGCAGGTATTTACCTACCACTCCAGAGTTGTTTGCCAGTCCGTTAGGGTGTGCCGGTGATTTCGAATTGAGCAGTAACCGTGCTGACTCACAAGCACTCGCCCCAAGTATCACGATTTTTCCATTGACCTGATATTCCTGGAGATCTTTTGTATTTACATACGAAAGACCTGTAGCTTTCCCGGTTTTATCCGTGATTACCTCCCTCACCATTGCATTGGTGATTACCTTAAGATTACCTGTATTTATAGCGGGAATCACTAAGCAGGAAGAAGCTGAAAAATCGCCGTAAACTTTACACGACCTGCCGCATTGCCCGCAATAAAAACATGGCGCACGGTCCTTATTGCCTTTCAGTTCTTCAGTAAGCACAGAACCCCTTCCCGCAATTACGTTAACACCAGCTTTTTTTGCCCCTTTTTTTATAAACAATTCATTGAGCCTGGGCTTTGGCGGTTTCATGAATATCCCGTCCGGTTCACTTTCTATCCCTTCAACAGTACCATAGATACCAATCATACGGTCAATTTTGTCATAAAAAGGTTTTAACTCCTGGTAAGTAATGGGCCACTCATCAGTAAGTCCGTCTTTTGGTTTAAAATCGTCAGGTCCCATCCGCAAAGAAATCCTGCCCCAGTGGTTTGTCTTACCGCCAAGCATCCGGGAACGGAACCAGGAAAATTCCGAATTGTCCTTTTGGGTATAAGGTTCGCCGTCAAGTTCCCAACCTCCGTAAGCAGCGTCAAAATCACCGAAGTGACGGGTCGTGCCCGCACCTCTTCTGGGTGATTCCCATGGCCATTTTAATTGTTGTGAATCTGTTCTCGGATCAAAATATTCGCCGGCTTCCAGCATCAAAACTTTTAGGCCTGCATTTGCCAGTACATAGCCTGCCATACCGCCACCCGCACCTGATCCCACAATTACGGCATCATACTCAGTGGCTGATTTTTTAATTTCAAACTCGCTCATTTGTGTATTTGGTTATAAAAGTTCAAAACCTGACAGGCTCAACAGAACCTGTCAGGTACTTGACAGTAATATACAAATTTTTGATATTCAGCGAATGAAATAAAAGTTATTTATTGAATTTTGTTACAAGAACAATCGCTGATATGACCATCAGTGAAACCATCTATTTATACTCATATTTACTGATACTGGCTGGTTCGGCGGCAGCATCAGGGTTTGTAGAACTTGAGGTAAGTGGATAACCATCATTGTCATAAGTGTACGTCGTTACATCTCTTACAATTGTCTGATTATTAAAGGCTGTAGCGACACTGGTCAATTCATTTTTAGCAAAATAGGCGAACAAATTGACAGGAGCGATCAGGTATTTTAAATTTAGTCCTAAAAAAGGCGATTTATTATTTCCGTAGGTCGCTGAAATCGTGAATTTGCCATCCGGGACCGTAACTTCTACTTTAGACAAATTGTTATTCTGATAGGTCATCTTATAAGTAGCGACCTCATTGTCCAGATTCTTTGCCTGCATCTCTGTGATGACCCCATTCGCCACAGTATAAGTTAGCGCCTCTTCAGCTACGACGGCTAAGTTAGTGTAAGTTGTATGCTTACCAGTCACCGGAACATTTGCTCCGTTGTAAGTGACTTCAAATACATCTTTATTTTCGTCACTCTCGAATTCATATTTAACAAGGTTCCCGTTGGCACCATAGGTGAAAGTCGTTTTTTCGCTGTTGTTTTGTGCGTTGTAAGAAACAAGCCTATTTTGGGAATCATAATTTGCCACATAGGTGGTTTGAACGTCGTCCTCAGTTGTGGTGATTTTGCTGATGTACTTTACTTTTCCGTTTTCGTCTCCGTTAATAGGATTGTCTTTGTCTTTTTTACATCCCGCTGCTAGTACCGTGAAAAGAGCGATCATTACTGCAATTTGTTTTTTCATTGATTTCTATTTGTTATTTAAGGTTTAAAAATGCATTGTTAATTATAGCCTGACAAACTCTACCCTTCGGTTAGATGCTTTACCTGCGGGCGCTCTATGGTCTAACATTTGACAAAAATTTATAGGGTGAAATGCCATAAACAGCCTTAAAGGTCATTAGAAGGTGGTTAACGGAAAAACACGATGCATAGGCAACATCTTTGAGACTAAACTTTTTATGTAGTTTTTTATAATATACTCCCGGGCTATTGCCGTTCTTTTCAAAATGTCCGTACGTGTACTTTCCTTCTGTACATTTAATTCCGATCCACTGTACCCGGTGACACAATTAGCAGACCAGTAAATCACATGATTGTTTTCCATAGCGTATTAATTTATAACCGTAAAATTAAATACACTCAGATCACGCCGCCTCCGCAGGATAGCTGAATTAGAAAACTACGTACATTTACTTAGTTTTAGATTCAGCTGATCCACATTCTTGAGCAAATAACCGCTTGCCCCGTTCCTGATCATCTGCTTTACATAATGTAACTCATCCATATTGGTGAGCGCAATTATTTTTATATCAGGATAGCATCTTGTAATGGTCCGGCACAGGTCCACTCCATTCATATCAGGCATCTGAATATCTAGCAACACATCGGGTTGATTTTCGTCCAGACAATCCAACAGACCCTTACCATTAACAGCTGAGAAAAGAACCTGAAAATTGCTGCCGTCAAGCATTCCCTTTATGCCCTGCATAACGAGCAAATGATCGTCAGCTATTCCTATTGTAATCGGCATCATACATTAATTTGCTATTTTTTTTAATATTCACCGGTTGCTCTATTAGATACTGTGTCACATCAAACTCAACAAAAACCGTTGTACCACTGTCTTCGGAGGTCTCTATTTCTACATATCCGCTCACAGCAGCAATTCTTGATCTGAGATTGCTAAAACCCACTCCTTCTTCGCCTTTTAAACCAATTCCATTATCTTCCACCGTGATCGAAAGCATACAGTCGTGATAACTCATTTGTACCAAAGCATAAACTGACAGTGAATGCTTAATCACATTATTGATCAATTCCTGAATGACCCTGTACACCAATAGCTCAAAACCATTTTCCATCCTGGGAACTTCATCAACCTTAATATAATTAATTTTAAAAGTAGGTGACTGAAGCCGGGAGAAGCAGATAAAGTCCTCCAATGCCATCATGGAGATCCTTTGCCCGCCTTGAACACTCAGCTTCCTCTCCGTTTATCATGGCTTTAAGAATCTGCAGTTCTTTTGCTTTTTCCAGCACATATATATTTTGCTCCGTGATCTTCTGTTTATGCCGATATCGAAGGTAAGCCAGCAAAATGCTAATGGCCAAAATAATTACAAGATGAGAAAATCCGGAAACTTCGTCCTCACCGCATCCCAGTATTAATGAGCTGGTTAAAGAGCGCGTTGGCCTGAATGAAATGCCCGTTTAATGCGCACGATCTGGCAAGCTGCATAAGCGTCATTAAGTTTACCCCGGGGTGTTTAGTAATTACGCCCAATTTCTCTGCCCTCAGTGCATAAGCCAGTGCCTTTTCTTTATTTTTAGTTCAGTAAAAATAATAGACAGCATATTCAGGGAGCTTTAGATCTCCACTTTGTTGTCTGTTTTTTCTATAATTCTGGCAGCATCCAAAAGGTTATTGGCCGCAATCTGTCCCATTATAAATCCGACCTTACCGATTTCGGATCGCTTTTTGGGCATAAACAGCCGACCTGATACATAAAAAAAGCACCCTTTAGCAGGATGCTTTTTTACCACGGTCAGGTTTGCTGGTTTAGTTAGACGATTGTCGCAGTAAGTTTACCTGCACTTACTGATGTACTGTAAATTTTCAGGGCCCGGGTATTTCCTGCTGAACCCTGCGGCCCCTGCAGTACCGCACCAGAAGTAGAATACTGAGAAAAATGCAATTGACACTCTACCCTGTTTGCCGCCTGTTTCCAGACCAGGTTACCACCCTGGTGCGGACAGAGAGACTCTGTGGCCACAAATGAAGCTGGAGTATCGCCAGCTGCAATCCTGTAAAATAAAACACCACCAGCCACAGTATAATCACCAATGGCTTTTAGCTGAGTAGCAAGATCTATAACGGCAGTGTTGCCGCCACCGCCTCCGCCACCACCGCCTGGAGGAGGATTTGTTGGTGGTTTTTCAGGTCCGTCGCTGCCTTTTCCACAGCCGGACATACATGAGCCGGTACATACCAGTGCCAGTCCCAATCCTAATGATTTGAGAAATTCGTCGCGTTCCATAGTTTTGATTTTTAGTTTAGTAAATCTTTGATTGCTTATCCGGGTCTTTGTTCTTTGATTTAAACAGTGTGAAATTTCTGGAAATGGTAAATCCAAAACGGACACCACCTTTATTCCAGGACTTTTTAGTATTAGAAATAAAATTATTTTCCACTATATACTCTGAATTCATAAAATTCAGAGAGAAAATATGCCCGCCGGTCTCAATTTCCAAACCAACACCAAGCGGATTATAATAGTCCGTCACAAGATCAGTAGGCCTTGAAAGACCATTTACCAGTGTATAGTCAGCGATAAAGGAAAGCCGCCTGGTCAGTTTCATTCTGCCGGCAAAACCGAGAACAAACAGATTGTTTGGGTCTTCAGGATCAGAAGGGTTTTGTCTCAGCAAATAACCAGGCATTACCTCAAGCGACAACCGCGAAGAGATCTTCCTCGAGATGATCCCCTGGAGAAAATAAGAGAACCTGTCTGAATACTGAGCAAACTCACTTTCACTAAAAGGTTCACGGGCAATCCAGCCCATTTGGGCAAATACAGTAAGATTTACCGGCATGCCTCCTTCACTTTTCTGTCTCAGCAACTTATACTTCCCTGAAAAATTATACAGTTCATCCTGCTTGCTTCTTCCGACAGCTACAGTAAAATCATCAGTGACGCCATAGTCCAAACCAATGAATAAGTCCGAAGCGACATCCAAACCATACAAAGTATGGGCACTGCCAAACTTACCCCCGATATCTCCAAAATGATGACGGATCCGCAGGTCCAGGTCGTGTTTCTTTTGGGTCTCACTGGAATGGGACAAAACAACCCGTGTCGCTTTAAAGACAGCCTCGACAGGTGCTGGCACCACGTTGCTGTTCAATGTCTTCATTAAGGAATCTGCATCCTGGGCATTAACAACTGTTAAACCTAAGGCCAGCAGCGAAAAAGTGATGAGCAAAAATTTGAACTTATTCATAATGGGTTATTTTACTTGATTAAACTGTCCGTTGAGTTTTACGCTGATTGATTCAGCTATTTTAGCAAACACCAGCCTGGGTATATCGATCTTGTGATCCACGCATGCTACTTTAAACTGGCTCTCCACCCTAACCACCCCGCCCCTGACTGAAATCCTGCAGGGGATAGTCCTTTGCTTGTCCACACCATGCAGTGAAAGCACACCAGTTACATTTGCATTATAATCGCCGTCTTTAGTAAGGTCCGCAGACTGATCCAACACTCCTTTAAACTTAGCCAGCGGATACTTATCACTTTCTATATAGTTCTCATTAAAATGCTCCTGCATCAGCTTGCGGTCAAACTCCAGCGTCTTCACGGCAAGCTGCACCACTACTTCCCTTGTCTTGGCGACGATTACGCCTGTCCCCTGATCACTGACCGCTTTAATATCTTCGAGAGGAGTTGATGAAAACATCCCTATCCTTATATTTTTGCTTACAAAGCTCTGGGCGGCCGCATCAGCAAAAAACAGAACAAGACCCAGCAGGCAACATCCTCTAATTATTTTTTTTGTCCAAGTCATAACGTAGTTTTAATGCTATTCCACTCGATTTAAGGTTGATATTACCCTCTCCAACACCAGATAACGGTATCTTAACAAATGGCTCAAGCCCTATTTTTAAATTGTTGTTCTTTAATTTTATAAAATAAGTAGCCGACAGATCGACGACACTCAGCAGGTGCTGATTGGCATTGGCTTTCCGCAGCACCCTCTGTGTCTCCCCGCCATATTGATTGTTGTATTTAAAAAGATAATCCTCTTTCAGCATCAGGTAGCTTGATATGCCAGCATTTACATTTATAGTTCTGCGGGCGTTGTCCGCAACCCGATATGAAGCCGTAAGAGGAACTTCCAGCACATTACAAGTAGCATCCAGATCTGTTAAATTATTTTTCAGCCATGTAGCATTTGTGTTCGGAAAATTATACCTGATACCGCCGGCACCGCTGTATTTTTTGATGCTATACCGTACCCCGGCTTGCAGGTCTAACTTCTTAGAAATTCCAAAACCAAGAGTTAAACCTGCATTAAACCCGGGGTCACCCCCCACTACCGAACTCGCCGAATTAAATTCAGGCCCTGCGCTTATAGCCAAACTAACCGGCAAGCTTCTTTTAACCTTTATTTCTTTTTTGCCAGGCAGCCCCTGATCCGGGACCGGAGTTACTTTCTTAATCATTGACGGCCTCATGCGCTGATCCATATCGGACATCGTCAGACCGCTCAACTGATCAGCAGGAATCGGATTGATCAGGACAGCTCCTGACAATTGTTTATTAAATCCTTCACCAGCTAAGTCTTGTACCGGCATTACCCGATCCGGATTGTAATTCATTTTTGCAGTCCGCTGATTTTGGATCACCACAGGAGTAATCTTTTCTCTAACAGAATTCACCTGATTTTCAACAGTAACAATACCCTTTGTTTGATCAATTTCAGGTGTCATTTTATCCCGGGGCACAATTGTATCCGCAGGTACAGTTTTTTCAATTTGCTTCTTATTTGATACCCGATCAATATGCTGATCATGCGTCTTTTCAAAAGAATAATAGCCCCATACTCCTGCCAGCAATGCAAGCAACACCAAAGCAGACTTTCTGAAAAACACGATCCGGTCCCTGCGTTTAAGTTTTCGCTCCATTTTATCCCATGCTGCTTCCTCAAACTGCGGATCAGCATCGAATACCTTTTTTCTAAAGGTGGCATCAAACTCGTTGTCGTTTAATTCCATGAGTCTATTAATTTTCTATTAAATGAGTGTCCTTTAACATTCTTTTCAGTTGTTCCCTTGCTTTAAACAAATTCGATTTCGATGTACCAACAGAAATTGAAAGCATATTTGCGATTTCCTCGTGCGAGTAACCATCAATAGCGAACAGGTTAAACACTGTCCTGTAGGCAACAGAAAGCTTCTGTACAAGTCTGATCAGGTCCTCATAATTTATTTTTGAAAGAATACTTTCCCTGTCCTCCATTTCGTGTTTTGCATTCAATTCTTCCATTTCAATACGTTTTATTTGCTTCCTATAATGATCAATAGACGAATTGATCATGATCGTGCTGAGCCATGCCTTAAACGGTTTATCCGGATCATATTTATGGATATTTATAAACACCTTCATAAAACCGTCGTTCACGAGTTCCAAAGCTTCATCCTTATCCTTTGCGTAGCGAATACACATCCTCATAGAATAGCTGTAAAAGATCTGGTAAAGCCCTTTCTGACTCTTCCTGTCTCTTTTCTTACAGCCATTAATTAAATCCTGAATAAGTAAATCGTCCACGTAAATAGTTTAATTCATCTATACTTACAGTTACGAGCCTTTTTTTGATTAGGTTGCCTGATAGTGAAATAAAATATACGATTTTTAATGTCAGGTTAAAAACTTGATAGAGTCCATATTATTTGGTAATCTTGAAACCATACGCAATCCCCGCGGAGAACTGCATTCCGGGCTATTATCATAAACAAAAACCTAATGCAAGAAAAAGTACCTGGCCCCGAGATCTTAGAATCTAAACAGCATTTTGAAATACTTGATGGACTAAGGGGTATAGCTGCCTTCGCAATTGTAATTTTCCATTTTATGGAAATGGTCTACCCTCCTGGCGATAACTTTATTGCACATGGTTTCCTGGCGGTAGACTTCTTCTTTTGCTTATCCGGATTTGTGATTGCCTATGCCTACGACGACCGTTTACAAAAAATGGGCATTGCGACATTTTTTACATCCAGGCTGATCAGGCTCCATCCACTGGTTATATTGGGTTCTGCACTAGGGCTGCTGGCTTTTATATACGATCCATTTGGCGGAAACCCGGAGGTTTATAGTGCGGGAAAAGTGGCACTTATTTTCATCTGCTCCATTCTGCTGATCCCTTTTCCGGTAATTACTGAACGCTCCTTTAATCTTTTTGGTCTCAATGCGCCATCCTGGTCATTATTCTGGGAATATGTTGCAAATATCCTGTATGCTTTTGTACTTTCCAGGCTCCACAGACGCTACTTGCTGGCTCTCGCCCTTATATCTGTATTTGTGCTTTGCTACGCAAGCTACCATGCCGGCGGATCCTTACTGGGCGGCTGGGCCGGTGAAAACTTTTGGGATGGCGGTGCGCGCATATTTTATTCCTTTTTAGCCGGAATGCTCATTTACCGTTTCAACTGGATCATTAAAACAAAACTGGGTTTTGCAGGCCTATCAATTCTGCTGTCACTGGCCTTTGTGATGCCCTACACAACCTGGAATTGGCTGACGGAACCATTGGTAGTATTGGTTTATTTCCCTGTATTAATTGCCCTTGGCGCCGGAGCCCGAATATCGCAGCGCCTCAAAAAGATCTGCGTATTTTTCGGTAAAATATCCTATCCATTGTACATGACACACTATGCGGTGATCTGGATGTTCTTAAACTACTACACCGGCCATAAGCCAGGAACAAGCCAGCTTGTGCTGATTATCATTACCGGAACCGGCTTATTGCTACTTATCGCATACCTGGTAATGATATTTTATGACATCCCTATCCGCAGATATTTAACCAGCAGAAGAACAATTAATCGTCCGTCAAAATGAAAAACTTAAGCTTAAGATGGTCAGACCTGGATCCTAATTTTCACCTTCGGCACAGCAGTTATTATGACCTCGCTGCACAGGAAAGGATTGACATCTTGCATCAGTATGGCATCACCATAGAAATGATGAAAGCAGAAAATGTCGGTCCGGTCCTATTCAAAGAGCAATGCGAATTCAAAAGAGAGATCCATCTCAATTCCAGGATCCACATTGTTACAAAGCTGCTGAAAATGAAAAAGGACGCTTCTTTCTGGATCATCCAGCATGAATTTCTCTCAGAAGAAGATAAGCTTCATGCCCTGATCAAAGTTGAGGGGAGCTGGATTGACACTGTTAAAAGAAAATTGGCCAGACCTGCCCCGGAGGCAATTCAGTCCGGACTGGAAGGATTCCCAAAAACTGAAGACTTTGAATACCTGTAAACCGTCCATAAAAAAAGCTCCCGATTTTCACCGGGAGCTTTTTTTATATAATTCAAGGAAAGATTACTTCGCGTTCTTTTTCTCTGTAACTTCAGTACGAATCTCCTGAGCAAGTCCTTTCAGATCTTGCATTGCTTTACGTACCCTGGTACCAGCAGCACCATTACCTGAATTATAAAATTTGTCTGCATCTGCTTCAACACCAGCAATAAGAGCTTTTAGTTTTGAAAATTTTTCCATGTTTTTCTTCGTTTAAGATTTTTAAATTATTAGATATAACGCTTTAAAGTTAATAATTATTGGATTTGCTCCAAATGAATATTAAACAATCTGAGTAAAAACTCAGGTATTGTTGATATTTAGTTTGATCATTTGTCCATTTTTCACCGATTCGTCGCATGCAAAGGCGATTTTCAGGCTGTTAACCGCATCTTCTGTCGGTTCAGTAAGGTCAATATTTTCCCTTATAGCCTTCAAAAAATACCGTTGTTCACGGTTGCACAACTCCTGATGCCCTGGTTCATCTGTCAGGTCAATCCACTCATCAGGCCTGCTAAATTCATCATCAATACCCAGGTCCGCATAATGAACTTTTATCGATTCGGTTTTTGTATGGGCATCTATATTGTCAGAATTTCCTGCAGCCCCTGCTTTTTTTGCCATAATAGACACCGACCCCTTAGGTCCGAAAACGTCTTTAACGAAAAAAGCATTGTCACTGACCATCGGGCCCCAGCCCGCTTCATACCACCCAACAGAACCATCTTCAAAGCGGATCTGCAACTGACCGTAATTGTAATTCCACTCCGGGATATCATCGGTCAGTCTCGCACCGATAGCACTTACCTGAACAGGTCTGGAGCGCGTCATCTGGCACATGATGTCTATATAATGCACGGCACAATCCACTATCGGGCTCAGGCTCTTCATCAAATTGCGGTGTACGGTCCACTTCGGACCATGGCTTTGCTGATTTAAATTCATCCGCATCACCAAAGGTTTTCCCATCTCCCGGGCCAGTTCAGTGAACTTCTCCCAGGAAGGATGATACCTGAGGATATACCCAACCAAAAGCTTCTTATTCGCCTTTTTTGCTGCCTCAGCAACCCTTATCGCACCCTCAATAGAATCAGCAAGCGGTTTTTCTATAAACACATGACAGCCGCTTTCAAATGATTTAACGGCGTAAGCCTCATGCGTATCCGGATAAGTTGATATACAGACCGCATCAGGTTTAGTGATTTCAAGCGCTTCATAGAAATCGGCATACAGGTCATATCCGCCGCCAAGTTTCGAATTCAGCACATCCTTACTCCTGCCCGTTGAAACAAGTCCGCAAATTTCAAAACCATCCAAAGTATGATAGGCAGTGGCGTGAGAAGCCCCCATATTCCCGCAGCCCACAACCAATACCCTTAAATTTTTGCTTGTCGACATCGCTGTAAGTTTAAACTCCTAAACTCCAGCCCTGACGATACTCCCGTTTCACAAACTGGTTCACATCGTCAAAATTGGTCACTTTCATGTTCACCTTATCCCAAAGCATCTTTAGATCTCGTCCCGGGTAACTGATCTGTCCGGCGGCGTTCTTACGCTGCACATCCGTTCCCCTGATGGCCAGGTTGGCAATCAGCAGGGTCTCCGTAAGCGGGCCCGCAATCTCAAAAGGAGAACTCAGCTGCATCTTTCCATACCCCGCAATCGCAGCATCCGCAAACTGGGTATAATGGCCGGCTTCCTGACCCGGCACACGCGGGATACTGATCCTGGTCTTATCAGATTCATTTCGTGACAGCGGTAACAATCTTGGATTTTTGCCATACGTCTCACAGATC
>Ga0307414_10000588_pt1 | contig 18791 bp, 16 predicted proteins | sample DK1Ometagenome_FD_203804 | JGI IMG/M metagenome (GOLD analysis project Ga0307414, IMG submission 203804) | Maize rhizosphere microbial communities from greenhouse at UC Davis, California, United States - DK15-O-3 | ecosystem: Host-associated > Plants > Roots > Rhizosphere > Soil | place: USA... | reverse complement strand
AAATTTGGATTGATACAAATTACAAGACAACGCGTTCGTCCAGAAATGAACATTGAAACCCGCGAGGAAAATCCAGACGGTGTTATTAATGGCGCAGACGTTGAAGCTCCTATAGGCATTGTGTCTAAAATAAATCACGACCTAGAGCAATTATTTAAAAAAGACTATAAAAAGCTGACTTTAAACACACATCCTTTTATAGCAGCCTTCTTAACAAAAGGTTTTCCATCAATACGTTCAAAATGGTTTTTTGAACACAAAAAATGGGTTAAAGTTTTACCAAGAGACGCTTACACATATTTAGAATACCACTTTTTTGATAAAAATGGTAATCAAATTAAATAACTTAAACCCCTTGCTTTCAAAAAGTAAGGGGTTTTTTTATTTAAAAACATATAACTCCCCATAGTTTTTTTATATTTATATATCTATTTTAAAAGACTAAAAAGCAATATATCTTTACAACTTAAAAACCAACTAACCACCATGAAACATTTCAAAATTTGTGCATTTATAATTCTATTCGTTTGCAATTTTTCTGTTTGGGCTCAATTTAAAGATAAACAAACTGATAAAGGGAAATGGGAAAACCCTTTCCTTAAAGACCAATTAAATTCCGCCTATACCATAAGTACAGAATATGAAACTTCTGAAGCGAATAATATATTTAAGGTAAAAGAAAATTCAATTGAAGCCCTCTATACTTGGGAAGGTGAAAAAGCTCCCTTTGCAATTATAACCACAAATAAAGAATATAGTTATTATAATCTAGAATTAGAATATAGATGGGGAGAACGAAAATTTGCCCCAAGGTTAGAAGAAAAAAGAGATGCAGGAATTTTATATCACATTCAAGGGGAAAAAATAATTTGGCCAAGAAGTTTAGAGTGCCAAATACAGGAAGGAGATACTGGTGATTTATGGGTAATTAGAGGCCCCAAAGTAACTGTGCTGGAAAGTGATGGAAACGAGAAATTTTTAGATTCAAAAACATCGGAATATCTTCGAAATGTTAGATACAAAAATTTTGAAATTGATGGATGGAATAAAGTAAGACTAGAAATTAGAGGGTCAGAATCTGCCAAATATTATGTAAACGGACATTTGGTTAACGAAATTAAAAATTTGCTAGACATAAATGGAAATCCATTATCAAAAGGCACTATTTCTTTACAAGCAGAAGGGGCCGAATTAACTTATAAAAACATACGAATTCAAGAAATACAAAATTAAAACCACATTGGTTTTACCTTCGTTTTATTTATTCTGAATAATAGTGAGTTATGCTTTGTATTTAATTCCGTTGAATCTTATAAAACTCTTGAAAAAGAACCTCATTCTAACAACCAAATTAAACCCACAATTTTTTTAGATTACTATTCTTTAAATATCTAAATTCGTTTAGCAAGTCTGTTCCCATAGCTCATAGCTTGTAATGGGTAAAGACGAATGTTCTATTTTTTAATTATAATCCCAAATCATGTTAAACGACTTAATTGAAATAATAGTTCATACGGATGATGCGCTTTTAGCCCTCGTTTCAGAAAATATATTATTAGCTTATTCATTGCTTTTTTTAATTATTATGTTGGAAACCGGATTAATAGTTTTCCCTTTTTTACCAGGGGATGGTTTGTTGTTTTCGGCTGGTGTTGTAGCGGCTTCTACAGATTTAAATGTTTGGATATTACTTATTGCGCTTATGATAGCGGCAACAATCGGTAATATTGTGAATTATTATGTGGGGAAATTGCTGGGGGAGAGCTTTAAACAAAGCAATAATTATTTTGTAAAAAATTATTTAGTCAAGCATTTGCCCAAAGCACAGGAATTCTACGATAAACATGGCGAAAGAGCCATCATTTTTGGACGCTTTTTACCCATAGTGAGAACCTACATCCCATTTTTGGCAGGAGTAGTTAGTATGGATAAGCAAGAGTTTATAAAAAACACCATTTTTGGAGCCGTTGCCTGGATATCCATATTTGTATTAATAGGTTTCTTTATTGGAGAAATACCATGGGTAAAGAACAATTACGGACTCATTTTTATTGCACTCATCATCATCACACTGCTCCCTTTGGTGTTTTCAGTATTCAAAAAAATGAAGAACTAAGGCACCAGCTTCCTAGAAGATTTTCTTAGTGAAATATTTGAGTAATTCTAAAAGCATGAATGCTAAAAACTATTCACTTCTCACCATTCACTTTTCACTATCACGGCTTTTTAAAGTAAAACCCCACAAAGTACAACATTGTAATCATATTTCCAAATTGTGAGACACATTGGGACGATTTGACACAATTTGAGACGATTTGGGACACTTGCCAAAAAAGTAGGGGTTTTGTTCGAGTGTTGTTCGAGATTCGTTCGAGGATGGGTTTGGTGTATTTTTTAAAAATGGGGCTTTGCCCGAACAATGGGCGAACCAAACCAAAACCGATGTAAAAGAAGTACCTATTACGCGCTATAAAAACAAGAATAAAAACAATGCTAACGGCGTTTATAAAAAACAGAATATTGTTTGGTTGTTTTGTAAGAAAAGACTATGTTTGGTATATATTTCATAAAGCAAAAAATGAACAAAAAAATATACGGAACAAAAAATATTAAACTTGGGCATATCCTTCAAAATTGGTAGCATAAGCTGATAAAAGTTCCGCATATAAACAAGTTAGGTAACATTTGAATGAACAAGAATCAAAGAAAGATATACCAAAGAATTGCTGGACAGATTACAATCAATCTTTTAAATAAAAAATGGAAATGTCTTGTAGAAGAATGTGACGAAAATTCTATTAATTCACATTATCTTCAACGTAATGGAATCCTAAATTCTTTAACCGAAAATGGTCATTTAATAGAAATTAAACTAGCTGATATTTTTAAATTTGATGAAAACAAGATACCTATTAGTTTCAATCAAATTGGAATTAAGAAAGCATTTTCAAAACCTATTTTTTGCGCAAAACACGATTCTGAAATTTTTAACGAAATTGAAAATCAAGAAATCGATTTTGATTCATATAAAACCTTTATTCTCTTAAGTTACAGAGTTACATCTGCTGAATTACGAAAAAAAGAATTTGCAATAGAAAGACAAAAAAGATTACTTAATGCACAAACTTTAAAAGGAATTCTCAACGAACAAATTCATGAAAATCAAATTAAAGATTATAACCTAGGTGTTGAAGATTTAAAAATTACAAAAAGAGATTTAGAATTAGAATTAAAAAAACCTCAAGACAATTTTAAATTCATAAAACTTGAATTTCCACTAATTGAAACGTATTCATCAGCTATATTTAATGTAACTAATTACCCACCATTAGACAACGTTTTTATTCATACCATTCCTCATTCTAATCAGTTAATAGTATTAATAGGGTTTAATAAGAATTACACAAACAAATGGATTGAAAATTACGTTGAATCTTGGCAAAAATTAAAACCTGAAAATTTAGGAGAAAAACTAACAGAATTATTCATTGAACACATAGAGAATTGGGGAATATCACCTAAAGTTTATAGGACTATTGACAATAAATTAAAAAATGAGTTTATTGAAAGCTATATGACTTATATGATTCAAGAATATCCGAAAAATAAAATTAACTTATTTAAAAACGTTACCTAACAATGTATATAAAAAATAGGCGAAACAGTAATAAAATGAAGACTTTTGGCTCGTATCAAAGTTTGTGTTCAACCGAAAGTTTCGTGCTTCGCAACCGCCTACCTTTCATATACTAACCGTTGTACACCATTTTGAAACTACCATTGTGAATGCCAAATTTATTTAGTCCAGAGAAGTTTAATATGTTTGGATTTACAAAAGAAATTAAAGTTTTAGGACAAGATTTTACTAAATCAAAAACCGAATTGAGAATCCCTTTTGATAATGTTAGCTTTTATACTTGTGTCGATTATAATCAGAAAACCTGTATTAAATTAGGAACAACTGAAAATGAAATCTATGGAGCAATAAGAATGTCAAATTATAATTTTCGAGGTGTTGATTATAAAATGATTGAGAGGGTTTGTACAATAGAAAAATACAGAGGTAAAGGAATAATGAAGTTACTTTATTCTCATTGTCTTGAAATTGGATTTAATCTTATGAGCGATAATACGCATACAACTTTTGGTTCGAAAGATTTTTGGATTAAAGCTAAAGGATACTTTCCTGACAAAAATATATATATATTGAATTTAGACACTGAGTATAAGAGAATATATGACACCCAGAAAGAATATAAAATTTGGGGTAAAGAACAAGATGAGGATTTTGACTTATTAGAAAATGATGACAAATTGGCTTTATTGGATTCTTTGTACGATGGAAAAATACTATCTAAACATCAATATGAATATTTTAAAACTAATATTAAAAATTTATCCGACAGGGATAATATAAGATTAACTATTGAATAAAAACAGAGTACAACACCCTGTATAAAAAATTGCTAGTTTTAGCTAATAAAAATGTTGTTTCTTGTTTGCTGGCTTCCGATTTTCCTTCGGAAAATCCTCGCCCTCAAACACGCAACTTTCATACACGAACAAGTTGTGCGACAGCTTAAATAAACCACTGCAAATATGAACGAAATTGATTGGAAATTATTAATCACACCTCTGCTAAGTTTTGCTGGAGTTATAATAGCTGCATTTCTTGCTTTTTTCTTTTCATCGTTTTTGAAAAAAAAGGAAACTAGATTAAAGATATCTGAGAAAATATTGGACAAAAAAATTGAAGCGCACGAAAATGTATTGCAACTAGCAAAGTATTTACGCTCAACTATTTCGGAAAATCAACTTACAGTAGATTTGGAACTAATAACCTTTCCAATTATACTAGCAAATAGAGAAAATTATTTAGATTGGAAAAAGGATTTATTTATTAAATCTAATAATAATTCACATTGGCTATCAAATAATGTATTGAAAGAACTTTATTTTATTCAAGATTACTTTGTGAATTTAGATAATACTTTTGAGAACGTGCCTGATGAAAATATCAAAAACATTGGTATAATACTTAAAAATGATTTTGTTTCCCTATCGAATAATCTTGAGAAAAGTATTTTAAAATATTTTGAAAAAGGTTGGGAAGATCTTAAAACAATAGACATAGGTGATAATCACAAGTTTCCGAAAGAAGAAAGTTTAAGAAAATTAAAAGATTTAAATCATAGTAAACGATTTTTAGAAATTAGTAAATATTTTTATCAGAAGAATTTTGATTTGCCAAGAACTGAAATAAAACCAGTTACATTATTATATGAAATTGCACCAAATGGGATGAAAGTTGATATGGTAAGAATAGTTGAAGTTTCTAATGCAGATAATAGTGGTGTGGAATATGAATTATTTTTTCAAGAAAACGAATTTAATAATAGATTTGAAAAGTTTGGTTATTGCGACTTAATTATGGGATATATTCGTTTTGATGGTGTAAGTAAAAATTCTCAATTTGTTGGAGTTTCAAATGAGGCGATAAATCTGGTTGTAAAGTGGATTAAGGAAAATAAAGAGTAAAGCCGATCGCACAACAGCGGTTTTGCGCAACTGCTGTTTTTGTGGTTGCAGGAACGCGCGTTTTTCATAACTTCGTTTTGTCCTGCCGAGAGAACTCAGTACCAATTTCCGCAGCTGTCGCAAAGCCACAGGATGTTGTGCTTAATTTACCAAAATGCGAGTAATCGAGATAAACGGAAATAAATTTTCAAATATGAAAGGATTTTATCGAGAGATAGAGTCGAAAATGACTTTCGGACTGAATTGGAAAATTGGACGGAATCTAAACGCATTTAATGATGTTTTGTATGGTGGGTTTGGAGTTCATGATGTTGATGAGAAATATATCTTAAAATGGCATCGCAGTGAGAAAAGTAAATCGGATTTAAAATATTTTGATAGAATAATTGAAATTATTAATGAACATGAGAATATAGAATTACAGTTGAATTAAAAGAATTAAAAACGACCATGAATACAAAAATATCAGAAGCCAGGGCACTTGAAATATATATGGAGGCTAAAAGAAGAATGGATTTATGGTTATCTCATTCAACATTCGATGAAATGTCTGTTTTAGGAAGTAAATTGAGATTTGACATGGCATTGGGACTACATGGAGGTTATCCTTTTGACAAACCAGAATGGATGAAAAATCAGGCATTCAATGATTTTGTCTCAGAATCTGAATTCGACTCATCAGAATATGATGAAATTATTAATCAACTTTTTAATCAAGCCCAAGAAAAAAACTAAGCACAACAAAGAACTGAGGTAAAAGAAGCCTTTTTTAAAACCATTCTTTCACCCACAAATCTCCTCCAAAACCCATAAATAATCCGCTCTATTTTCAACAAAATCTCTATTGGAAATATCAATAATCTTGACATTAAAATCTTGTTGGCTTTTTAAAAACTCTAGATAGCCAGCGTTTATTTTTTCTAAATATTCGTTTTTAATATTGAGTTCGTAATCACGCCCACGGGTTTTGATGTTTTCCTGTAAACGTTCGGTACTTTGGTGTAAAAACACATAGAGATCGGGTTTCCTCAAGTCTTTATACATGAGGTAAAACAGTTTTCTGTACAAATTAAACTCGTCTTCTTGCAAGGTAATTTTAGAGAAAATAAGCGATTTAAACACATCGTAATCGCTAATTATAAAGTCCTTAAACAAATCGAGCTGCGATAAATCGTCGGTGATTTGTTGGTAGCGGTCAGCCAAAAAACTCATTTCCAAAGTAAAGGCATAACGTTTGGGTTCCTCATAAAACTTGGCTAAAAACGGATTGTCGGCAAAACGTTCCAAAATAAGTTTGGCGTTAAAATCGTGAGCAATTTGTGTAGATAAACTGGTTTTGCCCACACCAATATTCCCTTCAATAGCGATGTAATTGTATTTTGAAAAATTATAAGCTTTACTGGGGTTTTTCAGCCAGATATTAATGAACTCCAAAACGGTTTTATCCTCACAATCGTTAAGCAATTCCGAAATCTCTTGACCGTTTTCAGGATGTTCCATTTTGGGGTCCAAATCATTTAGCGGTTGCAATACAAAACGTCGCTTCCCAAGTTCTGGATGCGGGATTTTAAGGTTTTTGGAATCAATGATGAGGTCGTCTGCAAAAATAATATCCAAATCTATCGGTCGCGCTTCATAAACACCTTTAGTGTTTCTTTCGCGTCCCAAACTTTTTTCAATGGCTAATAACTCATTTAATAAATCTTCTGGTAATAAATGGCTTTCTACAACCAAAACGGCATTTAAAAAGTCGTCGCCTTCAAAACCAAATGCGGGCGACTTATAAACACGTGAAATGTGTTTTATTTGCCCAATGCGTTCATGAATGGCATTAACAGCATCCTGTAGATTTTTAAATTTATCTCCTTTATTGCTTCCTAAGGCAATGTAAAATGTAGTTGGTAGCTTCATAACTAACAGCAAAATAATGAAAAGTAAACAGTTTCCTTTATATTTACAAGGCGTATTTATTCACAATTTGTTCTCGATACACTTCAAAGAAAATTTTGAAGCACTCGAAATGACAATCTAACTATAAATAAACAGCAAACCTAAATGTCACTTCGAGTGAATTTGTGAAGGGCAACGTAACAAATTTGTATCGAGAAGCATCACGAAAAGAACTTTTAAAAATGACAGAAACAATATTGCTATGACCCTAAAAGACAAACTTGCTGCCCAACATATTTACATGCTTTTGGGGGCGTTATTTATAACCTCGCTGGTGGTTTCCAATTTAATATTTCAGAAGTTTTTTTATTGGTATCCGTTTAATATGGAGATTTTTGGAACGAAACTTTTTGAGATTTCGGTTGGTATTTTGCCGTACCCAATCACCTTTTTAATAACGGATTTAATTAGTGAAATTTATGGTAAAAAGCGCGCCAACCAAGTGGTAATTGCCGGTATATTTGCGTCTATTTTTTCTTTGGGAATTGTGTTGGTGTCCGATGCCGTGCCAGCAACCAGTTGGTCGCCCGTAACAGATGGCATGTTTAAAACGGTTTTTGGAAGCACTGCCATTGCCGTAACCGCTAGTATGTTGGCCTATTTGTTTGCGCAGTTTATAGACATTCAAATTTATCATTTCTGGAAAAATTTAACCAAAGGGAAACATCTGTGGTTGCGTAACAATGCATCCACATTCTGCTCACAATTCATAGATACGTTTACCATTGTAATTTTACTGTGCTCTTTTGATATTATTAAATGGGAACAATTTAACGGCTTATTAATAAGCGGTGTGGCGTTTAAATGGTTAATTGCCATTTGCGATACGCCTTTTATGTATTTGGGCGTTTATCTTTTTAGAAAAAGATTTAAATTGCAAGTAAACGAAGAAATTGAGTTATTGTAAAATGTATAATACGGATTTAACATACAATAACATAGAAATTCATCTTTTAGCACCAATTTTACGTATATTATCTTAGATATGTTTTTAGCCACCCCAATGAGAATAAATAAATTATTATGAAAAAAGCATTAAAAATCACAGGCATCACTTTACTTGTCATCATTATACTCTTGATAGCTGCGCCATACTTATTTCAATCGCAGATACAAAACATGATTAAAAAAACGATAAACAAAAACTTGAACGCCAACGTGGAGTTTAGCGATGTGAATTTAAGTTTTTTTAGAAGTTTTCCAAAGGCACATGTTAACGTGAGCGATTTAGTCATCACCAATTTTGAACCTTTTAAAGACGAAACTTTTATTACATCAAAAAATATTGCGTTCTCCATGTCGGTTAAAGAATTGTTCAAAAGCGGCGATGAACCAATTGTTATCAATTCTATTTCTGTAGAAGACATGTTGCTCACCCTTAAAACCGATAAAAACGGAAACAATAATTACGATATTACTAAAGAAGATGAAACACCATCAGAAGATACTAGTCCTAGCAGTTTTTCTTTAGATATTCAAGATTATAAAATAAGTAATAGTGCCATCATATATTTAAGTGAAGAATCTGAGATAAGTCTTCAAATCACAGAGTTGAACCATGAAGGAAAAGGTATTTTTTCGGGGAATAAATCGGAGCTAGATACCAAAACCGAAGCAAATTTGAGCTTAACAATGGATAGCACAAACTATTTAAATAATAATCGGATTAAGTTAGATGCCTTGATAGGTATGGACTTACCAAACAGTAAATACACGTTCAAGGACAATACGGGCTACATCAATCAATTGCCCATAGAATTTAAAGGTTATGTGCAACTTTTAGAAGAAGGACAAGATATTGATATCACTTTTGAAAATCCCGAATCGTCCTTTAAAAACTTTTTGGCGGTAATTCCCGAAGCCTATTCAAAAAATATTGAAAATGTGCAGACTACGGGCGATTTTAAAGTAAAAGGCATCATTAAAGGAAAAGTGACGGAGGAAACCATCCCGACTTTGGATATCAATATAGCCTCAAACAACGCCTCGTTTAAATATCCTGATTTACCGAAAAAAGTGGAGGATATCGTAATTAATATGGTAATTAAAAACACCACGGGTAATGTTGATGACACTTATGTAGACATTAAAGCATTGAATTTTAAAATTGATAATGATGTTTTTAAATCGTCTATACTGCTTAATAACATCACGGGCAATATGTTTGTAAATGCCGTAATAGATGGTGTTTTAAATTTGGGGAATTTAACTAAAGCATATCCACTGGATTTAGACACGCCTTTAAGCGGGATTTTAAGAGCCAATATCAACACGTCTTTTGATATGGAAGCCGTTGAAAACAGTGCTTTTGAACGTATCAAGGCCTCTGGAAACATGAATCTTACCAATTTCGTGTTTACTTCTGATGCTATGAACCAGCCACTGAATATTTCAAAATTGGATATGACATTCAATCCGTCCACTGTAACACTTAATAGTTTTGACGCCAAAACAGGGAAAAGTGATATCAGTGCTAAAGGAAGTATTCAGAATTTATTAGGGTTTGTCATGAGTGATAAAACCTTGAAAGGTAATTTTGAATTGTACTCAAACAGTTTTGTGGTCAATGATTTTATGACGGATGATGAGCCTACAGAAACCAAAACGGAAACAAAAACCACAAATACAACAACTACCGAAACTTTACAAATTCCAAAGTTTTTAGATTGTAGCATCAGTGCTGTAGCAAAAACCGTGGTGTATGATAATTTGAATTTAAAAGATGTGACGGGAACGCTTATAATAAAAGACCAACAGGCCACCATAAAAGATTTAACGTCTAATCTATTTAATGGAAGACTCGCAGTTAATGGAAACGTGTCGACTAAAACAGACACGCCAACATTTAGCTTTAATTTAGGAGCGAATGGATTTGATATTGCCGAAGCTTTTAAAGGTTTGGATTTACTTCAGAATTTAGCACCCATCGCTAAGTTTTTACAAGGAAAACTAAATTCAACGATTGCTTTATCAGGTGATTTAACTAAAGAATTCACGCCAAATTTAAGCACGCTTTCCGGGAATGTTTTGGCAGAATTATTGGGTACTGAAGTAAAAGCAGACCAAAGTCCGTTATTGACAAAATTAGATGGCGCATTATCTTTTATCGATTTCAATAAACTGGATTTAAAAGATTTAAAAACCAGTATTGCGTTTAACAATGGAAAAGTGAGCGTGAAACCTTTTCAACTCAAATACCAAGATATTAATATTGATGTGTCTGGTTCGCATGGCTTTGATAAGTCCATTGGCTATAGTGCCGTATTTAATGTGCCTGCAAAATATTTAGGAAGTGATGTGAACCGACTTATTGGTAAAATAGATAACCAACAAGCAAATACCTTGACCATTCCTGTAACGGCAAACATTGGCGGTACGTTTACGAGTCCTACTGTTAAAACCGATTTAACAAGTGGCGTTAGCAATTTAACCAAGCAACTTATTGAAATTGAAAAACAAAAATTATTAAATCAAGGAAAAGACAAAGTACAAAACATGCTTGGGGATTTAATAAGTGGCAATAAATCTAAAACAGATTCTCTTAAAACCCAACAAAACAATAGCGTTAAAGATGTGTTGGGAGGCATTGTTGGAAATAAAACACCAACGACAACAGATACTACCAAAACCAACACAACAAAAGATGCTGTTAAAAATGTGCTTGGCGGCTTGTTAGGAAGTAAAAAGAAAGATACGGTAAAATAAGTTTTGCAATAAATGTTGGTTTAACAACAAGTTTGGAAATCTTTTAAGAGTGTCAGACTATTTATTGAGGATGTATAAATTCTTCAGCTGGCAAATAAAATTGGGTTAGCCCCTTTATGTTGAGCTACTAAAAACTAAAGTTACTTTCATTTTGAAATTTAAAAACACTGATTTTAATTATTTATTCTTTGTTGTGTGAATAAATAATAATTACCAATAAAATATTCACATAACTATACTTTTTAATTATAATCTAAATAAGAAGTTACTCCTATTTAAAATAGAGGTTTGATATTGCCAATCAAGTTGCAGTACTTTTTTTAGAATAGATTTTAGGGTTTCAAAATTATTCGGCTTATTTATGTAAATGTTTGCTCCAGCTAAAAAAGTAGCCTCAATATCCCTTTCAGATGAAGATGTAGAATAAATTACCACGGTAATGTTTGAAAGACCAGGAACTTCTTTTAAATGGTTTAGACACTCCAAACCACCCATAGACGGCATATTAAGATCTAAAAAAAGTATGTCGGGTAAAGTGGCTTCACTATTACGAAGATGTTTAATTAGATTAACTCCATCCTCAAACATAGTTATTTTAGCTTCTAAGCCAGATTCCAATATGGCTTCTTGAAAAAGCTCTCTATCATCTACGTCATCATCTACAAGTATAATATTCAATAATTTTGTTGCCATAATTTTACATTAATTCTCTATTCAATAGAATTCAATTGTTTTTTTAATTTTATAAAAAATGAAGGTGTGAAACCTGTGGTTTTTTTGAATTGCTTAGAGAGGTGCGAAATACTGCTGTAATTTAGCTTATAGGCAATTTCCGTTAAACTCAACTGTCCGTCCGCCAATAGATCTTTCACATAATCTATTTTTGTTAGAATCAAAAATTGTTCAATGGATAAATGAGTTGATTCAGTAAATATACGAGATAAATAATTATAAGAAAATGAAAATTTTTTATCAATAAAGTCTTTTAATTTATAGTCCCCAATTTGATGATCAAGTCTTACAAATTCTAAAATAGTATCTTTTAATTTTTGAACAATCACTAAGTGCTGATCACCTATAGTTTCTATTCCAGATGCATTTAAAGTAGTGTATAATTCCTCTTGCTGTGATAGAGTAAGGGTTTGCAAAATGGTGATTTCACCCACCGAATCTAATTCAAATTTAATATTGAGGTCATTTAAATTTTGAGTTAAGAGATTTCTACAAATGGTTTCAAAGTTGAATTTGACATATATCTTCATATTGCCTGAGTGTTAAATTGTACAAAAAAAAGCCTGAATTGTATAATATCTTATTGGACCTGTAAATGTAGTTTTGATAAAAAATAAACGTTCTTTAAATCTTAACCGTATAAGAATAATCGTTTATCGGACTAATGTAATATGAGTTTGAGAAATAGTTTAACACTAAACTATTTTTTTTTAATCTAATTGCAATTGCTCTGATTAAAAATTCACATACACGAAGTATACTTTACAATCAACGTTCTTTAATTAATTCAAAATCCCCAAAATCCTATGAAACAGCATTTATCTTTCGATTTAAATCGACTTCTCAATAAAAATTTAATGAACTCTAGTAATGTTCATTCAAATATTGAACAAATCAAAACCGATCAAAATATTTCATTTGTAAATTTTATATATACTTATGAAAACTTTAGTTATTTTAATGAAATTATAAAACAAAAAGGCGTTCATATCATATATCCTTCTGTTAATATGGGCATTCTTTATGATAGCGATGGAAAAGAAAACCAGATGATTTGTACATCTAGTGAAAGAGCCGTATTTGTAAATTATAATAATGAAGGGGATTTTACATTTATCCCAACAATAAATGAAGATGTTACTATTTTAAGTTTTGAACTTCATTATATGGCAGATTATCTTTCTACCTACTACAACAAAAGCTATATCAATAATTTAAATAGTGATTATAATTTAGATTCTGCTCTTTTTTTAGAAGATTGCTCTAAAGAAGTAACAGTATATGGAATATTACATAGGATAAATTGGTTGAAAAAGATTATGGAAAATAACCATCCTTTAATCGTAAAATCGTTTAAAGAATTGCAAGAAGCCTTTAGAAAATCTTGTTTAGTTCCCAAGTTCAGTAGTGCTATACCAAATTATTAAGTAAAAAAATTCAGTAAAAAAATCAAATTGATTTACATAATATATAAGCCTTATCTAAATTTAGATAAGGCTTTTTTGTACACTTGATTGACCTTTTCTCAAACCAACTATTTAAAGTTTTAATTAGGATAATATTAAAACTTAGTGGTTAACTAAATGTTGGCTAGAATTTAAATAAGAAAACCGCAAACAATTAATATTTAATCGTTTACGGTTTGTCTAAGTACTGAGGACGGGACTTGAACCCGTACAGCCTAATGGCCATTGGATTTTAAGTCCAACGTGTCTACCAATTCCACCACCTCAGCATGGAATTTTTATAAATTTCAGAGCGAAAAACGGGATTCGAACCCGCGACCTCCACCTTGGCAAGGTGGCGCTCTACCAACTGAGCTATTTTCGCGTGTATTTTATGAACGTACTAATCTTTCGATAGCGAACCTGCCCACCAAAATAGATTTTGGTATGTAGGCGGGTGCAAATTTAAAATTTTTATACTAAAACCAAAGGCTTTTTCTTAAAATAATATTTTTTATTTCTAAGCCCTTTTTTTCTTTACCAGCATGCGCTTAATTTCATTCAATTTCATGAGCGCTTCTACGGGTGTAAGTGTATCAATATCAATATGTAATATTTCTTCTTTGATGTTTTCAAGGATAGGATCGTCTAAATTGAAAAAGCTTAATTGCATCTCATTATTTAAAGATTTTACCTTATCCGTAAGTGCTTCACTGGAGTGTGACTTTTCTAATTTCTTTAAAACTTGGTTGGCACGATGCAAAACTTGTTGTGGCATGCCCGCCATTTTTGCCACATGAATACCAAAACTATGTTCGCTTCCACCTTCAACCAATTTTCGTAAAAAAAGCACATTATCCTTTAATTCTTTTACGGAAACGTTGAAGTTTTTAATGCGCATGAACGTTTCGGTCATCTCATTGAGTTCATGATAATGCGTTGCAAATAATGTTTTTGGCTTTGAAGGATGTTCATGTAAATACTCGCTAATGGCCCAAGCAATTGAAATCCCATCATACGTACTGGTGCCACGACCAATTTCATCAAGCAACACCAAACTTCTGTCTGATATATTATTTAAAATAGAAGCCGTTTCATTCATTTCCACCATAAAAGTCGATTCGCCCATAGAAATATTATCACTCGCACCAACTCGTGTGAAAATTTTATCCACCAAACCAATCCGCGCCGATTCCGCAGGTACAAAACTTCCCATTTGCGCCAATAATACAATAAGGGCGGTCTGACGTAAAATAGCGGATTTCCCAGACATATTCGGGCCCGTAATCATGATAATTTGTTGTGCGCTTCTATCTAAAAAAACATCGTTAGAAATATAAGGTTCTCCAATAGGCAATTGTTTTTCAATAACTGGATGGCGACCTTCTTTAATATCTAAATCAGAAGAGTCATCAATGGTTGGCCTAACGTATGAATTGTCTTTTGCCAATTGGGCAAAGCCGCATAAACAATCTAATTGTCCGATTAAATACGCATTTTGCTGTATGGGTTTGATATACTGATTGAGCCACATTACAAGTTCAGAAAACAATTGTTGCTCTATGGCTAGAATACGGTCTTCTGCACCTAAAATTTTGGATTCATATTCTTTAAGTTCTTCAGTAATGTAACGTTCAGCACTTACCAAAGTTTGTTTACGAATCCAGTCGGTAGGCACTTTATCTTTATGTGTATTTCGGACTTCAATATAATATCCAAAAACATTGTTGGAATCAATTTTGAGTGATGTAATGCCCGTGCGTTCGGTTTCACGCTGCAACATTTTATCTAAATAATCTTTCCCCGATTTTGATAAGCCTCTCAATTCATCCAATTCCGAAGAAAATCCAGTCGCAATAGTATGTCCTTTTAAAACATTTACGGGCGCATCTTCATTCAGCATTTCCTTTATTTTCGCCCGAAGTACATCACAATTTTGCAGAGTGTCACCAATAATTTTAAGCGATTCATTAGTACAATTGGTTGATAATGCTTTTATGGGAACAATCGCTTCCAAGGAATTTTTAAGCTGAATAACCTCTCGCGGATTCACCTTTGCCGTAGCCACTTTAGAAATCAGCCTTTCTAAATCGCCAATATGTTTAATATGATTTTGAATTTTTTGAAGAATGGTTTGTTCATTCATAAAAAAACCAACCACGTCATGGCGTTGTTTGATCTTATCAAGATTTTTTAATGGCAACGCCAACCAACGTTTTAACATGCGTCCGCCCATAGGCGAAATGGTTTTATCAATCACACTTAAAAGCGTGACGGCATTGTTGTTTGTAGAATTGTAAAGCTCTAAATTCCTAATAGTGAATTTATCCATCCAAACATAATCGTCTTCAGCAATTCTAGAAATAGAAGCAATATGCTGAAGTTTATGATGTTGCGTTTCATTTAAATAGTGAAGAATAGAGCCCGATGCAATAATGCCTTCATATAAATCTTCAATGCCAAAACCTTTAAGCGTTTTTGTGTTGAAATGCTTAATAAGCGTTTCGTAAGCATAATCGGCTTGATATACCCAATCTTCCATATAAAACGTGTGGAAATTTTTTCCAAACGTGTCGTTAAAAAGCGTTCGCTTTTGTTTGGAAACCAAGACTTCACTCGGACTAAAATTCTGTAACAGCTTATCAATATATTCGGCATTTCCTTGTGAGGTTAAAAATTCACCCGTAGAAATATCTAAAAAAGACACGCCTATATATTTGGTGTCAAAATAAACAGAACATAAAAAGTTATTGGACTTAGATATTAAAACTTCATCATTTAAAGCCACGCCAGGCGTTACTAATTCGGTCACACCACGTTTTACGATATCTTTTGTCAGTTTGGGGTCTTCTAATTGGTCGCAAATAGCCACACGTTCACCCGCTTTTACAAGTTTGGGCAAATAGTTATTTATGGAATGGTGTGGAAACCCGGCCAATTCAATTTCACTTTCGCTACCAGCACCACGCTTGGTTAAAATAATACCCAAAATACCAGCCGTTTTTATAGCATCTTCTCCAAAAGTTTCGTAAAAATCGCCCACACGAAACAGCAATAAAGCATCGGGATACTTTGCCTTAATAGCATTGTATTGTTTCATTAAAGGGGTTTCTTTTTTTGACAAGGTAAAGTGGTTTTTTAGTGTTATTTTTGTCCCGATAACTATTGGGATAAGAATTGCTAATGTAGCATTATTTTGATTTTTTTTGAAATTGAGATATTAGAAGTTATCTACAATTATTAACAATGTGTTGATTTAAAAACAGCCATGAATAAACTCGTCATTACGATCCCGATAGCTATCGGGATCGCAATGACGGAAAGCGATAAATATGCGTAAACTAAAAAATAGCGAATTAGACCGATTGAGTGTCAATGATTTTAAGCAGGTTGCCAAAACACCGCTTATCATCATTCTCGATAATATAAGAAGTTTAAATAATATTGGTTCCGTATTCCGAACCAGCGATGCGTTTTTAATTGAAAAAATTTATCTCTGCGGAATAACCGCGACGCCACCACATAAAGATATTCATAAAACCGCTCTGGGAAGTACCGAAACTGTTGCTTGGGAATATGTTGAAAACACCATAGATTTAGTAAACAGATTAAAAGTTGATGGTGTAAAAATCTGTTCCATCGAACAAGCTGAAAACGCCACTATGCTCAACGATTTTACACCTCAGCAACACACAACGTACGCCTTGGTTTTTGGTAATGAAGTAAAAGGCGTTGCTCAAGACGTTGTAAATGCTAGCGATTTGGTGATTGAAATTCCGCAATATGGCACCAAACATTCCTTAAATATTTCGGTGAGTGTTGGGGTAGTTATTTGGGACTTGTTTACAAAAATGAAGGCTAAATCTTATTTTTTGTAAAAATCAAAAATTCTAAATATTTTTATTGTTCTTAATCAACCAACCATGAAAAATGAAAGAATCGTCATTATTGATGCCCTTCGTGGATTCGCCCTATTTTTAATTATTATCATTCATTATGTTGAACATTTAGAGCTTTTTAAAGATCCTGAAGTCAATTTTATTTTTTCGAATGCTTTTGATAAAAAGGTTATGGATACCGTCTTTTTGCTGATTAGTGGTAAGGCTTATTCTATTTTTGCTTTGTTATTTGGGTTAAGCTTATTTATACAAATAGATAATAAAGCGAGGATTGGCATCGATTATCGGAACACCTTTGCTTGGCGGATGTTGGTGCTTCTTTTTATTGGTTTTTTACATTCGCTAATTTACAGAGGCGATATCCTTCACATGTATGCGCTATTGTCTTTTCCAATCATTCTTATTTATAATTTAAAAACAAAATACCTTTGGATGATTGCTGTATTGTTAGTGTTGCAAATTCCAATTCTCTATAGCCTTATACAAACTTTTAAAGACCCTAATTATCAATATACCCCGCTTTTAAAAAATTACTTTGATGAAGGCAATGAGATATATGCTTCGGGCAATTTTTGGGACGTTGTAAAATATAATTTTTGGAAAGGAAGACAATCGGTGTGGTCGTGGACCATAGAAAATGGCAGGTATCTTCAACTTTTGGCACTTTTTATTGTGGGGATTATTTTAGGTAGAAACCATGCATTCCATGATATGGAAAAAAACAAAAAAGCATTTTATAAGGTTTTAACTTATAGTTTTGTTGCCTATGTATTATTGACTTTTGTGAATCAGGGATTTCAAAATTCTGGACTTAACGGTCTTCAAAAACAGTTGTTAAATACATTTTTATCATCATTAACCAATCTGGCCATAACATCCATATTTGTAGTTCTTTTTTGTTTGATTTATATAAAGGTTAAAAAAGCAAATATATTTAATCTTTTGGCTGCCTACGGGAAGTTAAGTTTAACAAATTACATGTTTCAAGCTATGTTTGGGGTACTGTTCTTTTATGGATTTGGATTCGCCATGTATAAATATTTAGGGTCCACTTGGAGCGTGATACTTGGTATTTTAATCTTTATAATCCAAGCTTTTGCAAGTGATTATTGGAACAAAAAATATTATTACGGCCCCGTAGAATGGTTGTGGCGTTGTCTTACCAATTTGGATTTTAATATTAAGTTTGGACGGGATAACCTTAAAGAGAAGTAATTGTTTGCTTTTGAAGTTTTTTATCATTGATTCATTTTTCGTATATCATTTCTTACAAGTAATTTTGCTATATTTTATAGTAATTATATAAATATTACCAAATCATAATCCATACTTTTGGCACTAAATTGAATACATTAAATTTATTGCTATGACCTATTGTTTAGGTATTAAAACCAAAGAAGGATTGGTTGCCATTGCAGACACAAGAATAACTTCTGGGACTAATAAATCCACAAAAAAAAAGATATATGTACAACAAAGAGAAAGACATTCTTTGTTCATCATGACTAGTGGATTAAGATCT
>Ga0307414_10000587_pt1 | contig 18824 bp, 21 predicted proteins | sample DK1Ometagenome_FD_203804 | JGI IMG/M metagenome (GOLD analysis project Ga0307414, IMG submission 203804) | Maize rhizosphere microbial communities from greenhouse at UC Davis, California, United States - DK15-O-3 | ecosystem: Host-associated > Plants > Roots > Rhizosphere > Soil | place: USA... | reverse complement strand
TTCTTGAACAGATGGTAAATACAATATGCTTGTAGAGCTATGATGAAGTAATAATACATTAAAAACCGTTTTTACAATGATACAAAATAAGTATCACCTAATAAATACTAATTCCGTTTCGGTGGACATGGGTTCGCTAAACTGATACCCTTCATAATGAAATCCTTTAACATCATCCAAAGTTTTGGCGTTGGTATCAATAATATAACGTGTCATATAGCCTCTGGCTAATTTGGCAAACGTCATAATCATTTTGTATTCCCCATTTTTAAAATCCTTAAAACTACAAGTCACCACAGGCACTTTTAATAATTTGGTATTTATCGCCTTAAAATATTCGTTGCTGGCGAGGTTTAAAAATAATTCGCCGTTCTCCAATTCGTCATTAAGAGCTTTGGTGATGGTTTTATTCCAAAACCCATAGAGGTTTTTGTTTTTGCCAACGGGAAAACTGGTACCCATTTCCAATCGGTATGGCTGAATTAAATCCGTTGGCCTTAACAAACCGTATAAACCGGAAATGATACGCACGGTATTATTTAAAGTCTCATATTTTTCCTTTGGAATAGTATAAGCATCAAGTCCGCGATAGACATCTCCGCTAAAAGCATAAATAGCTGGTCGGGCATTATCCCTTGTAAAAGGCAATTGCCATTGTTGGTTACGTTCATAATTCAACTGTCCCAAGGCATCAGAAATACTCATAAGTTTCGATAAACTTTTAGCGGATTTCTTTTTAAGAAGTTTATTAATGCGCTCCGATTCCTTTAAAAATAGAGCTTCAGTAACACTATTATTTGGCAACTTACTTTCAAAATCCAAAGACTTTGCTGGGGATAATACTAATTTCATTAATTAATTTATATTTAAATGATGATGAAAACGGTAACAAGCCTCTTATTAAATGTTTTCTTTGAAACCAAATTTACAACTACTACACCATTTTTAAAATGCCAACCAACATTAATTTGTAATAGAAGTATAAATCCTGTTGATGATTTAAATAAATTTAATGATAAAAAATAGTTAACTTCGTTTTACAACAAAACTAAATATCAATAAAATGAGAACATTACGCACTTTATTAGTACTTACCATTGTATCAACGTACTCTTTTAACACCAACGCACAAACTATGACAAAAGACCAGAAAAAATCTGAAGAAACATTTATTAAATATGCTGATGAAGCCTTAGCGCTTATGAAACAGGAAGCCTTAACCATGAACATCAAAGGCGTTGGTTTGATTGCTTATATTCCCGGAAATGAAACCACTTCTTGGACCTCCAAAATGATTGTCGTACAAACCACTGGCACCCCAAAACAAAACTTTATAGCCATTGCACATTCCAAAGCCTCCGAAATGGCTGAAACCTTAATTAATAGTGGTAGTAAGGTTAGAGAAACAAAAGCAGGCGAATTCGGCTATATCGGCGGCGCTATCAAAAAAATAGATTCTGGCTATTTGTTGGCTTCCTTTTCTGGTGCTTCGGGCGAACAAGATTTAGAGGTTTCCACAAAAGTATTGGATTGGCTGGTTGCTAAATTCTAATATTTTTTTCATTAGTGCCTTTCCCTTAAATCAAAATAAACTTAGATTGCCTCTTAAAAAAAATTTACGCAATCGGTTGTTTGGTTTGAAAAAAAATCTATTTTTGGTAAAATAAAACACATTTTCGGTTAAAATAGAATAGATTCTATTCTAACTTCTAATTAAGATTATGTAACATTTCAATCTTAATGAATGTTTTATCAAAATATCAACTAAACTAAAACCACTATTTATGAAAACCGTATTAAAGGAACTCATTGCAAAAAACAAAGAGGAAGAAAAAATCTATACCACCACAAGACAGGCAGAAATTGATAGTCCGAAAACAGGTGATGACAGAAGAACGTTTCTAAAAAAAACAGCTTTAGGCGGTATGGCATTAACAAGCCTTGTGGGTTTATCTATGGAAGACACCCTAGCGCAAACCACCTCTAAAGTGAATCGTTTTTCTGCGCCATCCGACTTAAAAATAACCGACATGCGTTACGCCCTCACCAATGTGATGGGTGGGACAGCCATTATTAGAATAGATACCAATCAAGGTATTTATGGGTTGGGAGAAGTTAGGGACGCGGCCGATGTGCGTTATGCCCTATTCTTAAAAAGCCGTATTCTAGGTGAAAATCCATGTAACGTTGAAAAAATATTTAAGACTATCAAACAATTTGGTGGTCCTGCAAGACAAGCGGGTGGTGTTTGTGCTGTTGAAATGGCATTATGGGATTTATGCGGAAAAGCTTATAATGTGCCTGCTTGGCAATTGTTAGGTGGGCGATACAGAGATAAAATAAGAATGTATGCTGATACTCCTGAAGCGAATTCGCCAGAAGAACAAAAAAAACTGATTGAGTTCCGAATGAAAGACCAAGGTTATACGTGGTTAAAAATGGACGTATCCGTTACCGAACTAAAAGGAAAACCGGGAACTGTTGTAAATGGAAAATTTTGGGAAGATGCAAGGGGCAATTTAGCACAATGGGGCGATCAAGAAAATATGATGTCGTATGCCAACACCATGCACCCATTTACCCAAATTCAGATAACTGAAAAAGGTTTGGAAGAATTGGCTGGTATCGTTGAAAATGTTCGTAGTATGGTGGGTTATGAGGTGCCGATTTCTACAGATCATTATGGTCATTTCGATTTAAATAATGGCATCCGTTTGGCCAAAGCCTTAGAAAAATACAGATTGGCTTGGTTTGAAGATATGGTGCCTTGGCAATATACAGAACAATGGAAAACCATTACCAATGCTATTGAAACGCCTACTACAACAGGTGAAGATATTTATTTATTAAAAGATTTTAAACCATTAATTCATGAACGTGCAGTGGATATCATCCATCCAGACTTAGCATCTTCTGGCGGATTATTGGAAACTAAACGCATTGGGGATTATGCAGAAGAGTTTGGTGTGGCTATGGCCATGCATCAAGCAGGCACACCAGTTTCGTTTATGGCTTCTGTACATTGCGCAGCAGCGACACAAAATTTCTTAGCATTAGAGCATCATTCGGTAGATATCCCTTGGTGGGAAAGTTTAGTGAAGACCGTAGGTGGCTTTAAAATGATAGATAAAGGTTTTGCTACCGTGCCATTAACAGCTCCTGGTTTAGGTATCGAATTAAATGAAGACGTATTGAAAGAGCATTTACATCCAAGAGATAAAAGTTATTTTAAATCTACCGATGAATGGAACAATAGAAGCTCGCACGATAGAACTTACAGTTAATAATCCAATTTGATGAAAATTTGTCAATTCGAGTGAATTTTACACATTTTTCATTTGTAAAATTTGTATCGAGAATCAAATTTTAAGCAAATGTTCTTGACACAATTTTCTATGAAAAATCGAACTGAAATTAAATAATATCTATCAATATGAAAAAAATAATTTTAGCAACCTTGAGCCTGTTCACGTTTTACGCAGTACAGGCTCAAGAAGTCGCCGCAACTCAAGAATATATAAAAATGCTCACGTCTAAATGGACTGGTGAGCGTTTGGAAGATGGCCGACCCAAAGTTTCTGATGCCCTTTTGCAACGATTAAAGAAAATCCGTATTGAAGAAGCTTGGGGATTTTTAAGAAATAAAGGATTTAATAACCAACATGAAGGCAATTGGCAAATTATCCATCCAAATGATGTGATGACTGGTCGCGTGCTGACTGCGCAATACATGCCGTTACGTCCCGATTACCAACAAGTGATTAAAAAACAAGGTGGTTTGGAAAAACGTGATACCATTGGTGGCAGCAATTCGTGGCCCATAGAAATATTGAAACCGGGTGATGTATATGTTGCTGATGGTTACGGTCGTATTGTTGATGGCACCTTGATAGGTTCTAACCTTGGGAATGCCATTTATGCCAATTCCAAAAACGGGGTTGTTTTTGATGGCGGCATTCGTGATTTGGGTGGTTTGTTAGAAATTGAAGGTTTTAACGGTTGGTATCGTGGCGAAGATCCCTCGTACCTGCAACAAGAAATGTTGACGACCATTAATATGCCCATTCGTATTGGCAGAACCACGGTATTACCGGGTGATGTGGTGTTGGCAAACCGACATGGTACTATTTTTATCCCTGCGCATTTGGTGGATGAATTGGTTATTTCTTCTGAATTTGTCGCGTTACAAGACGAATTTGGTTTTCAACGTTTGCGTGAAAAGAAATATTTAGCTGGACAAATTGATTCTAAATGGACGAATGAAATAAAAACCGATTTTAAGGACTGGCTACAAAAATACGCAGACAGTAAATTGCCTATGACACGTAAGGAATTGAATGATTATTTGAAGACTAAGGATTTTTAGGTTTGTGAAAAATACAGTTGCTTTTGATTAACTAATCGTATAAAATATTAAAAGATTTTTTTTGCTCTAAAGCAAAAATGAGCACACCATAACAGTACATTTACTTTTTTCTGAGGCTAAATCCAAGGTTAAAAATAAATGGGCTGTTTTTTTTTGCTCGAAAAATATCTTGAAAAAATTGTGAATAAAAAAGCCAAAACGAACTGACAACAATAACAAACTTTATTAACTTGTACAGTTAAACAAGAGATAATGATTAAGGAAAGAATTGACATAGAAAAGATTACAAATAAAGGTTCATAATGGCAAAAAATAATTGGACAAGGGAAGAAACTATTGTTGCCTTTAATGTTTACTGTAAAGTACCTTTTAAAAATAGTAGTAAAACAAATCCGATTATTATAAAATATGCTAATATTATTGGAAGGTCGCCATCTGCTCTAAATATGAAAATAGGCAACTTTGGAAGACTTGATCCAGAATTGAAAAAGCAAGGGATTACTGGTTTAGTTAATGGAAGCAAACTAGAAGAAGATATATGGGATGAATTTAATGGGAATTGGGATAGATTAGCTTTCGAAAGTGAAGAATTAATTGCAAAATTTCAAAACAAAGAAATTGAAGATATCAGTTGGGAAAATTTCCCAGACGGAAAAGAAAGAGAAACAACCATCAAAGCAAGAGTAAACCAAAATTTTTTTAGAAGCACTATTTTATCTTCTTATAATTTAAAATGTTGCATAACAGGATTATCAATTCCAGATTTTTTAGTTGCAAGCCATATAAAGCCTTGGTCTATAGATATTGTAAACAGAACAAATCCTCATAATGGGTTATGCTTAAATTCGATACACGATAAAGCTTTTGATAAAGGATTCATAACGGTGACACCAGACTTTAAAATAATGGTATCAAAATGCTTTAACAACTATTCTAAAGATATATCTATCAATGATTTCTTTATTAAATACAACAATCAAAACATTATAAAACCTGAAAGATTTTTACCAAAAAAGGAATTTTTAGATTATCATTTTCAAAATATTTTTATCAAATGAATACTTTTCAAACCATTAACACAGAATATTTAAAAGCTTCAAGAACAATAGAAACTGTTATTGTTTCAAAAGAAAATCTAAGCAAACTATTTTTCATTTATAACTATGAAGGCAACTCATTTAGAGTTTTTGAAAGTCAAATGAACTTAGTACATTTTTTTCAAAATAAAACTGAATGTGATTTTCATTTTATTTCAGAAGTTGAGTTAGACTGTTTTTTAGCAAAAGTAAAAATATCAGCATAATTTTCGCTGATAAAAAAAATCGATACCGCAAGTTCATCTCGCCACGGATTTGGAGAAATTTATAAAGAGAATGGACAACTCTATTTTAATCTGAATTTACAAATTAGGTTCACGAAATAGCTAATACTATATTTCTGAACAATACTGGGTAAACATGACTATTTCAACCTTATATAAAAAAATAACACCTTTTGTAAAACCTTACCGAACCATGATTGTCGCAACCTTGGCACTCACTTTTGTAGGGTCTTTTGCTGCTCAGGTCAATGCCTTAGTGCTTAAATATACCGTAGATTCCATAAGTGATTTGATGGTGGCTAGGGAACCGCTCTCAAAAGGGTTTTACTTACTAGGTATTATTACTCTTATACTACTTTCCAAAGAATTGGTGCACTCGATTGTGCAATTCGGACAAAAGTTTTATGGTGAAAAATTACGCATTTTTATTACCCGGGATATTTCACAAACCATCGTGGAGCGCATCTTGACCTATCGCATGGAGTTTTATACCTCGAATGATAATGAAAGTGGCAAACTACAAACACGTATCGATTTAGGTATTAGTAGCTTAACACGCTTGGTACAAAACTTTTTTATCGATATTTTGCCTTTGTTTGCCAATGCGGTTGTGGCCTTGGGCTTGATGTTTTATGCCAATTTTTATGTGGGTTTGGTGAGTTTGTGCATCATTCCTATTTATTTTTATATCAGTCAGATGCAAGCCAATAAGCTGAGTGGTTTTAGGAGACGCATGCGGACGTATCGAGAAACAAAAAACAATAGTATCCTGAGTTTGATTGATTCCATCACCGTGATTAAATCGTTTGTACGCGAATCTTTGGAAGCGAAACGCCATCAAGACATCCAATTTGAAATGACCGAAAATCAATTGGCGACCAGAAAAACGAGTTTTATATTTGAGAGCATCAAAAGTTTTATAGAACAAATTGGGGTGGTGTTTATCATTATTCTCACCGCCTATTTTGTGTTAAATGGATCGATGACCATTGGCGCCATTATGTTTCATATTCTGCTTTTCAATAATGTTTCGGCACCCATCAGACAATTGCACCGAATTTATGACGAGGTAAATGATGCATTGATATATTCGGAAGGCTTTTTTGATATTCTGGAATCTGAACATCAAAAAGAAACCAGTGGCACTTACAAACCTGACAAAATTAAAGGTTTGATAGAAGTGATTGATGTGGATTTTGTATATCCGAATGGCACACAAGCCCTCACAAATGTCAACTTTACAATTAAACCCAATGAAACTTCGGCTTTGGTGGGCTTAAGTGGCGCTGGGAAAAGTACCATCATCAATTTATTGGATAAATTTTACCAACCGACCAGCGGACGGATTTTATTGGATGGTATTGATTTAAAAAATTATGACACGGATTTTTTGAGAAAAAACATTGGTTTGGTATTGCAAAAGAATCATATTTTCAAAGGCACTATTTATGAAAACATCTCCTATGGAAATCCGAACGCCACAGAATCCGACATCATAGAGGCTACAAAGAAAGCCTATATTCACGAACAAATTATAGGATTGCCTAATGGCTATCAGTCGGATGCCCATTTGCTTTCGGGCGGCCAACAACAACGCATTGCTATTGCGAGATTGTTTTTGAAAAATCCGCCTATCATCTTTTTAGATGAACCTACCGCAAGTCTGGATGCCATCGCCACGCAACAAATAAAGAAATCTTTGGATGCCATTAAAAAAGATCGGACGGTGATCATCATTTCGCATAGCATTTCCCAAATCATTGATGCGTCCAATATCGTAGTGTTGGAAAAAGGAAAAAGTGTAGAAGTGGGCACACACGAAACTTTGTACAAGTTGGAAGGCACTTATTTTAAAATATTTACGGCTATGATAAATAGTTTGAATATCGAGAAGATTACGCAGACTATAGAGTAGTAAAAAAGTGGATTCCTTCCCGATAGCTATCGGGATTCGGAGAAAATCGAAGATTCGACAAAGTCAATGACAGAATAATGACAGAACAACACCTTACTCTTCCAACTCCTGATATTTAGAATAGGTTCGCCATTTTTCAATACATTGTTGCATATCTTCTGGAATTTCAGAATTAAATTGCATAAACTTTCCCGTTTTGGGATGCATAAATCCTAAGGTTTTGGCGTGCAATGCTTGGCGTGGCAAGATTTTAAAACAGTTATCCACAAACTGTTTGTATTTGGTAAACGTCGTTCCTTTTAAAATGAGATCGCCACCATAACGTTCGTCATTAAACAACGTATGTCCAATGTGTTTCATGTGCACACGTATTTGGTGGGTACGCCCTGTTTCCAATTTACACGACACCAAAGTAACATAACCCAAACGTTCCAACACTTTATAATGGGTGACGGCTGGTTTGCCTTTATCATCTGCATCATCACCTAAAAAAACGGTGTTTTGCAATCTGTTTTTAGGATGTCTGCCAATATGGCCTTCAACTGTACCTTCATCTTCTTCCATATTTCCCCAAACCAAAGCAACATATTCGCGTTCGCTGGTTTTCTCAGCAAACTGTAATGCCAAATGCGCCATGGCTTGTTCTGTTTTAGCTATCACTAAGAGTCCGCTAGTATCTTTGTCAATTCTATGCACCAATCCTGGACGGTCGCTAGAGTTATTTGGCAGATTATCAAATCTGTAAATCAAGGCATTTATTAATGTTCCTGAATAATTTCCATGACCTGGATGCACCACCATACCTGCTGGTTTATTGACGACTAAAAGCTCCTCATCTTCATAAACAACATCCAAAGGGATATTTTCACCGACCAATAAATTTTCGTGTGGTGGATGGGTAAATAAAACCCTTATGGCATCATAAGGTTTTACTTTATAATTGGATTTTACGGGAACATCATTAACGAAAATACTACCGTTTTTAGCTCCAGTCTGAATTTTATTTCTAGTGGCATTTTCAATACGGTTCATCAAATATTTATCGATGCGAAGTGGTCCTTGACCTTTATCGACCGTAAATGCGTAATGTTCGTAAAGATCACTTTCTTCATCAAGAAATTCTGGTGTATAGTCTTCCATTTAATATATTAACTGGGATTAACCAGAGGCGTTTTATTGTTTCGAAAATTTATTCTAAATCTGTTGGAAGCGTATCTTCGGTGTCAATGGTAGTTAAACTATCCACCTCACTAGAAGAGCCTGGACGATTACCATTACCAAGCACCAAATCTATTTTAGACATTTTAGGTAGTTTGGTATCAGCATGAATTTCTTTCCCTTTATGAAGCATTTTTAAAATGACATCCTTACCAATATTGTCCACATAAGTTTTATTTCCTAGTTGAAAACCTAAGGCTTCAAGGCTTGGCAAAGCTTGCCTTAATGTTTTCTCGTTTAAATTTGGCACTAGCATTTTTCTGTAACCCGATGGATTAAGCGTAATGTATATTTTTCTATCTTCCTTTACTTTGGTTCCTGCTGCAGGGTCTTGTTCTATCACCGAAAACTTTGGATAATCTGGATTGTAATTGGCGGAATCTAACACTTGCATCACCAAATTATTGGTATTCAATTCCATTTCGGCGACACTTAAGGACTTTCCTGTAAGATTGGGGACGGTTTCAAATTCACCATGATTGGTGGATATATTTAACCATTTCATCAAAATAATAGTCAGCACAATAATAGCACCAACAGCGATTCCTATTTGTTTTAAAAATGTTTTACTGGACAGAAATTTAATAATGCTCATGAATTGAAAATATTTAACAAAACTAAACAAATTATATGATTCAAAAATCTGATTCGCTTAATTTTCGGTTTTATGTAAGTGTTTATCAAAAATAAAAAGGTTTCCATGGCTTATAATTATTTCATCTTTCTTCATTCCTTTTAGAAAAAATAAATGATATTTTTACAGAACGGTTGAACCCTATTATATATTTAACAATTGACATGAAAAAGAACATTGCCATCATTATGGGAGGCTACTCCAGTGAATATAAAATCTCTTTGATAAGCGGAAACATGGTTTATGAAACTCTGGATGCCGCAAAATACAATACGTATCGCATTCATATTTTTAAAGAGAAGTGGGTATATGTTGATGCTAATGACACTGAATTCCCTATTGATAAAAATGATTTTTCGGTTACTGTAAACGGACAAAAAATTACGTTTTATTGTGTGTTTAATGCCATACATGGTTCGCCAGGAGAAGATGGTCACATGCAAGGATATTTTAAAATGTTGAACATTCCACAAACGGCTTGCGATATGTACCAAGCTTCCATCACTTTTAATAAACGCGACTGTTTGAGTGTTTTAAAACCATACGGTATAAAAACAGCCGAATCTTATTATCTAAATCTTGGTGATGACATTGATGAAGATGCCATAATTAAGAAAGTGGGATTACCTTGTTTTGTAAAAGCCAATAAAGCTGGCAGTAGTTTTGGCGTGAGCAAAGTATATAAAAAGGAAGAATTACAACAAGCCATTACTTTCTCGTTTAAGGAAGATGATGAAATTATTATTGAATCTTTTTTGGATGGCAAAGAAGTATCGGTTGGTGTCATAACATACAAAGGTGAAACTAAAGTATTGCCCATTACTGAGATTGTTAGTGAAAATGATTTTTTTGATTACGAAGCTAAATACCAAGGAAAATCCCAAGAAATAACCCCTGCCAGATTAACCAAAGAGGAAGAAGACAAAGTCAATAAAGTAGCGAAACAAGTTTATGAAGCTTTAAAAATGAAAGGATTTTCTAGAAGTGAATACATTTTTAAAAATGGTGAACCACATTTGCTGGAAGTTAATACTATCCCTGGTTTAACGAAAGAAAGTATTTTACCGCAACAAGCAAAAGCTGCTGGTATTAGTTTAGCTGAATTGTTTGATAATGCGATTGAGGAGGCTTTGAAATAATTAATTATATTTGAGTATATTTAATGAACTGTCATTCCGCACTTGATGCGGAATCCATTAAAAATTAAAAAGATTACTGCCTTCGCAGGAATGACAAAAAATGAAACGAGCCATATTTCCAGGGTCTTTTGACCCCATTACATTAGGACACTACGATATTATAAAACGTGGCGTGGAATTGTTTGATGAAGTTATTGTCTCCATTGGAATTAATTCTGAAAAAAAATACATGTTTTCTTTAGAAGATCGTAAAACTTTTATTGAAAATGCTTTTAAAAATGAGCCACGGGTAAAAGTGATGACCTACGAAGGTTTAACCGTGCAATTTTGCAAAGAAATTAAAGTCCCTTTTATTTTGCGTGGCCTTAGAAATCCCGCTGACTTCGAATTCGAAAAAGCGATTGCGCACACCAACAGAAAACTTTCTAAGATTGAAACCGTATTTTTATTAACGGCCGCCAGCACATCCTATATAAGCTCAAGCATTGTGAGGGATGTTATTAAAAACAATGGTGATTATACGGTACTTGTTCCTGAGAGTGTTCGGGTGAAGTGATTTGTTTGTGCTAAGTTTAAGTACTGGACCTTGGTGTTTCTTGTTAACTATTGTCTTTCATCCATCTTCTCTCTCTTATCAATATCTTTTCCAGTTTATTATCTTTAATCTAAACTATACGGGAATAACTATTAAAACTATATATCCATTCAAGTGCCATTTCTCTATCTTGAAACAATTCAATATTCCAATGTTTATTTTCATTTATTTCTATCAATGTTCTAACGGACATTAAGGCGCCATATGAGTTAACAACCACGGCTGTAAGATATATTTCTTTTAAATTGCCAATCATTCTTTGAGCCTCAAATGTATAGGAATAACAATTTTTCTTATTGATTAATAGAGAAAAAGGTGCTATTAAATTATTTAGCAAAAAGTCGTGATAAGTATCTACAATAACTTCATCTATTAGAATGCCTTCGTCAATAATAACTTCGGCTAAATTATCTTGAAGCAGCAAAATAGTAGCAAATGGTAGTCTATAACTCTTCATATAAAATCTATATTTGAGAGATTCATAAAAAATTGCAAACAGTTTAATTACATAGCACTGAATAGCAATTTGGTCATAAAATAGACAACTTACTGACTACAAATTAGGTATTTTTTTTGAATAAAACACATAATTTGAGTATTTTTTTTGAATAATTTTTATATTCTATTCAAAATATTAGGAATCACATCAATAATTTGATATTGGCATATGAATTTTTTAGAGCTTCCTTAATTTGGTCTGGATTTAACCATTCTACTTTGGTAATGCCCTCAAACTCTTGTGCATATAATATGCCTGAGAAACTTGTTTTCATCTCAAACCAATACGTAATTTTTATCTTGTAGTGTCCATTTCGTTTAAAAATATGGTAGGTGGTTTCTAAAGGCTTAACAATCTCCAATCCAGCAACACCTGTTTCTTCCATAACTTCACGTATAGCCGTTTCTTCAATACTTTCAACACCTTCAATCTTGCCTTTTGGCAAATCCCATTTATCATTTCTATAAATAAATAAAATATCACCTTTATCATTGTAAACTTTACCGCCTCCAGCAACAACGTTGGGCAATTTCTTCAAGAATTTTTTAAGTAATTTATCCTCGTTTTTGTGAATAAATCTCGCTTCTTGCAAGTCTGTTGTCATAAGTTCTCTTATAACCTTATCTATCCTTACAAATTTAAGCTCAAAATTTTTGAAGTACGTTTCAGGCTCTTCAATTGTGGTTAAAATAATTGGCTTATCATTTACAAAAACTTTATACATGCATTGATTTTAACAAATTCAACTTTTGTAAAAATATCATTTTTCATTTCAAATAAACAAAACTTAAAAAAATATTTTGTTCATAACTTACATATATGTGAAATTAAATTTATGTGTATTTTTGCCACTATGATTTTTAATAAAGAAACCGCTAGAAAAACAGCTGAGGTTTTATTGCAAATAAATGCCATAAAACTTAGCCCTAAAAAGCCTTTTACTTGGGCTTCAGGATGGAAATCTCCCATATATTGTGATAATCGGATTATATTATCGTTTCCTACCATACGGAATTATATTCGCGAAACCATAAGTCAACAGATTGAAAAACAATATGGCAAGCCTGATGTCATAGCTGGTGTTGCTACTGGTGCTATTGGTATTGGCATGTTGGTTGCAGAATATATGGGCTTGCCTTTTATTTATGTAAGGCCAGAAGCCAAGGGGCATGGAAGACAAAACCAGATTGAAGGTTTTATTGAGAGTGGACAAAATGTTGTGGTGGTTGAAGATTTAATCAGCACCGGAAAAAGCAGTTTGAATGCCGTTTTGGCTTTAAAAGAAGCAAAAGTTAATGTAAAAGGCATGGTTGCCATTTTCACCTACGGATTTGATATAGCTACTGAAAATTTCAAAAAAGAAAATGTAGATCTTTATACATTAAGTAATTATGAAAGTTTACTTGATCAAGCATTAGCAACCAAATATATTTCTGAAAAAGAATTAAAAACTTTATTGGAATGGAACGCCAACCCTAGCGGATGGGATGTAAAATAATATGAAAATGTTTGTTGCTGAGTTGTTAAGTCATTTAGTCGAAAACAATTTCAATCAACTTAACCTCAAACGAATAACAACGTTATGAATTTAGAATCGCCTAAAGTTAATATTGGAAAATCATCAGAAGATGTTTTTAATTTTTTATCAAACATTAAGAATTTTGAATCTTTAATGCCAGAAAGCATTAGTAAATTTGAGGTTTTAAGTGAAGACACATTCTTATTTGCATTAAAAGGAATGCCAGAAATAATCCTTAAAAAGAAAGAAGTGATTCCTCCAAATAAAATAGTTTTAGGTGCCGCTGGCGGAAAGTTGGATTTTTCATTAACTGCTAATATTAATGCTATTTCTGAAACATCGAGTGATGTTCAATTGCATTTTGATGGCGATTTTAACCCGATGATGGCCATGATGATAAAAGGCCCTATTGGGAAATTTATTGAAACACTCGCTACAAGCATTCCAAAAGCCATTTAATACATAAGTGTAATATCTTTTAAATCGTATTCCTTTATAACATCATCTTCCAGAAGCACTTGAAGATTTCCTGATATAGTTACATTTTTTATAAATCCAGAAAATACCAATCCCTCACGGTCTTTAAACGTTGAAGGTTTATCTTTTCTGAAAAGATACATTTCATAATCTGACTTAAGAGAAGCATAGTCTGCTCTTTTCAAAATCTTAAAATAATGTTTTAAATTTTTTATGATTTGAAAAAGAACTTCTTCCAAATCAAATACATTTCCAGTTATCAGTTTTAATGAAGATGCTTTGGGCAAATTATTGAATTCTGTTTGGTTCACATTCAACCCAATGCCAATAATGGTGTTACTCAAACTGTTCTGTTTTATGACATTTTCAATTAAAATTCCGCAAATTTTCTTATCTTCTGACAAAATGTCGTTAGGCCATTTTATAGTTAATTTAGAAATTGAAAAACTTTGAAGCGTTCTCAATATAGCCAAAGATGTAACGATACTTATCAAAAAAGGATTTTCTAATTGCAACTGGGAAATATCCTTAAACACACTAAACATAAGGTTTTTTGAGTTTTCTGAATTCCAAACAGTTCCCATTTGTCCTCTTCCCTGCGTTTGATGTTTTGCGGTAACAATGGTATAATCTTCCAAATTTTCTTCTGCACTTAGCCTACGCATGTAGCTATTTGTAGAATCGATGGCATTAAGTTTGATTATACGCATTCAGAAGTTATTTTAATGAGATAAAATCTTATGATTATTTTAAACTATAAAGAACTAAAAAAATAATAACTTTGCACAAATTAAATTTAATTAATGGCGAAAAAAAATGTAAGCGCAGACCAATTAATATCTGCAATAATAAGTGGTATTGAAGACGTTAAGGGCAAGGAAATAAATATTTTAGACTTAAGAGATATTGAAAATACGGTTTGTGACTATTTTGTAATTTGCGAAGGGACTTCAAATACGCAAGTAAACGCTATAGTAAATTCCATTCAAAAAAAAGTTAGCAAAGAACTTAAGGACCACCCATGGCATGTTGAAGGTGCAGATAATGCCGAATGGGTTTTAATTGATTACGTAAACATTGCTGTACATGTTTTTCAAAAACATATTAGGGAATATTACGATATTGAAGGTCTTTGGGGCGATGCAAAATCAACAGTAATAAAAACCAGTTACTAAATAATTCATGGCAAACGAGAAGAAAAACATAAAGGAAAACAAGCCTAAATTCAGTCCGTATTGGATTTATGGTATTGCATTAGCCATTTTTATTGGCTTTCAAATATTTAATAGTACGGGTTATGAAGATGGTAGCATAACCAACCCAACAGAGTTTTTTAAATTTGTTGAAAACGGCGATGTTGATAAAGTTGAGATTGTAAATCAAAAAATTGCAAAGGTATATCTTACCAAAACGGCTGAGGAAAAAGAAATTCATAAAAAATCAAAGCCAAATACACTATTGCCTACAGCAACAAAATTACCGAATTATAAATTTGAATTTGGCGAGCTTGAGATTTTTCAGAACAAATTAAACAAGGTTATTGAAGATAACAATCTTAACCTAGAACCTGTATATATCACTGAAGAAAATCATTTAACCGATTTCCTTTTAGGCTTATTGCCATTTATATTACTTATAGGTGTTTGGATTTTCATTATGCGACGTATGTCTGGTGGTGCTGGCGGAGGTGCTGGCGGACAGATTTTCAATATTGGTAAATCTAAAGCAAAACTTTTTGACCAAAACACCGAAGTAAAAACTACTTTTAAAGATGTTGCGGGTCTTGAAGGCGCTAAAGAAGAAGTACAAGAAATTGTTGATTTTCTTAAATTCCCTGAAAAATATACCACGCTTGGTGGAAAAATTCCGAAAGGAGCATTACTTGTTGGCCCTCCAGGAACGGGAAAAACCTTATTAGCTAGAGCTGTAGCAGGTGAAGCCAAAGTGCCTTTCTTTTCATTATCTGGATCAGATTTCGTGGAAATGTTTGTTGGTGTTGGTGCTTCAAGAGTTAGAGATTTATTTAAACAAGCCAAAGAAAAATCACCTTCAATCATTTTTATTGATGAAATTGATGCCATTGGTCGCGCCAGAGGAAAAAATGCCATGTCTGGAAGTAATGATGAACGTGAAAATACATTGAATCAGTTATTAACAGAAATGGATGGTTTTGGAACCAACACAAACGTAATTGTTATCGCTGCAACCAATAGAGCGGATATTTTAGATAAAGCTTTGATGCGTGCAGGCCGTTTCGACAGACAAATTTTTGTTGATTTACCAGATATTAGAGAGCGAAAAGAAATATTTGAGGTTCATTTAAGACCTCTTAAAAAAGAAAAGGATTTAGATTTAGATTTCTTATCAAGACAAACACCAGGATTCTCTGGAGCTGATATTGCCAATGTTTGTAATGAAGCTGCTTTAATTGCTGCCAGAAATGGCAAAAAAGTAGTTGATAAACAAGATTTTCTTGATGCTGTTGATAGAATTATTGGTGGTTTAGAAAAGAAAAATAAAATCATTACACCAAGCGAAAAAAGAGCTGTTGCATATCATGAAGCTGGTCATGCAACCGTAAGTTGGATGTTAGAACATGCTGCTCCTTTGGTAAAAGTAACTATTGTACCTCGCGGACGTTCTTTGGGAGCTGCTTGGTATTTACCAGAAGAACGCTTAATTGTACATCCAGAACAAATGTTGGATGAAATGTGTGCAGCCCTTGGTGGACGCGCTGCCGAGAAAGTGATGTTCGATAAAGTATCAACTGGTGCGTTAAGTGATTTGGAAAAAGTCACAAAACAAGCGAGAGCCATGGTAACCATTTATGGCTTGAGTGATAAAGTTGGAAATTTAACTTATTACGATTCATCTGGACAAAATGAATATGGTTTTACTAAGCCATACAGTGAAAAAACTGCGGAATTAATTGATAAAGAGATTTCAGATATTATTGAAAACCAGTATCAACGAGCTATCAAATTGCTTGAAGATAATAAAGACAAATTGACTCAATTGGCAGAAGTTCTTCTTGAAAAAGAAGTTATTTTTAAAGACAATCTTGAAAAAATATTTGGAAGCCGACCTTTTATTGTTGAAGACAGAGAAGGTCCAGCCAAGTAATTTTTAAATATTTATTAACCTTTTAGTAAAAATCTTAAATTAATCGTATGGTTAATTTAAGATTTTTTATATTTGATGAAGCCCAATTAAATGGTTAAAAGCAATAATTTTGAATGAGTCTTTTTAAAAAATTTTTTGGTTCTAAATCCGATCAAACAGAGAGCGATATAAAAGCCAGTGAACGAGGCAAATACATGCCCGAAATAAAACTCCCCATTGATGAAAAGTTTACCATAAACTTTAAAGCAAATGGTGGCAAGTTTTTGTATTGCGATAGTTTAGATGAAGTTTTTGAAAACTTATATAATATTATCGAAGAAAATAAGTGGGAAGAAAAGAAAATTATTATTCTTGATAAAAATTTAAAAGATAAATTTAAAGAGGCTAATTTAGATTGCACAAATTCCATAGATGATGCTTCCATATTCCTTACAACTTGCGAAAATTTAATTGCTAATGACGGTTCTTTACTCATTAGTTCTAATCAAATTTTTGAAAAAAAGCTTCCTGAACTACCCGTAAATTTTATTGTGTATGCCACGACCAGCCAAATTACAGAAAATATAGGCGAAGGTTTAAGAGGTATAAAATCTAAAAACAAACAAAAAATTCCTACCAACATAACAACCATCAAGCATTTTAAATCCAGTACAGATGAAAAAGATTTTTTAAGCTATGGTAGTAGTTCTAAAAACTTATATTTATTGCTTTTAGAAGATCTATAACAAAGCAAATATAATCTCTAAATGAAAGAAATAATAATACGTTCCTTTTCTGGTTTGCTTTACATTTTGCTGTTATTGATATCCTTTAAATTTCAGCTCGCGTTAATTATTATACTGTTTTTTTTTGGTATTGTATGCATGGTTGAATTTAATAAGCTCATTCAACTTAAAAGCCGTATTCCATTCATCATTTTCATAGTTCTTTATACTATTTTTGGATATTGGCAATTATCATCAAACTCTAGGGGTTTGGATGAATCTACTCAAATTTTAATGGTTTTGAGTATTTTTGTGAACCTCTTTTTAATAAAGGATTTATTTTCAGAAAAAACAATTCCGCTTTTCAGTACTAAACGATTTATCCTTACCACATTCTACCTAGCTAGTGCTTTTGTGTTTTTAATTTTAATAGCGCATTTCCATGAGGAATATAATCCCTACATACTGTTGGGAACCTTTATCTTAGTGTGGACTAACGATACTTTTGCCTTTTTAGTTGGGAAGAAATTTGGAAAACAAAAGCTTTTTGAAAAAATTTCACCAAAAAAAACAGTCGAAGGATTTTTAGGAGGCCTATTTTTTTCGTGCATTGCAAGTTATTTTATTGCTACCTTTGCACAAACTTTAAGCTTTACAAGTTGGCTTGTTTTAAGTATTATTATTAGTGTTTTTGGAACATTGGGAGATTTAATAGAATCTAAATTTAAACGACAGGCAAACGTAAAAGATAGCGGTGCCATTATGCCAGGCCATGGTGGATTGTTGGATCGTTTAGATAGCATTGTTCTTGCTGCACCATTTATATATTTATTTTTAAGAATTTTACCGTATGTTTCATAAAGAAGGGTATAAAATCATTTTAGCCACCTTTGCTATTGTTGTTGTATCGATTTTATTAGTAGATAAATTTATTACAATTGATTGGCTTCAAACGACTTTTATAATTGTTTTATTAGGCTTTTTAATATTAATACTCCAATTTTTTAGAAACCCAAAACGCCAAACATCTTTAAACGACAATCGAGTCGTTTCTCCAGTTGATGGAAAAGTAGTTGTTATTGAAGAAGTATTTGAAAATGAGTTTTTTAAAGACAAACGCTTACAGGTTAGTGTATTTATGTCGCCCATAAATGTTCATGTTACAAGACATCCCATAAGTGGCACTGTTATTTTTAGTAAATACCATCCCGGAAAATATCTAGTAGCGTGGCATCCTAAAGCCAGTGAAGAAAATGAACGAACTACTGTTGTTGTTGAAAATAATAAAGGTAAAATATTATACAGACAAATAGC
>Ga0307414_10000585_pt1 | contig 18889 bp, 16 predicted proteins | sample DK1Ometagenome_FD_203804 | JGI IMG/M metagenome (GOLD analysis project Ga0307414, IMG submission 203804) | Maize rhizosphere microbial communities from greenhouse at UC Davis, California, United States - DK15-O-3 | ecosystem: Host-associated > Plants > Roots > Rhizosphere > Soil | place: USA... | reverse complement strand
CTTTGGCTGGTTCTCAGGTGTGTGTAGCACGAAGACACATCCCGGTGAGTTGCTCGCGGTCCAGTAAACCTGGGCTAAACTGAAAAATAATTGGAGTTAGCTGTCCTCACCCGTTGGCGGCACAGTCATTGCCCATAGGTCCGCGGCCTTGGACTGTCTTAGTCTGCCAGGGCACGCCTAAAACTATTGAAAACGGACGGAGAGATGATGCGACCTATCAAGCATGCGGAGAGAGGATTGACCCTGATCGCGGGAGGCCTTTTCAATGCAATTCAGTCAGTAAATAAGTACAAGCCCAATCCTTCTTTTACTCCAAAATGGTCAGACAAGCCCCTTTTGAAATCATGGCAGAAGAGCAAGCCGACACTCGGCTGGCCACGCACGACCGATTCCCTCTGTCCTAACTGCGTAATTGAAGCACGCGAGGAGATCATCAGTGGTAAGAAAGACGTTGCTGTTTTAATCAACGAAAAAGTCGGTGAAATCAAAGCCCAGATCATCGAACGCGATGGCGAGATCTGGATGATCAAAGATTGTCCGGTCCATGGTCACTTCGAAGACATGATGGCCATCGACTCCAAGTTCCTCAATCACATCGAAGCGATGTTTCCCGGCCGCGACATCGACGCACACAACGACGAGAAACTACACAATCACGGATCCAGCACGGTTAAGTATGGTCGCGGCGCAGTTTTGACTGTTGACCTTACCAATCGTTGCAACATGATGTGCGACCCGTGCTTCATGGATGCCAACCAGGTTGGTTTCGTGCATGAGTTGAGCATGGACGAGATCAAAGAGATTCTCGACAACGCGATCACGATCAAGCCGCGTCGCCAGATGTCAGTGCAGTTCTCGGGCGGTGAGCCATCTATCTCGCCGCATTTCATCGAAGCGATCAAGTATTCGCGCAAGGTTGGTTACAACAGCGTCCAGGCTGCGACGAACGGCATCGAATTCGCCAAGAGCAAAGAGTTCTGCCGGGAGGCTGCTGAAGCCGGACTACGTTACGTTTACCTCCAGTTTGACGGCATCGGCAACGACGCCAACAGTCACCGCCAGGTTGGTAATCTCTTCGACGTGAAGATGAGAGCTATCAACAACCTGCACGAAGCCGGCGTCGAAATCGTTCTCGTGACCACGCTCGTCAACGGCATCAACAATGATCAGGTCGGTTCGATCATTCGCTTCGCGCTCGATAATCCCAAGAAGATCGCTTTCCTCTCGTTCCAACCGGTTTCGTTTACCGGTCGCGACGAAGAGATCACCGAGCAGCGCCGTCTGCAACAGCGTTACACGCTTTCGCACCTCGCTCACGACGTGAAGAATCAGGTCGGCATCACTGAACCAACGCGCGACTGGTTCCCACTTTCACTGATGGGCGCTTTTGCAGATTTTGCGGATCTCGTTCACGGTCCACAGGCTGAGTGGGGGCAGGTTTCCTGCGGTTGTCACCCGAACTGCGGCGTCGGTACGGCCGTGATGATCGACAAGGAAAACAAAGAGATGCGACCGGTTCCGGAGTTCCTGAACATTCCGGGTCTGGTGAAGGACATGCAGAAGATCACTGACGCAGCGCGCGGTAAGTGGATGTCGAACGTCATGATGGGTCTGACGCTCCTGAAACACTACAACCCGTACAAGTCGCCTTCGCAGTTTACGCTTTATGAGCTGTTCAAGAAGTTTGACAAGTCGTTTGGCTTGACCGGTAAGGATTACGGCAAAGTCAGCGGCGATCGTTCGGTTCAGGATATCGAGAAGCGCCGTTCGGATCGCTGGAACTTCCTGTTTATAGCGGGTATGTGGTTCCAGGATCTCTTCAACTACGACTTCCGTCGCACTGAGATGTGCATCATCCCGTACGGCACGCAGGAAGGTGAAATTTCCTTTTGTGCTTACAACACGGGTATCGGTTGGAGAAACATTATCGAGAACATGCACCAGAACGCGACCGTCGCGAAGTGGTATCAGGAGCATGGCCGGCACGAGATTTTTGCGGGTGGCAAGAATGTCGAACTATCCGACAAGAACCACGGCCTGATTTTGAATGAAATTGATTTGATGCGGCCCAACAAGCCGCAAATGGAGGGGCCGAAGACTGCGCATGAAGAAGCCGTAATGATGCGCAAGCTTTACCAGGAGATGGTGTTGAAGAAACAGCTCAACACCACGGAAGCTGACAAACCAGTGCAAATCAAAGGCTTGAGCCGGAAGAAAGAAGAGCCGGCCGAGGCGGTGCTGGTTTAAGTAATTTTCGCAGGAGGAATGGGGTATAGGTCCTATATGCCGAATAGGACCTATACTTTTGTGCGTTAAGGGCTTTTGTGGTTAAATAACACCCCTGCACGAGGATCTAAAGAAAGGGAAAGCAGAGAACGAATGGCAATAGTTACCGTTAATCAGGGCGAATCGATTGAGAGCGCGCTGCGTCGCTTCAAGCGCAAAGTGATGACTGAGGAGATCATCAAGGATGCGAAGAAACACGCATTCTTTATCCCTCCCGGTCAGAAGGCGAAGCTGAAGTCGGCGTTGGCACGCAAGCGCAATAAAAAGAAGGGCCGCATGCGCATCCCTCGCGACTAATTATTCCTGCACAACCACAGGCCGCCGTCTTATCTCACCAATCATATTGCCAATTGCCGATTGCCGATTGCCAATTTTGTTAGGCAGCAATCATGATTGAAATCGGCAATCGGCAATTGGCAATGTTTTTATGATTCGGATTTTATTAACAAACGACGATGGCATCAATTCTGACGGGCTGATCAAACTTGAGGAGTCCCTGAAGGAGGTTGGTGACGTTTATGTCGTGGCGCCGGCGTCGGAAATGAGCGGTGCTTCCCACAGTCTGACGCTCGCTCGCCCGCTTCGCATCCGGCAGCTCGATAATCGTCACTGGTCGATCGACGGCACACCAACCGATTGCGTTACGCTGGCACTGAATAAGATTCTTCCGGAAGAAGAAAAACCACACATTTGCGTCTCCGGCATCAATCACGGCGGCAACCTCGGTGATGATGCTACTTATTCAGGGACAGTCGCGGGCGCACTCGAAGCCACGATTCTCGGCGTGCCGGGTTTGGCCTTGAGTCTCGTGGCGCGCGATAATTTCGATTTTACTGAAGCCGCGGCATTCGCAGTCGTTGCGGTACGAAAAGTTCTGGATGAAGGCCTGCCGGAAGGCACTTTGTTGAATATCAATCTGCCGCCGGGTGAAATCAAAGGCGTCAAGGTTACGCGACAGGGAATCAAAAACGCGCGTCCTGTAATCACTGAACATATCGATCCACGCGGCAAACCGTATTTCTGGATCGGTGAAGAGTATTTCAATACCAACTCCGTCGAGGGCACTGATTATCACGCGGTTAAATCGGGTTACGTGTCCGTGACGCCACTGCGCAGCGATATGACAGATCACCAGGCGCTGACCGCAATCGAAACCTGGAACTATCTGAAAGACTCCGAACTACTCCAAAAAAGCTAAACACATTGCCAATTGCCAATTTCCGATTTAATCTGGCGATCAGTATTGGCAAATCAAATATTCGCAAATCGGCAATTGGCAATCGGCAATCGTCAATCGGAATACTCCATCCCGCGCGAGCGCATGGTCGCGCGTCTACGTGAACATTACGGCATCAACGATCCCAGAGTGCTCGACGCAATGCGGCGAGTGCCACGCCATTTCTTCGTACCCGAAGCATTGCAGAGCCGCGCTTATGGCGATCACGCACTGCCGATCAGTGCCAATCAAACTATCTCCCAACCGTTCATCGTGGCGAAAATGACTGAGTTGCTCGAGCTCGACGCGAACAGTCGCGTGTTGGAGATTGGCGCGGGCTCGGGTTATCAGACCGCGGTGTTAGCGCAGATCGCAGCACAGGTTTACTCGATCGAACGTATAGGTGATCTCGCGCGCGAAGCACAGGCGAGAATTCGCGCGCTCGGAATCTACAACGCCACCGTGAAGTGTTTTGACGGGACACTCGGTTGGGCGGCAAACGCTCCTTACGACGCGATCCTCGTGGCAGCCGGTGGTCCAACAGTTCCACAGCCATTGTTCGCGCAGCTCAAACCTGGCGGGCGTCTCATCGTGCCGGTGGGCGAGTCGCGGGAGAGTCAACGACTTATTCGCGTCATCAAAACTGATCGCGGACCGAGAGAAGAAGATCATGGAGGCTGTGCTTTTGTACCCTTAATCGGCCAGCACGGCTGGTCCGATCGCTAAAATATGATCGCAAAAATTATTACTATACTTTCGGGTTTTATCGTGGCCACCATTTCCGCTTTAGGTTATGGCGGCATCGTTCTTTTGATGGCTATCGAGTCGGCGTGCATACCATTGCCATCCGAGATCATCATGCCGTTCTCGGGTTATCTCGTCTCAAAGGGCGAGATGAATCTCTGGGGCGTCGGGATTGCCGGCGCGGTCGGTTGTGTGCTGGGCTCGCTGGTGGCGTATTGGGTCGGGATGTACGGCGGGCGGCCGTTTATTGAAAAGTACGGGCGTTACATTCTGCTGTCACGGCACGATCTCGACATTGCTGATCGTTGGTTTGCGAAGCATGGAGAAGTGATCGTGTTCGTCAGTCGTTTGCTGCCGGCGATTCGCACGTTCATTGCGTTTCCGGCGGGTGTCGCGCGCATGAACCTGACGCGTTTCGTGATCTACACCTTTGCGGGTTCGCTGCCGTGGTGTTTGGGATTAGCTTACGCCGGTCAGAAGCTTGGCGAGCAGTGGGATAAGGACGACACGTTGAAGACGTGGTTTCATCGTTTCGATTTTTTGATCGGGATTGCGGGTGTACTCTTCGTGGCCTGGTGGATCTGGCGTCACGTCAAACACTCGCGACCTGCGGCTCATTCGTAAAATGAATTCGTGGGATTCATGCATCGCTCGCTGCCGGCAACTCGCGGAAACGTCATCGTCTACCAAAGAGCTGTTGACCTTCTACACGTCACTACTCGAAACACAAAAACACATCTACGACTCACTCCAGCACCTTAACGGCTCGCTTCCGCAGGATCTCCCGGAACTAAAAAAGCATCTGCCCGCATTACTCGAACTCGTTCGTTCAACTGGACCAGCCGCACTCGCGACGCAAGCACCCGCCTCCATTGACGATCTGCTCATTGAGTACTGGCACAACCGTTCGGATGAAGCCTTCTTCGCCAAAGCATTAGTCCAGCCTTACGCCCGGCGACTGGTCGAATCCAACTCGCTATCATCACTCGCGCTGCGTGAGAATCAGTGCCCGTTCTGCCTGGGCAAGCCGCAGGTGAGTTTTCTAAAAGGCACTGACTCAACCGCCGATAGCGGCAATCGAAATCTGCTTTGCGCCACTTGTCTCTCGTCATGGGAATTCAGGCGTGTCGTGTGCGCGGCGTGCGGTGAGGAACAACCAACTCAACTGGGTTACTTTCAGAGCGACGAATACCCGCACGTACGCATCGAGACGTGTGATTCGTGTAAGCGCTACATCAAAGGCGTCGACCTGACACGACTCGGCCTCGCGGAGCCACTGGTCGACGACGTAGCCACTGCCGCTCTCGATCTGTGGGCTGTCGAAAAAGGCTACACAAAAATCGAATTGAATCTCGTCGGACTTTAAAGTGAGTAAAGATCGAGGCTGCCGCTGAGTCGGAGTTTGAATTCCGCAAGCATTTTGTTGTCTCTGACTTCCACCGCGCGTTCGATTGCGTTCGCATAGTTGATGATGTTGAACGCTTTTATTAGCGGCGCCATTTCAACCATCTGCTTGTTACTCAAACCATAGCCGTCAATGAACAAATGCTTCTCATCAATCGACAAATCATGCAGCGAGATCGAGAGATCCCACTGCGGCGCGATGGTCGATAGACATTCTTCCCAATCGACAATCGCCGCAATCTCACCGTCGTCATCGACAATCACGTTCTTCAGTCGCAGATCTCCGTGATTGAGACATGGCTTGATGCGCAGCGCTTTCGACTCCTCTATGATCCTGCGCAATTGCTTCACTTCGCGATTGGCAAGAATCTTGTGCTTCAAAAACAGTTGTAACCGGCTCTCGTAATCCAACTCATTCTCGAGATAGTCGTTCCAGGTGCGATTCTTGTCGCCGTTGCTGGTCCAATCGAAGTTGGAACCAAAATGTTTCGTGTGAATTGAATTTATGAGGCGCGCATATCGTCCCATCTCGTGAATGATGCGTTCGCGTTGCGGATGGTGTGTCGCTTCCACGCCCGTTACGCGACGCGAGATCATGTAGGGTTCGGAATCAACGTCGCTGCCGACTTCCAGCACTTCCGAACTGGGAACGCCGGCCTCGCGCGCTTTTTGTGTGGTCCAAAGTTCCTTGCGAAACGCCTCGATCCGCTCCGCCTCGGGACTGATGCGAATCACAAACTGTCCTTCAAGATGATTAACAGCAAAGACGTAATTCGTCCGGCCCGATCGTCGATAGACTATTCGGTGCGGTGGCTTGCCGAAGTGTTTTTCCACGATCTGATTCGCCAGTTGCCGGTAATGACGAATAGTCACGGGTCGCTCTGGCGTTTCATCCATGGGCTTTATTCACGGCGAGTTCACTCGCGCGGAAGAGTAACGCTCCGAGCTCTAACGAGGTGTCGAGCTTAACGGTTTCAATCAGGCCACGAAAGTCCAGGTGTTGATTGCCCACCATCACTGCCAATCCGACGCCGGAAAGAAACGTATCGAGCTCGGTATCACCGGCGCCGATGCTATCTCGCAGATCGCACTTCAACAGTTCGGCCATGGTGCGCGCGCCGAAGAGTTTGTCTACTCCTTTATGCGTGATGAAGTTGCTTCGTTTTGTGTGTTGATAAGCCATGAGCTGATCTTCAGGCGCATCAATCAAAAGAAAGATCATGCAGATGTCTTCCGCCAGCATCTGGTCCTGTAGTTTTGGAAACTCGACCGCGGTCACGGCTGAAGCGCTGCGATATTTTTCTTTTACCGGAACGATGTTCTCCGGTACGGGTGTCCAGATGACTTCACCGATGCGCCAGTCACGCGGATAGTAAAAGACAAGTACGTTCTTGATACCTCCATTCAGAAGTCCTTGCACGCCTTTGAGCGCTTCGACGATCTCTTCTTTGGTTAATGGAAACGCAGCCGCTTCCTCAAACGCGAGCTCCGACTCTTCTGTTTTCTTAACGAATCCCATCAAGCTGCCGTTCAGAGTGACTGTCGGAATCGGCGCGTTCGAGAGTTTGTACCAGTCTTGTCCGAAGGTCCGAATCACTGACAAAGGAAACCGCAGTGAGTTGAGAATCAACGGACGGCCGCGTTGGTAATGGTGCATCAAACCGAGTTCGACTTCTTTGGGAATGACTATCTTGCCCTGATATTCATGCACCGCAGTGCCGTCGAGATCAGTGATAACCGCGCCCGAGGTGGCGAACGATGATTGCTGCATGAACTGTTTCAGCTTCGCGTCTGCTTCCGCATTAAGTGCCATTTGAGTTCACAAACTGTTCATCAATGCTGGCGTACCTGCGAACTGTGTTCCCAAAGCTATTTTTGGATCCGATGTGACCTACACAGGTCACGATAACGTCTTTATTGCGGTACCTGAGCGCGGACCTTCCGATGGTTTGACTGATGTTCCATATCTCGATCGCTTTTATTTGTTACACATCACCACGGATGTAGGTGCTTCATTTCCAAACATTCGCAAAACTTTATTCGGCATCATGCAGAATGCTTTACTTCAGGGATCATGTGTTGAATCCTGGAAGGCGTTAGAGCGCAATCCATCTTGCATGGCGGTAAAACTTACAGATCTCCTCCGAAATTATAAGGGCGTTTGATGCGCTAGCCGGATCAGCGTTATTATCGGCGACAGTTTATGACCGAACTCACACTAACAGCGATTTTCGAAGAGGTTGAAGAAGGCGGCTTTATCGGATACGTTGCTGAACTCCCGGGCGCTAACACTCAGGGCGAGACTCTTGAGGAGGTTCGCGAAAACCTCAATGAAGCGATTGAGTTAATTCTGAACACTAATCGCGAAGAATTTGAGAAATCCTTTTCGAGCAGCGGGAAAGTAACTCGGGAAACACTAATCTTGCGCGCTGCCTGAGCCACTCATCAACAACATGAAACGAGCCGACCTCATCCGGCACATCGAATCTCACAACTGTTACTTCGTGCGCGAAGGTAGCAGACATACCGTTTATCGCAACCCTGCGAACGGTACTTCCACCACTGTTCCACGTCATCGGGAAATCAAGAAGCAACTCGCAAGAAAGATTTGCACCGACTTGGGTATTCCATCCTGCAATTAGCGCGTTTCGACTTTTAATGTTTCACCGCGATTGACCTCGCTCTAAGACTTAATCGCCGCGCCTATGATGCAGCGCAGCTCACGTCGCCGGGGAACAGATGCGGCAGGGTTTGAAGCCGTGGGCTCTCGCGTCGGCGGCGGTGTTGAAGCCGACGCGATTTTTGACTGAGATGGTGTCGACCCAGTGGCAGTCCTCCAAATGGAAAATGCCCAACACGAGATTTCCGATAAACGGATCTGAAGCGGCGTTGGCGGCGGCTGTCGGTGGCAGCCCCGGTTGTGCGTTCCATGACACCGGAAACTGAGGTGGAGGCGGCGCCGGTACTGCGGCGTGCTGCCAGCCCGGCGCCAAAGTACCGCGAGCTTTACGCGACTCCTCTATTGCGCGCACCAGACCAAATGTAAGACAACCAATCGCCAGACAAACCAGCGCCGCGAACATCGACAAGAAGAAGCTGAACCCGAAGAACTTCAGCAGCAGGTACGCGGCCCAGTACCACGCCAGAAAATACCTGCGCACAAACTCTTTCGCGAACACGACTGTGTTCTCTCCAAGGGCATGCGGATCTTTAAGCTTTATTTCCGATGGTGGCGAACCACCAAAAAGTGTCTGGACAGTCGCTGACGCCGGAGTGGCAGGAACCGTCGACGAGCGACCCTTGTCCTGCCATGGAATCCAACGAATGCTCCTGCCGTCAGGCGGAAGGTCAGTGCGTTTGACTTCTCTTGTCTTCGTCGCCGCATCAATATCAGCGGGCGCAGTCATCCATGTCGGAAGTGTCGATTTAGTTTTTACCAGATCGAGCAGCGACGGCACATCCTCCGGTGGACCAGCGGCGGCACTTGCGAGTGCGTCAGTAAGTCGAGCGTGTTCTGGTCCAATCTCTTTAATCTCTTTGAAAAGCGTCGATGAATCCGGATTCGCGAAATCAGCCTTGGTGAAGAGCAGGTTTTCGTCGTGATACTCCTGCCACAGATCAGGTTTTTCCGCGAGCGCGAGTAACGAAAGATAGATCACGATCGAAGAAAAGTGGTCCAACTTGTCGTCGAAGTGGTGCGCCTCTCTTTTCGGGTGCTGATAGTGTTGATGACCAACCTCACTGGCGGTCCATCCTTCCATCTTCGGCACATAGATCCCGTCGTGATCGACGAGGCGCAATTGCCCGTGCTCGACAATGATGTTGCCGTGCTGCAGATCGCCGTGCGCAACTCCAGCCACTCGCAACGTATGCACGAGTCGCAGCCACTCTTCCGAAAGATGCAGCAGCACATCACGGCGGTGCAGCATCTCGCTGATGTACAGATCGAGCGTCGGACCATCGATCCATTTCATGAAGAGAATCGGAAATCTATTGCCGCCGACCAGAATTCCTTCGGCTGCATAACTGAACTCCGAGAGATACGTGACCGATGTTTCCCAGAGATGTTCCTGAATCGCGCGATAGCGTTGGTCGCGATCGCCGAGATAGCCGCGAAAACATCGCACCGCATAATCGCTGTCGCCGTCGGTTGATTTGAGTTTGTAGACGTAAGCAAACTGACCTGAAGTGACGAGCGGCATTCCCAAACGATCAACGGCAGGCAGCGTGTTTCGCAGAGCGGGATGTGCAAAACAGATCGCGGGACACTGGATCGCCTCGGTGAAATGCCTTGCCGACGGCCAGTACCTGGGGATAGTCCCGGTCTTTGAATGAGAAACTGCCACTAACCCATGCTCCGCTCTTTGAACTCGATTCTCACTATCGCGAGATCGTCGTTCCTTATTCTGCCAGCCCTTCGCTCCTGGTCAAAGAATTCGCCCAGTTCGTTGTCGGGTCGCGTAAAGAAACAATCCTCGGCGGCGAGGTCGTCATTCTCAAAACATTTTAAGTACCAGGATGCAACGGCATCTGACATCAACATCAAAACGTCTCCGCTTTCGCAGTTGCCGGAGTCGATCACCACTGACTTCATGCTGGTTTCGTGCAGCGCGCAATTCGAAGCCACGAGGATCGGAGCGTTGTTGAAACAATCAGATCGTGCAAGCGGTAAGCTCTTGACCAGCACGTCGCCACGACGATGCAGCAGGCAAGTGTCACCCAAAGCTACCGCCTTCCACGAAGGCAACACACTCTTCAAATCCAACTCGACTCCGACAAAAGCAGCAAACGATCCGGTGCGCGCCTTTGCTTCGGCATACCACGACAGGCTTAGGCCGTTCCACGACTCGTGAAGTTCCCGTCCTTCGGCCGCTACCCAGTCGCGAAATTCTTCCGATGTCAACGTCGACTCGCGTCGCACCCATTGTTGGGCCAGTCGTTCGGCCCACCTCCGCGCAGCGAACGCCTCAGTCGCTCCATCTGCGACTGCGAACCTGTACCGCTCGGCATCGACGGCGATCACGTCTTCACACTCAGATGCTTCCTGGCCCAACTTGGGCAGCAGCAACTGCCGCAATTGCAGATCCAAAGTCACACTCTGTTTGACAGAACTCACGTCCGCTCCGTTACATCGTCCGTTCTATCCATCCATCTGTAAGGAGTCATGCCGGTAAGACTTGTGCCGATTTCGTAAAACTGAACGATGGATGATGGATCTCCGTTGAAGACAAACCCTCTGGAACCTTCCACTGCGTTGACTCCGAGTTGGGCTGCGGCCGCGAGGAAGTTGCTCGGCAATCTGCTTGAGATTTCAAATAGCGAGCGTGCAAATCCATCAGGCAGGGAACTTTCTTCAGGTGGATACTCGATCTTCGCAGATCGACGTGTAGAGATGTGGCAGTTGAACAAAAGCACTGCGCCGTCGTCAGTGCCGAGCGACATGATCTGGCGCCCGATCTCATTCGGATCGCCGTCGCTCGACTCACCATCGGTGAGATGCAAAACGGTAGGCGGAAATCCGCGCGGGTGTTCCAGAAGCCATCCTTGCAGAATATCTTTTGCTCGCGCGAGTGCTTCGCACATCGGCGTTTTTCCGTCTGATGCGGGATGGATCCAAACCGGATAACGCACCGGGATCTCGACCCAGCCGCCGGCGCCGTCCGAGACTCTCTTGTAGCTGCTCTTGACCTGCAACGGATAGTCAGCGACCTCTGAGATCGGAACGATGTTTCGCGCACTCAGCGGTCCGGCAAAACAGCTTCCCACGTGACGTCCATAACCGATTACCGATACGTGATAGTAGTTTCTGACTTCTTCGGTCTTGGTGCAGCGGATCACGAGATCGTGCAATGTGTGGTTAACGACTTCCGCGACGAAGTCAGACTTCTTCCGCGCCGAGTCGCCACTAAACGGATCAGCCATTGAGCCCGACTGGTCTATCAGAAGGATTATGCAGGTTGGGTTAGCGCGCGTGATCTGGGCCGAATACATTGAGCTATTCTATTACTGACTGTCCTGACTCCAAAGTGCGCAGGCTGCAAGGAGAGAGTGTGTTGTGCGTGGCGAGTCGCAACAAGGGAAATCTAGCTTAGAAGCATTGGTTAGGCAAGAGAAGTGTTGGAATTGTGACACTCGTATGAAGTGAACGAAGTTGCTGACGCGCCGGATTTTCCGTGATATACATTCAGCCTGCTGAAACCAAAATGAAACTCATCATCAGTCTACTGGTTTTGTTATTCGTCGTTGCGCCTGTCATTCTCGCTGCAGAAGATGTGCGGCCGGATGGCTGGGCAGGCATGGTGTTGAATGTGAGCAGCCCGGAAGATGCCGTTCGTCTCTTCGGCCCGCCACGTAAAGATAAAGACAAAATTGCGCTTGACTTACCGCGTACGCTGAGTTGGTTGTCTGACAAGTGGAAGCAGAAGATATTCAGGACGATCACTTACAAGAAACTACGCGAGTACGCGGAAGTGCGATTTTCATTTCTCGACGGCAAGCTCGTCGCTATCTCGATGGAAGCTCCTAACGGCGAGCTTGATGACAACTGGATCGACCCCGACGATCTCGAAAAACTTTTCGGCGTCCCATTCAAACCGCAGCAGCGCACTACCAAGAAGCTCGTTCCACTCGCCGAATTTCTCGCCAGCGCACCCGACGAACTGAAGAAGGGTGAATATGATTACTGGTACGACATGATCGCTATCAGCGACAAGAGTGTCATCGTCGCAATCTCCGACAACTACATATACATATCGGGTCTTTTCGAGAGTCGCGATGCCAAGCGTCGTAAGAAAATCAACGCCCGTGGTGCGAGGTATCCCGGCTTCGTCTCTGACATCGAGATCATTAGTCGTACACTTGCCGCGACTTAAATTCGTCTCACCAACCTCTCCGTTTTTCCACCCGCTTTGTCTTGCTTTCGTGCGCCATTTTGAACGAATGTCCAGGTCAATAAAGCCGGGATCTGGGTACCCTGACGAGGTCTCCCACAGAGCCTCCGCAGGCCTCGTATTTGCAAAATTGCATATCCGTCCAAAATTTCCGAAAAGATTTTTATGCAGGTTCGCCGAAAACTCAGGAAATGCCAGTAAGTAGGGGCAAATTGCCGTATACGAAAAGCGGCATGAGTATTGCAAATTTTGTAGGAGCTTCGTTTTTTCCCAATCTAACTGCACACAAGATTTTCGGTTTCGAAGGAGCCCAATATGAAATTTGCCTTTACTCTTCTCACTATAGTCCTGCTAGTTGGCACCGTTTTCGGACAGCTCAGCGCAGGATCCTTAGTGGGAACTGTCGTCGACCAGAATGGCGGCGCAGTGGCCGGAGCTACGGTTGAGGTCACAGACAACGCCACGAGCAAGGTAAGAACAGTGCAGGCCACCACCGACGGTACTTTTACCGTCCCTCAGCTTGACGTTGGCACTTACACAGTCAAAGTCACTGCGCAGGGATTCAAGGCCTTCACAGCCACCGAACTGAAGATTGACGTTGGCAAGCAATACTCGCTAGCTGTCACTCTTGAGCCCGGCGGCGTCAACGAAAACGTAACGGTAGTCGCAGGCGCTGATGTGCTCAATGCGACCACCGCCGAACTAAGCAACACCGTTAGTTCGCGACAGATTCAGGAATTGCCCCTCAATGGACGCAATCCGCTGGTGCTGCTCACGCTGCAGCCCGGTGCCGCTTCGAACGGCGCCACCAATACCGCCATCAATGGTCAGCGCACTTCGTTCACAAACATCACCCGTGATGGCATCAACATTCAGGACAACTTCATCCGCGCCAACGCAACGGATTTCGCTCCGCAACGCCCCGGCGTCGATGACATCAGCCAGTTCACCGTTACCACTTCGAATGCAGACGCCGCCCTTGGCTATGGTGCTTCGCAGGTCAACATCGCGACCGAGCGTGGCCAGAGCGAATTCCACGGCACGCTGTTCGAATACAATCGCAACTCGAAGTTTTCCTCACGACCGTTCTTCAGCAACACCAGACCATTTTTGAATCGTAACCAATTCGGCTTCAAGGTTGGTGGTCCAGCCCCGCTGCCGAAGTTTGGTGAAGGTGGTGCAAGCATTTTCCGTAACAAGGCGTTCTACTTCTTCAACTATGAAGGTTTTCGTCAACGCCAAACCACGAATGCGCTGAAGACAATCCTGCTCCCAAGCGCACGTAACGGCATCTTCACGTATGTCGACAATGCAGGAACTACACGGACAATCAATATCTTAAACATTCCGATTGCGGATCCTTTCGCGGGTGGAACTTACACCATCGGAAGTGTCAATCCCGCAGTGCAGAGCCGGGTCCTTCAATTCGTTCCGACTGCCGGCAATACCACCGACGCGGGTGACCAGCGAAACACCACCGGCTTCCGAATCAACGTTGCCAACAACGTAGATCGAAATAATTTCACCGGTCGTTTCGACGTCGAACCGAATTCGCGTAACTCGTTCAATTTCATCTATGCGCATGGAAACGAGAACAACGATCGGCCCGATATCGCTAGTGGTTACCAGGTTGCACCGCTGGTTGTTCAACCTGCCACCAGAGATTTTCTTTCGACTGGTTGGACGTGGACACCAAGTGCCACTTTGACGAATGAATTGCGCGGTGGGTTCTTCTTGAGCGAACCGGTTTTCAATCGCGTCAATCCGGAAGGTGCATTTCTGCTGTCCGTGCCGCTTATCAGCAACCCGGAAGCAACCTTCCAAAATCAGGGACGCAAAGCGGACAACTACACGATCACCGATAACGCGACATGGGTTGGCGGAAATCACACACTCCGTTTTGGCGGAACCGTGACCTGGTTTAAGACCAACAGCTTTGCGCACTTCGATACCGTGCCGCGCTTCTCGTTGCAGTTAAACGGAGCGACGGGCCAATTTGTCGCTGCCAATTTCCCTGGCGGCCTCAGTTCAGCTCAGTTAACTGCGGCGAACAATCTGGCGGCTTTGCTGGGCGGCGTTGCAGGCAGAATCGACCAGACCTTCAATGCAACGACAACCACCTCGGGTTATGTTGCCGGTGCTCCGCAAAGACAGATTTTCGACTATGAGAACTATGGCTTTTACGCTACGGATCAATGGCGTATTGGGCAGCGCTTAACCCTGAACCTCGGCGCCCGCTATGAAATCTACAGCGCGCTTCGAGAACGGAATGGGTTCGCCCTCGAGCCCGTGTTGGGCAGCGACCCGATTGCGTCTCTGCTCAGCCCGACGGGCACGGTCGATTTCATCGGACACAACGGCGGCGGCAATAGGTTCTATCACACTGACAAGAACAATATTGGACCCGTCGTGAGTTTCGCATGGTCGCCGGAGTTCAAGAACAAACTGCTGGGTTCGCTATTCGGCAGCGGCGGACGAACCGTAATTCGCGGTGGCTATCGCATCAGCTACGTCAACGACGAATTCATTCGCGCTCCTGACAACGCGCAGGGTGGAAATTCGGGTCTCTCGACCTCGCAGGCGTTCGGGCTCACCAGTCTGGACGGCAACAGGTTAGGTGGCCCGCTGGCCGTCCTGGACACACCGGACTTTTCAATTCCACGTAGTTTCGCGACCGGCAATACTCTTTCCGGTACTAACTTCGGAACTATCTTTGCCATCGATCCAGACCTGGAGAATCCGGCCACACACGAATGGAACTTTGGCATTCAACGCGAGATTGGCTTCCAAACCGCCCTCGAAGTACGTTACGTAGGCGGCAAAAGCGATAATCTCGTGCGCGGCCTTGACTTCAACGAACTGAAGATTATCAGTAACGGGTTCTTAACCGGCTTTAACCTGGCCGTCATCAACGCACAACTTTCGCAGGCCAAGAATCAGGCGGAAGCTGCGGCTGGCGTTCCAGCGGCCAATAGAACTCCGGTTTCAGGCGCCTTTAATGCTAGTGTTCCAGGTAGCCAATCGCTCGCCGGGACTGTGTTCTCCAACAATACCCTGCCGGGTAATGGATTCCTGGGTACCAGCACCGTCGTCAATAATCTGCTCGCCGGTGTACCTTCCGATTTAGCCAATGCCTACGTAACAGGTGTTTCTACGTTTGGTCTGGCAAACGCGCAGGCTTTCAGCAAGTTCTTCTCGCCAAACCCGAATGCGGGTGCGGTTGACTTCCTGACCAATGGCGGCAAGTACCGTTACCATTCCTTGCAGACGGAAATTCGCCGTCGCTTCTCGAACGGCTTCCACCTGCAAGCGAATTACACCTTCCAGAAGACGCTGACCAACGCTTCCGGCGTGGGCCAGACAAACTTCGAACCAAACCTCTCGAACCTCTTCCCGGAGATCGAATACTCGCGCGCCGACTACGACGCGACGCACGTGTTCAATCTCAACACCATCTACGAACTTCCGTTCGGTAGAGGGAAGCGCTGGTTCAGTGATGTTGGTGGCTTGGATCGTCTGGTTGGTGGCTGGCAGGTTACCTCCATTCTCCAGATGGCGACGGGCGCGCCGATCACGATTACTGATCCGCGTGGAACCCTGACCCGTCGTAATGCACGACAGACCGCTAATTCAAACCTGTCGAAAGATGAGATCAAAGACTTGATCGGCATCTTCCGTACACCTTGCGGCGTGTTCTTCATTAATCCGGCCGTGATTGACCTCAATCAGACGGCGCTTGCCAATGGTCAGTGTGGTTCACTCCTGACCGGCGGAGCGACTGGACGCGGTGCACGTGGGTTTGGTCAGTCGACATTCCCAGGTCAGGTGTTCTTCAACGTTCAGCCAGGACAAACGGGAACTCTGGAGCGCGCGTTCATTAATGGACCGCTCTACGTGAACTGGGATGCTTCTCTTATCAAGAACATCCGGATCACGGAGCGGACCAAATTCCAGCTTCGTTTCGAGGCGTTCAACGTCCTGAACCGGGCCAACTTCTTCGCAACCCAGTTTGGCAACTTGAACATCAACAGCACCAACTTCGGACGTATCAGCACTACCTTTACGTCCAGCGGTGCACAGCGCGTAATTCAGTTCGCCGGCCGCTTCGAGTGGTAAGGCAAAACTGATTACGAACAACATTAAGGGCGTTACTCCTGCGGGAGTAACGCCCTTGTTGTATTTGAAGCTTTTGATGACCTGAAGCTAATCCATGCCACCCACATCAAACGACCCCGGCTCGAGATGCTGATTAAACTTGAAATCGGAAAGAGTCAGATCCCACTGCGCTTTGACTGCACCCGCGCGAGGAGTCGTGATTTCCAGATTGATTCTGTAAGCGTGGGGCAGAGTTAAGCCGCCTTCTTTCTTGAAGTCGGAGAACTCTTCGACGAGCTTATAGCGAGTTTCACCCTGGTTGGCGGATGTTTCTGGTGTGCCGCCCATCTGCGCGATCACCGAGCGCTCGTATTCGGTGCGCACATGATGGAAAGTTTCGGCATCAAAATACATCGATATTTTCAGATCCGAGCCGCTTGGGTAGCACTTCAACTGGTACGCCTGGCGATCGCCGATCTTCTTCATACTACCTGCTTCGACCTTAACCTTTCGGTTCGGATTCAGCAGCAGCCACGACTGTGATAACTCGCCGCCCCAGATCCCCTGTTTTAAGATCGCCTGGTTCGTGAGCAGAAAATCGCCCAGACTGGACCGGGAGCCGGGATGCACATAACCGCCTGAGACGTCTTTACCATCAAAAGCTATCCGTTCATGGGGATAGTTCGTCGCGTTGTCGAAAGCCATCGCCATCATGTGTTTTGGACCTTCGGACGCAAGCACCACACGTCCGCCGACTTTACCGGTTCCCGGCTCCTTGAAAGTTACGACCGCACTACCGGTGGAGACGCGAGTCGATACAGACTGCAACGTTTCAGTCCCGCCGATAGCTTCCAAATGCTTCGCGATTATTTCCTCGGCTTTTAGTTTCTGAGGCTGCGCTCTTGCGCCGGACACGCAGGACACCAGCAGCAATATCATCGCTACGGTTCGATAAACCATAGACCAGTTAAAAGATTTCATTGTGCTCCTCCATGGGGTAAAGAAGTGCGCCTAAACTACCATAATAATTGCTGCGCCATACAATTTCTGTTCGAGAAAATCTTCTCAGTGAACGGACTTCCGTATATACTAGTGGGCCTACTCTCTCCACTATCGGCTAACTCGACTGCCTAACGAAAGGTCGACTATGCGAATTGTCGTATTCTTTTTGTTACTCGCTCCGGTCATCCTGTTCAAAGCCGGGCAGCAGCAGCCTGCGGGCGGTCCTCCGGACGTCGAAGTAGGCGAAGTCTCCTCGTCCAAGTTTCACACGTATGAAACGATTGAACAGACGAGGCAAAGGCTTAATAGTAATAAAGCCGATACTAGAAGCAGGGAATCCGTTTACCGCGAAGAAATTCGAAACCGCAACTCGATCGAGAATAGAAGCCGCGACATGGCCGAACTCGAGCGGAGTGTCATGGGAGAGTCGTATTACCGAAGACCGATCGATCTATTTCGCTACCGCGTCAACCTGAAGAACACCGGAGTCAAGACAGTTAAAGCCGTGGTCTGGGATTATCAGGCGAGCGACACGGACGAATTCACCGATGCCGTTCATCGCCAGTTTCGTTGTACGGCGAAGATGAAGCCGAACCAGAGTCACCGGTTTGAGGCTTTCAGCGTGCTGCCGCCGACGCGAGTGATTACGGCCTTGGGAACCAAGAATTTCAGCGAGCGCGTAATTTTGAATCGCATCGAATACACCGACGGCACCTCATGGCAGCGCGCCGAGTGGCACGAACCCGAAGTCATTTCCAACCACAGCAACCGAGGAAACTGCCAGCAGCTTTAACTCACCCGTGGTCGAGTTTGATTTAACGCCGAAGGCGTTCGCCAATTCCAGCCCAGGGTTGGAGCGCAGCGACAACCCTGGGTCAATTGTTTTAAATCACATAACAACCCTGTAAGGGTTAGCGGCGTACATGCCTAACCCCTTCAGGGTTAATACGTTTTTTGTTGTGTGTTTCCCCAGGGTTCTCGCTGCGCTCGAACCCTGGGCTGGAATTAGCGAACGCCTCGGCGTTATCACAACCCGGTCAAGAATCTCAACTACCCTCGGACGACAGACGGAACGCGGCCATCTCGTGATCGTTGCGGACCAGCAGCACGTCACCTACCAGCACCGGATGATTCCACGTCTTACCCTCGAGCGCAGGGAAGTGGCCCAGTTCTGTAAACTGATCCGAAGCTGCTTTCGCCAGCGCAAGCTCACCCTGTTCAGACATTATCAACAGCACTTCCTGTTCGGGTA
>Ga0307414_10000584_pt1 | contig 18897 bp, 20 predicted proteins | sample DK1Ometagenome_FD_203804 | JGI IMG/M metagenome (GOLD analysis project Ga0307414, IMG submission 203804) | Maize rhizosphere microbial communities from greenhouse at UC Davis, California, United States - DK15-O-3 | ecosystem: Host-associated > Plants > Roots > Rhizosphere > Soil | place: USA... | reverse complement strand
TGACACACCCGCAGGTGCTGGATCATGTCGCGGACTGGCAGCAGATTCGTGACTGTTCACGGGGCGAGCGCATTATCAAGCAGAAGGGTACCGAATATCTCCGCGCGCTCGATGAAATGAGCCCGGCCGAATACGACGCCTATCTCGATCGCGCCGTCTTCTTCAACATGACCGGCCGCACCATCAACGCGCTGACCGGCATCGTTTTCAATCGATCCCCGCAGGTCACCGGCATTCCCAAGAAGCTGGAAAGCGCCTTCCGCCTGCCGACGCGCAACAACATTTCCTTTGACGCCTTCCTCAAGAAGGTCTGCCGCGAGCTCGTGACGCTCGGCCGCTATGGCGTTCTGGTCGATCTCGACACCGACGCCAAGGTCAACGCCGTTCCCTATTTCGTCGGCTTCGCCGCTGAACACATCCTTGATTGGCAAGAGATCGTCATCGACGGCCGACTGGTTCCGTCCGAGATCGTCGTTCGCGAAATGCGAGAGATCAGAGGATCGTTCGGCACCGGCAAGAAGACCCTGACGGTCTATCGCCGTCTCGTGCTGGAGTGGTCGGCGCAGCGGAATGATTTCGTCTACGTCCAATACATCTATGAAACCGAAGGAGTGACACTCGATGTTGAAACAATTGTTCCTAATCGAGTTGTCCCTACTCGCAACGGCGTTCCATTCAACCGCATCCCATTTGTATTTCTGGGAGCTATCGACAATACACCGGACATCGACCGTTCCCCACTGGCAGACATTGCGGCGCTGAACATCGCCCACTATCGCTCCTACGCTCAGTTGGAGCACAGCCGTTTCTACACAGCTATGCCGATCTTCTACGCGCAGGTTCCGACCGGCAATGCGGAGCGCACCTACCGGGTTGGCTCCTCCGTCGTCTGGGAAGTCGCGCCGGGCGAGCGTCCGGGCATTCTGGAAATGAACGGCCACGGTCTGAACGGTCTGATCGACGCCTGCGAACAGAAGGAAGACCAGATTTCCGCGCTCGGCGGACGCCTGATGTCCAACCAGTCCCGTTCGACGGCCGAAAGCGACAATGCTCTCAAATTGAAAGAGGGCAACGAGCGGAGCATTCTCCTCAACATCGTCTTCTCGGTGTCCGAAGGCATGACCGAAATCCTGCGCAAGTGGGTCTGGTGGGCTGGCGTGGACAAGGTCGATGATGTCGAAATCGAGCTCAACAAGGAATTCCTGACAGACACGCTGGGTGCTCGTGAACTGCGAGCCGTCTATGCCATGTATCTCGATGGCGTCGTGCCGCTCACCGTCCTGCACCACTACCTCCAGAAGGCGGAAGTCATTCCGGACTGGATGGATGTCGATACCTTCAAGAGCCTGCTGGACGACGAGTCCGAGTTCAAGAACCAGCCGGATGTCATTGCCTCCATGAAGGGCTACGCCACCGCCAAGGATCGGACAGACGCGCGCCTCACCCGCCGCGAGCTCCGCACTTCCGAGAAGCTGGCTGAACAGTCCGTGGAAACCTCCAAGACTCAGGCCGAACTCACCCGCGAACGTCTCGAATTCGACGCCGCAGAGGCTGAGAAGGAGCGCCAGCACGCAGAGCGCGAAGCGGAGAAGGATCGCAAGCTGGAAAAAGAGAAGGCTGATAAGGCCGCTGCTGCTGCCAAGGAAGCCGCCAAGGCGGCTGCGAAGGCCAAGCCTGCCGCTGCACCGGCTCCACGCCGACCGGGAGGTAACGGTGCTCGCTAAGATCGGCAACGCTCTCGAATGGCTTCTGGTCGCCGCCTGTATCGGCGTCATCCTCGGATTGGAAGCACTCCAGCGTTGGCGGGAACGTCGCCAGAGCGCCAAGTGGAGAAATGAGAAGTGAGCTCGAAGCGTAAGACTTTCAATCCCTTGGTCCTTGATCCGGATGACTATGAGAAGTTGTTCGATGAAGAGTTTGGACCGATCGAGAAACTGGACGAGAGCGACGACGAGTTCGACTATCTGTCCTATGGGAGTCGTCGGCGCAAACCTAAAATCAGTACAGAGTTTTGAGCCGCTGTCAAGAATATCTTGACAGTTTAGCGAGTAATCTTTTATTATTCCAACATTCGAGGCAAGCCATTTGCGAGGCGCAGATGGGTTGGCCTTCAAATCCCGACAATATCAACTGAAAGGACACGGGGTGTCTCATGCCTGAACTTTATTTTGACTCGCTCGATCAGCTTCCGGAGGGCCTCCGCGAAGGTGCCAAGACAAACGATGCCGGTAAGGTCGCCGTAAAGGTCGTCTTGCAGGACAAGCTCGATGAATTCCGGGACACGAATATCCGGGTCTCCAAGGAACGCGATGATTACGCCGTCGCTCTTGGAAAGGCCAAGGAACTTCTCGGAACAGATGATTTCGACGCCGCCGCCCAGCAGCTTGCTGGCCTGCGCGACACGGCCAAGAAGGTCGCCGATGGCGCTCTGGTCGAGAACAAGGGTCTTGAAGAAGCCCTGACGGAGCGCACTGCAAAGATGCGCGAGGAAATGCAGGCCGAAATTCAGCGTCAGGCTCAGGAAGCCAAAGCATGGCGCGACAAATACGGTCAGACCGATACGAAACTGCGCCAGACCTACATCGACCGTGCGATCACGGATGTGGTTCTGGATGAAACCTCCGGGGTTCATCCCAAGGCGCTCGGCGACATTCTCGGTCGTGCCTATAGCACTTTCGAGGTCGGCGATGACGGACGACTGACGGCCAAGCGCGGCGACGCGGTTCTTTATGGATCGGACGGCGCGACACCGATGGCCCCGAAGGAATGGATTGCCACTCTGCGTGATGAGGCTCCGTACTTCTTCAAGGGCTCCAACGGTGGCGGTTCATCCGGTTCGGATGGCCAGACAGCCTACGGAATGACGACAGCGGAGATTTCCAAGCTGTCGCCGGAACAGCGGTTGGCGATTGCCAACGGCGAGTACAAGCCGGGGCATCGTTAAGCCCTCTGGTCACGGCCGGGTTAGCCCGGCCGACTATTTTGCCCGCAGCACCACGGGGTGGAGCGAGGGCGGTCCGTAAGACCGAAAGGTTGAATTGGCCAAACCCGCTCCGGAAGGACTGACCGGAGCTTCGCAAAAGCGATCAGTCTCGAAATTGGCATCAAAGGAGAGTTCCCATGCCTCTTACCCTGTTGGAAGCATCCAAGCTCGTTTCGGGCGAAGTGAAGCGTTCTGCTATCATCGAAATGTTTCCGCGCAACTCGGACCTGCTGGCTGCTATGCAGTTCATCAACGTCACGGGCGGCGCATATGTCTACAACCGTGAAGGTAAGCTGCCGGGCGTCGCGTTCCGTGGCTTCAACGAAGGTTACACCGAGTCGCTCGGCGTGATCAACCCGGAAGCCGAAGTTCTGCGTATCGTCGGTGGCGAGCTCGACGTTGACACGGCTATCATCAAGACCCGTGGCGAAGGCGTTCGTTCCTCGCAGGAAGCGATGAAGGTCAAGGCGAAGACTCTTTACCTCGCCGACCGTATCGTCAACGGCGACTCCGAAACCGACCCGCGCGAATTCGACGGCCTGCGCAAGCGCATCGTCGGCAAGCAGCTTTTCGCTGGTAACGGCTCCGGCACTGCTGGTTCCGGCACCTCCGGTCCGCTGTCCATCGACATTCTCGATGAGGCGATCGATGAGACGGATTCCCCGACGCATCTGGTGATGTCGAAGGCCCTGCGCCGTCGTCTGACCCGTGCGGCGAAGAATACGACCATCGCTGGCGAAATCACCTACACCACCGACTCGTTCGGTCGTCAGGTGACGATGTATAACGACCTGCCGATCCTCCTTCCGGATGTGAACGATCAGGGCAAGCGCATCATCGACTTCAACGAAGTTGGTCCGGGCGGCACTGCCAACACCGCATCGATCTACGTTGTCTCGCTCGGCGACGGCAAGATCGTCGGTCTCCAGAACGGCATCATGGAAGTCCGTGATCTCGGTGAACTGGAAAGCAAGCCCGCCTACCGTACCCGCGTCGAGTGGATCATCGGTATGGCTGTCCTGCATGGCCGCGCCGCTTCCCGCTTGCAGGGTATCACCAACGCTGCTTTCGTGGCCTAACGGAATTGATGGGGAGGGTTTTCCCTCCCCTATCACCTTCCCAACTGGAAAAGGACCAGTCAAATGAACTCTGTAAACCGTTTTGTGCCTGACGCAGCTTACCGCATCCGTGCGGCCGACGCTGCTGCTCTTACGGCCGACGCTGTGATCTCGGCAGGCGAACTCGTCTCCCCGATCGGCGCACCGTGGAACGATGCCGTCAAGGACGGCAAGGTCGTTGTCTTCATGCAGGGCACCGCCATCGTCGCCACCGGCACGTACACTGTCTCGATCGTCACGTCGGCGAACGAAGACCTCTCCTCGGCCCAGACCCACCAGTCGCTGGTGATCGATCCGGCCGTTGCCACCTCCAAGTGGCTCGAAATGCTTGTCGATCAGGTCTCGCTCCTCAAGGCAGACCCGGACGCCAAGTATTGGGGCATCGCCCTTGACATCGGTGGCACCACGCCGTCGATCAAGGTTGAAGCCTACGTGCTGCCGCCTGTCGGCCACTAAGCCTCCCCTTACAAGCCGGGGACCTTTGGGTCCCCGGTTTCGTATCTGACTCCTGATCCCGAATAGAAGGAACCACCCGATGTCCAAGTTTTACGTCCGCGAAAAGGCCAACCCATCCAACGTGATCGCCTGTGATTGGCAGAACGCGTTCGAACTCGTGAATCATGGGTTCTGGGAATGGCCGACCGGCAACGGCAAGAAAGAATTTCTGGCGGCTCAGAAGCTGGCCCGCAATGCTCCGGCTCCCGAAGGTTTCGATCGCTCGGTCGATCTCGATGACGCTCCGGACGACGATGACGACGTGATCCCGGCCTTTGTTCCGGTCACGCCGCCTGCCCCGCCTGCTCCGACCGTCGAGCAGATCGCGGCAACCAAGGTCGATACCAGCGAGAAGCTGGAAGACATGACCCGCGAAGAGCTCTTCGCCGTCACCGAAAAGATGGGTCTCACCATCGACAGACGCACGGGCACCAAGAACCTGCTCAACGCGATCAAGGCAGCGCAGGAGGCTGAATAAATGGACCTCTACCGCGCCGTCTATGACCAGAATGGTCAGATGTTTGAAGTGGCACCGGAACGTGCCGCCGATCTCGTCCTGAACAAGGGCTGGTCGAATACCGCACCAAAAAAGGCCAGCAAGAAGGGCAAAGCCCCGGCTGTCGTAAAAGACGAACCCGCTCCTACCGCAGACACGGAGGCTCATGAAGGCGTCTTCCTCAAGGAAGATTCGCCCAACGAAAGTGGTTGATTGCGATGTCCTTTTTCAGACCCTCGTTTGAAAACTTTGGCGAGACTCTCCGCACGGTGAGTCTCGTTATTGGTTTGTTGGTCACGTCGTTGACAGGTGTCGGCTATGCCTACACGCTGATCTCCGAGACCAAGGCTTTGGCCGTCGAGGTGAACAGTCTCAACTCTCGCCTTGGCGCGATCGAGTCCGAGAAGCCCATCGTGGCTGTCAACCGTAAACGTCTCGATAATGTTGAAAAAGGTGTGGAAAAACTCGACGGCAAGGTCGATAGCATCCTCACTTTCCTCGCCGATTTCCGCGCCGAAGTGGCACGGGGCAATCGTTAATTGTTTCTAACTTGTTGTTGCATCGCCTACGCCATTCGAAGTAGTTTCGGGCATCAAATAACGGCGAATGCCAAACAACAGGATCAGCGGGATTATGCAGACAGCACGTAAAGTTACCTCCTCTGAAAGTTTCGAATTCATCGAAGAATCGGTGTTCGCTTATATGACAAGCCTCAAGGACCGTCTGGAGGCTCTGTCCCTCTCGCCGATCACAAATGAGGCGGAAATCCGGGCCGTCAAGGCGGCACTGGATAAATTGATTATCGACATGCAGGCTCTCTCCAACTCCCTCACGGAAGGAACCAGCAGTGACAACATCCACGGATATCTTCGAGACAACGTCGTCCTCGAAAAAGGCTATGGAACGACAGCAGCGTAAGCTCGCCAAGGAAGCCAGTCGGCCGACCGTTCTCAAGCCCCGATCCGAAAAGCAGGCCGAACTCATCCGGCTCCTCGAAAAGCACGCCGTCGTTTTTGCTGTAGGCTCTGCCGGTGCGGGTAAGACTTATGTACCCGCACGGTACGCTCTCCAGAAGGTGATGGCCAAGCAGATCGATCGGATCGTTCTCGCACGGCCGACAGCCGCACCGACACGTCACAAGCAGGGGTTCCTTCCGGGCACCGACGAACAGAAGATGAAGCCGTGGCTGGTTCCTTTCTTCGACGCCTTCCGCGACGGTGCGCTGCCTTCCGAACTGGAAAAGCTCCAGAACGAGAAGCGGATCGAGAACATGCCGTTCGAGCGTATGCGTGGACGCACCATTCGAAATGCCGTGTGCATTCTCGATGAAGCGCAGAACTGCACGTTCGAGGACTTGGAACTGTTCCTCACCCGTATCGGTGAAGATGCTCAGTTCGTGATCTGTGGTGACGTGGATCAGGATCAGGACCTCGGTCATGATCAGTCCGGACTTGCCGCCATCATCCAGATGGTTATCGATCAGGGGATCGATGTCGGTCTGGTGATCTTCGATGAGAACGATGTTGTCCGTTCCGTCGAAGCGGCCAAGTGGGTGAAAGCCTTCAAGTCACATCGGCAGACCAAGGGGATCAAGTTCCTTCAAGCTGCTTGAGCCAAATGTCAAGTAAAAATTGACGCAGGCCCGCATTGAATTTACAATGCGGGCCTGCTTCTTTTATTCAGGGGAAATTCTATGGCCTTCACATTCATCGTTGAAGACGGGACGATCGTCGCGAACGCGAACTCGTATGTCTCCGTTGAAGAGGCCGACGACACGCTGGAGATCGATTTCCGGTTGAACGGCATCTGGTCTGAATTCGATCAGGCGACCAAGGAATTGAAGCTGGCGCAGGCGACGCGTTATCTCGATGACAATTACCAGTGGTTCGGTCGCCGTACCGAACCGTCCGTCCAGCCGCTCAAATGGCCGCGCTGTGGCATGAGGGATTGCGAAGGCAATTGCATCGGCCCGAATGTCATGCCAAGCGAATTGAAGCGCGCCACCGCCCAGCTTGCGGTCTGGCTGCACTCCAACGACGGCAACGAGACCATGGAGGCGCAGGGCGTCAAGCGGTTCCGCTCGGAAGAAATGGAAATCGAATGGCAGGAAGGCTATTGGGGCCGCTCGGCTCCGGAATTCCTGTCACGCCTGTTGATCTGCTTTGGCTGGGGACCGAATGATCGCGGCTTCAAGCCGATCTTGAGGAAGTGATATGGTAGGTTCTCTCGCACGCACCTTGATGAAGAAGGCGATCCGCTTTGCCGGTGATGGGGCCAAGTCCGTCACCGTGTCTCTGCTTGCGTCGTCCGAATACGATCCGGAAACCGGCGAGTTCGTCACCATCAACAATGACTTCACGATCGGCCCGGCGTTGATGGGTCAGGTCACCGAGTCCGAGAGCGTCAAATATCGCCTGACGACCACCACGCATAAAGCGACGGTGGCAATGCTGGATTATGAGGCGAACGGTTCGCCGACCTTGCCGGAATCGAGCGATCGCATCCTGATCGACAGCAAGCCGTGGTTGATCGATAAGGTCCGCTTCGGCTCGATGAACCAGAGCATCACTTTCTATATTTGCGAGGCCTGATGCCCTACACCTCAAACATCGATCAGGTCATCGCCCGGATGCAGCACATCCCTCGGAAGATCGACGCCAAGGTGGCGCGGATCATCCGGCAGTTGGTGATGACCATCGACATCAGTGTCCACGAGAAAACACCGGTTTGGTCGGGACTGGCCATCCGTAATATGATCTGGACGATGAACAAGCCAAACACGCACGAATTCGAAGAGATCAAGATCGGGACCGTCGAGGGTGAAGGACGCCGCGACGCGAATGCCGCCGCCGCTCGCCAGACCCGCGACGAGGTGTTGAAGTTCAAGAAGCCTTATGGCGTCTGGTATCTCTCGAATGCGTCGAAGCACATCTTTGATCTGGAAGCAGGAAAGCTTCCGACGCCGGATCGCTCGCGCGTTCCACCGGGCGGTATGTTCGGCCTGACCTATGCACAGGTCAAGAATGGAGTAGGGGCCTGATATGGTTGATTTCACCGACGAGTTCCAGCGTCTGATCGAGTCCCGGTTCAAGTCTGAATTCGGCATCATGTATCCGGACATTCCGGTCCAGTTCGACAACGGTCCGTGGAAGCAGCCGGAAGATGGTCCGTGGGCTGCATTCACCTTCCGCCAGAACCCGGCCGTACAGAAGACGATGGGACGAAAATTCCTCGTCCGCACCACCGGCTTCATCCAGATCGACATCAATGTCCCGTCCGAGACCGGTACCAAGAAGGGCCGCAAGATCGCTGATGCAGCAGCCGACATCTTCGCCTATCAGAAATTCAAGGGACCGAATGTCACGATCTCGTGCGACGAGAAGCATGTCGATGCCGCGCAGTCGGCCGGAGCCTTCTATCGGATCATGGCCCGCGTGTTCTTCTATTACAATGGCGAGCGCCTGCGAATTTCTGTTCAGTCGATCTCGTAATCTCTCATTTTGAGCCATTGTCAAGTATTTCTTGACGCTAATCCAGTGATCGCATACCATTCTTGCATTGAGCAGGATGGGTGGGACCCGTCCGTATGATCCCACACAATCCAGTTCAAGGAGAAGCCTATTATGGCTGGAAATTTCGCCGATTCCAATCGCGCGAGCCTTCGCTATCTCTTGGAAGATGCCAACGCTTGGGGCGTAACGCCCGCGACTGGCGCTCCTCGTGAAATGCGAATCACAGGCTCGCAGCTTGCCGCCCAGAAGGAAACCGTGACCTCGGACGAGCTTCGCTCTGACCGCATGGTCTCCAACATCGTTGAAGTCGGTGCTTCCGCAGAAGGCGAAATCAACTTCGAATTCTCCGCAGGCGCGATCGATGACTTCCTCGCTGCCTTCCTTTACGGTCTGTGGTCCCGTCCGATGTCCTTCGACATCTTCAAGGGCAAGCATGTCGCCATCACTGGCGCTGCTGAAATCACCATCGCCGATACCGGTATTCACTACTTCACCGTTGGCCGCATTGTCAAGCTCGAAGGTTGGGCGAATGCTGCGAACAACACCTATGCCACGATCTCGGCTGTTGTTGCCGCTGGAGCGAACGCTGTCATCACCGTAACCGGTGCTGCGCTGACCGCCGAAGTCGGTTCCGACTACTCCGCCCTGCTCGATGCAAACGACGTACTGGTCCAGTCCACGGCGATCCGTTTCGGCACCGCTGGCGCTGCAACCATCGACTCCAACGGCGGCGACGTATTCGCTTCGGCAGTTGCTGCCGGTCAGATCGTTGTCGGCCAGAAGCTTCACATCGACGGTCTCGGCCGTGAGAGCGGTACGCTGACCTTCACGGGTGTTCCGACTGCTGGCGCGCGTGTGATGATCTCCGATGGCGAAAAGCGCAAGGGCTTCCAGTTCGGCGGCGTGATCCTTCCGGGTTATGTTGCGGTTGAACCGGGCGCGTCGGCAACGACTGCTGCTGCTGCACTGGCTGCTGCAATCATGCTCGAAACCAATCGCGGTAACCTCAAGATCAAGGCGACCAACGCCCTCGGCGTCCTGACTCTGGTCAACGTTGCCGACGAGCTCGGCGGCACGATCGTTGAGGAAGAAGACGGCGGCAACGTCATCGCCGTTGTTGACTTCGCAGGTGGCGACGCCTCCCTGCGCGGTGTCGTTACGGTGACTTCGGTCTCCGACGATGTGATCGGCATTTCCCCGGCTCCGGCAACGGAAGCCAACGCAGGAACCGCCAAGGTCATCATCAAGGGTTCGATGATCCGCAACCCGTCGCGCGTGCAGGACTTTGTCCGCCAGTCGTTCACGGTTGAAACCTCGTTCGAAGACGTTGATCGTCATTTCGTTGCGACCGGCCTCCGCGTTGGTCAGTTCGATCTGGAAATCAACTCCGGCGAAATCTCCACCGGTTCGATCCAGATGATGGGCCGCGCCATGGAGCGTCGCCTGTCGAACACGTCGCTGCTCCGTAATGGTCCGTACACGCCGAAAGATGCACCGTCGCACGAAATCATGAATGCGACCTCGAACGTCGGCGAGCTTTCGCTGGACGGACGTTCGGACCTCGCATTTATCCAGTCGATCTCGCTTTCCGGTGACGCATCCCTGCGTGAGCAGCGCGCTGTCGGTCACAAGTATGCCGTTGGTATCGGTGTCGGTCGCTTCCAGTTGACCGGTTCGTTCTCGGCCTACTTCGAAACCGGCGAGCTCTTCGACAAGTTCGTCAACCACGACACGATCCGCCTGTCGTTCTTCTACTCGGACCTTGCTTCGAACCGCTACGATTTCACGATCCCGGCGATCAAGCTGACCTCCGATCCGGTCGCACCGGAAGGCATCGATCAGGACGTGATCGAGAACATCGAATGGGAAGCCCAGCGTGATCCTGCCACCAAGTGCATGATGCAAGTGGACCGCTTCTCCAGCACCTTGGGCTTCATGGCCTAACGAAAAGTGTCAAGGGAATCTTAACATTCCCTTGACAACCATCCCGACTGGTAACAGGCGCAAGTTTGCGCGCGCAACGGTGAGCAGGTTGTCGGGGCCTGCTCACCACCCTTCTCCCGAAACCCGAATAGGAATATCTGAAATGGCAAAGTTCTCCGACATCTACGCACACGACAAGACCGCAGCCGAAGAAGGCGTCTGGACCGATATCGGTCACGGCATCAAGGTCAAGGTACGCTCCTTCGATTCCGCCCACACACGCGCGCTGCGCACCAAGTTGCAGGAGCCCTTCAAGGCGATCCTGCGTCAGGGCAAGGAACTGCCGGAAGAGGACTCGACCGAGATCAACATCAAGCTGATCGCCGGTTCTTCCATCCTCGACTGGAACCTCGAAGACGACAACGGCAAGATCACCTTCTCGGTGGACACCGCCGAACGCCTCCTGCGCGACGAACCGCGCTTCGCCCGTGACGTGATCGCCGTGCTGATGGCCGACGAAACGTTCAAGAAGCGCAACCGCGAGGAAGACGCAAAAAACTACTAAGCTGGCTCTCGACGCAGTTCGATACGCCAGCCGCAGTGAAGACAGAGGCGAAGGAGAAAAACCGCTCCTTCGCCTTGGAAATGCAGAACAAGCTTCGAAAAAGGCGCGGCCAGCCGCTCCTTGAAGTTGTCGCAGAACCGGAAGCCGAAGAGACCATCGTCGGCCTTCCGGCCCACCTTCTCTGGATTTGGGAAAGCTTCGCGATCCTGTCCAGAACCAGACTGGTCAATGAGACCGGCCCCCAGCCGATCACAGTCCTCGAACTCGATTCCTATTGCAGCCTTGAAGGCTTCTGGAGCGAGTGGGAGCGACGGGAACTCCTCCACCACATCACCCTCCTCGACATCGAGTGGCTCAAGGTCACCCACGCCAACCTCAACAAGTCGCGTGAGGATGCGCGGAAGAAGGCGGAGAAGGACGCGAAAAACAAAGGCAACAAGGGACGACGTTAATGGCCGATGGCTACAACATTAAGATTGGACTTGACTCCCGCGCCGCAGAGCGCGGGGTTAAGTCCTTCACGTCCTCGCTTAATGCAAGCTTCAAGGCCCTCCGTGAATTCGATGCCAAGGCAACGAACGCTTTCAAGGCGCTCGATCAGTTCGGCAAGATGGATGTTTCGAACCTGAACCGTTCGATGCGTTCGGTCGGCGCTGCCGTCAACCAACTCAACAAGATCAAGATCAACAAGGCACTGGCGGGGAACCTCCAGACGATCGGCCGCGCCCTGTCCGGTATCCGGTTCAGCGGCAACGAAAGCCTCAAGAAGCTGCCGGAGGCCTTGAAGGCGCTGAACGCCATCAAGATCAATCCCAATGTCGTATCCTCCCTGAACGGCCTCAAGGCTGCGACCAAAGGCTTCTCCGGCCCGCCCAAGTCGCTCAGCGAGTGGCCGAAGAACCTGTCCAAGCTTGCGAGTGTCAAGATCAGCGGATCGCTGGCGACGAACCTGTCCGCCTTGAAAACTGCGATGCGTGGTTTCGTTGGTCCGTCGAAGTCGGCGATGAACCTCCCGACATTTCTCAAGCAGGTCTCGCAGTACCGGATCAGCCCGGCGCTGGCAACCAACCTGAACAATCTGAAACTGGCGATGACTGGCTTCTCCGGCCCATCCGCCCGTTCGGCTACCAATCTCGCCGCCCTCCTGACCGCCATGAAGGGCGCGAGTGCCAACCAGATCAACCAGATCGCAGCAGCCCTCCAGCGCCTCAACGGCATCCGGATCAACATCGGGGGTCTCGGCGGCGGTGGCCGTGGTGGTCTCGGCGGCGCGACCAACGGTGTCAACAACCTGACCAATGCCATGCGCGGGCTCGGATCGCAGACGGCGATCGTCAACCATGCGATGCACGCGTTTCAGGCGGCGCTCGGTGGACTGTCCTTGGTATCCTTCATCAAGGGCGTCTATGAGACCGGTAATGCTTATCAGTCGCTGGAACGTACACTCGGTGCGGTCGCTTCTTCGCAGGAAGAAGTTGATAATCATATGCAGTTCATCAACGATCTGACCAAGCGTATGCCGATCTCGATCGATGCGGCGGCAGTATCGTACAAGAAATTCGCAGTTGCTGCGCGCCTGTCTGGCATGTCTATCAAGGATACTCAGGGAGTATTCGGTGATTTTGCTACTGGCTTCTCTGCTATGGGTCTTTCCGTAGAATCGCAAAAGTACGCGTTCATTGCTTTGGAGCAAATGATCAGTAAAGGAGCGATTCAAATGGAAGAGCTCAAGACTCAGTTGGGTGACCACCTGCCGGGTGCCGTGCAAATTCTTGCTGATTCTTTGGATGTACCTGTCGCTAAACTGTTCAAGATGATTGAAGCAGGTGAAGTTACTTCCGATGCTCTCATAAAGATGGGTAAGCGCGTTCGCGAACAGTTCGAAGCTGCTTCCGCTGCTGCCAAGGCGTCGTCGCAGGGACAGTTCATCGAGCTCGGTAACGCATGGGATCGCTTCAAGAAGACCATCTTCAACAACGACTTTAACGCCGCGCTTGGCGCGATGGCTGGCCAGTTGGCTGCGATCTTCGACTCCCCTGATATGCAGAGTTTTGCTGCCGACATCGGACAGGCCTTCGGCCGTCTGTTCAAGGCGATCTCCGCCGTTGCCAATCTGCTTGCGAACAACCGAGAGACCGTTGTCACTTTCATGAAGGCGTTCGTCGGCTATTCGGCGATCGTCGCTGTGGCCGGTGCGCTACGCCTGTTGATCGCTCCGGCATTGATGCTGGGTCCGATCTTCTCGACGCTGACACTTGCGACTCGCGGTTTGGCCGCAGCCTTCATGTTCATGGCATCGGGACGCGCGCTGACAGCAATCAAAGCCTTCTTTAGCTTCTTCTCGAAGCGTATCATGTTCGCCGTTGCCGGTATTGCTGCACTCGGTGGGTCCATCTATTGGTTGGCCCAGCGCATGGACAAGCTGACCGGAACCGACCTCGCCGCAGGCATGGAAGGGTTGGGGAATACGGCACTCGACACCGCCAAGAGTGTTATCAGCGGACTGGCAGGTATCGGTGACAGTATCTTCAAGGAAATCAGCGATGGCATGGATGCCAGTGCTTCTGACTTCGACCGTCGTGCCAAGGAAATCGCCGATGCCAACCTGACTGTCGAAGAGGTCATGCGGAAGAATCACGAACGCGAAATGAAGCGTCAGGCGGAGCAGGCAACTGCCTTGAGTAACAAGGAAGCTGATCTGTGGAAGCAGATCAATCCGATCGGCGCGGCCAACGAGGAATACAAGACGCAACTCGCTTTGCTTGATGAGATCGCCAAGAAGCGTGGCCTGACCGGTGAACAGACAGCCACCTTCAAGAAGGTTCTCGACGCACAGACCCTTGATGACCGTAATCCTATGGGTGCCGCTGTTCGCGACATGCGTGAGGAACTGGCCGCAGCTTCGGCGAAGACCGCTGAACAGCGCGCCTTCAATGATGCCAAGAAGTTCGAGAACGACATGCTCAAGAAGGGTGTCGCACTCAACAAGGAACAGGTTCAGGTCGCTGAGGATTATTACAAGGCGATCGCCAAGATGAATGGCGAACTCGGTAACGGGTTCGAGCGCTGGTCCGCGACTGTCGGCGACTTCAACGACAATGTGCAGGAAGCTGTCAAGGATGGCATCGGTTCGCTGTCGAGCGAGATCGCTGCATTCGCCACAGGCGCGGAAGCCGACTTTGCCAAGCTGGGTCAATCGATCCTCCAGACCTTCGCCAAGATCGCCCTTGATGGAATGATCAAGGACGTGCTCGGTGCCATGGGTATGGATGGAGAGAAGAACGGTAAGAGTGCGGCTGACGCTGCCCTCGAAAAGCTCGCCGGTATGGGCGAGACGATCAACACCGCAATGACGAATGTCTACACCAGTGGTCTGACGATCAATGGCGAGACGCTCGATGGCGGACTGTCCCCGTTCACGCCGCAGCCGGTCATCCCGGTTGAACGCAAGGAGCTCCCACTTATTCCGGGAACCCGTGAAATGGTCGGCCCGTCCGCGCTTAACCCGCTCGATGCGTCGCAGCGCGACGGTATGACCAAGTTGCAGGATTCGGCGACCAAGGCCGTCAACGATGCTGTGACCAAGTCGCAGCCGCAGACCTTGACGCTCGATACGTCGAAGATGGATTATCTCGTTGGACCGTTGAACGAAAAGGGACAGTCCACGCTCGGTACGGTTGACCTCACGTCTCCGGTTCAGCAGCCGATGATCCAGCAGCCAATGCCTGCCATCGACACCACCACGACCGGTGCAGTGACGCCTAATCACGGTCAGTCCCTGAGTCTCCCGGCACCGGACGGTAACCGGGACTGGCTCAACCAGATGTACGCACGCGGACGTTCGGCAGGACTGCCGGACACACAGGCGCGCCTCATGGCGTCACAGGCTGCTCTTGAGTCCGGCTGGGGCAAGTCCGGCCTGACCAAGAAGGCCAACAACTTCTTCGGCATGAAGGCCGGAAAGTCGTGGACCGGCGATACGGTGACCATGCGGACTCGTGAAGAGGATCGCAACGGCAACTCGTACTATGAGAATGCAAAGTTCCGCAAGTACGGTTCGATGGAAGAAGGTCTCCTTGACAAGGAGCGCATGATGGCCCGTAACTGGCCGGATGCGATGAAGGCTAATTCGTTCAGCGAAGCGACCGAAGGTTTGAAGAACGGCCGGTTCGGTGCCTATGCGACGGACACGAAATACGCATCGAAGCTGCAAAGCATTAATGCCAAGATCGATCCGAACGCGTATCCGATCCCGCCGAAGGACATCCCGAACGTCGCTCAGACTCCGGCCGTCGATCCGATGGTTACGAGCTCGATCACCAAGGCCAATGCCGAACTGACCAAGACCGGCACGACGATGCAGCAGTTGGGTACCACGGTCCAGCAGACCGGCACAGCCGCGACTTCGACCTCGCAGCAGACCCAGATGGCTTCGCAGCAGAAGACGCTTGCCAGCCAGACTGAGGCCATGTCCAGCCAGCAGGCAGCAATGGGTATGCAGCAGGCAGGCCTCACCGCTCAGCAGGCCGGTCCGCAGTTCATGCAGGCTGGTGTCCAGATCGGTCAGGCAGGTCAGGCCGCACAGACCGCAGGAACCAATGCGGCAACCGCGCAGCCGGGTCTCGGTGGTTTCGGTTCCGGCATCCAGTCGCTGCTTGGACCGCTGTCCTCGGCCATTCCGGGTCTCGGCCAGTTTGGTGGCGCGATCATGAGCCTGTTGTCGTCGCTCGGCGGAGGCGGCGGAGCCATGGGCCTGTTCTCGGAAGGTGGTCTGTCCACCCAGCCGGTCCAGACCATGAAAATCCCGCACTTCTCGGAAGGAACTGCAAACACTTCCGGTGGTATGCCTGCCGTTCTGCATCCGAACGAAGCGGTCATCCCGCTGTCGCGCGGACGCAAAATCCCGGTCGAAATGCCGGACGATTCTCGCTCCGGCCGTCAAGATAACCTTGACAACGGCGGCGGCGGTGGTATGAACGCACGACCGGTCGTTAACTTTAACATCACGACTCCCGATCCGAACGCGTTCCGCAAGTCGAAGCGCCTCCTCCAGATGGAAGCGGCGTCCGTGGCCCAGCGAACTCAACAGAGACAGTAACCATGGCATTTCACGATATCCAGTTTCCGGAAGAAATCTCCTACGGTTCTCGTGGCGGACCCAAATTCAAGACAACCATCTTGGGTTTGGCGTCCGGCTATGAGCGACGGAATCAGGATTGGGAGCTCGTAAAATCCGAGTATGATGTGTCTCACGGTATCAAAGAGCCGGAACAGATGGTTGAACTGCGCGACTTCTTCTACGGTCGGCGCGGATCGGCCCACTCGTTCCGGTTCAAGGATTGGGGCGACTATGTGATCGGCGGACAGGTGATTGGCCATGGCGACGGTGTCAACCGCGTCTTCCAGATCGTCAAGAGCTACGAGATCGGCGGACCCAACCAGTACGACCGCATCATCACCAAACCTGTTCAGGGATCGCTCCTCAGTCTGTTGGTCGATGATGTCGTCAGTGTCGAGGGCGTGGATTTCACCATCGATTACTCCACGGGCATCGTGACCTTCGCGATCGACAAGGCTCCGGCGAATGCTGCCGCCGTCCTGATCACCGAGATTGAGTTCGACGTTCACGCCCGCTTCGATACCGACCATTTCGATCCGGAACACGACTTCTTCAACATCCAAAGCTGGCAGTCGATCCCTGTCGTAGAAGTCAAGGGTGCCGTATGAAGACGATTTCACCGGAGTTCAAGGAACACCTCGCACTTGGCGCGACGACGACGGCGACATGCTGGCGCATCGAGCGTCAGGACAAGCGCGTCTTCACCTACACCGAGCACGACAAGGACATCATCTTCAATGGTGAGACCTATTCGGCGATGGGTGGTTTCAACAAGACCGCGTTGAAATCCTCCGGCTCCTTCTCCGTCGATAATATGGAAGTCACCGGTTACCTGACAGACGACACGATCCCGGAAAGCGAATTGCGCAACGGCGCATTCGACTACGCGGAAGTCGAAGTGTTTCTGGTCAACTACATGGACCTGTCGATGGGTTCGGTGAAGCTGCGTTATGGCTTCTTCGGTGAAGTCTCGACGGTTCCGTCCGGCGCGTTTCTGGTCGAGCTCCGGGGCCTGATTGACATGCTGACTACCAAGATCGGTAATGTCTATCTGCCGGAATGCCGTCTCGATGTCGGCGACAAGAAGTGCAAGATCAAACTGATCCCGGACCCGCGCCGCAACACCCGCACCTATGCGGTCGGCGATCGTATCATCGTCGGCACCGCAGCGCCGGAAGGATTTGTTCCGGAATTCGCGCTGGACAATTTCTCCGACGAGGATGCCGACCTGTTTGTCACCGGAATTGTGGATCAGGTACAGGCCAACCTTTACATGGAGCCTGTCGATGGCGATCACTACCTCGAATTCGAAACGAACGGAAGCTCTCGGTTCTTCGACCTTCTGACGGAGACATCGCTGACGGCCGAAATGATCGACAGCGGATTGTACTCGATCGATGCGTCCTTCTATGTCACCGGCCGCGAACACGGCAACGGCGGCAAGGTCACATTGTGGGGATGCAGCGCGTCGAATACCACGGTCCTGACTTCCGACTCGTATGGTGCGACCCTGTTCCCGACGAGAAACTGGCAGAAGCACGACCTGCATCTGACCCTGAAACCCGGCACGCGCCGCCTGCGCTGGACCGTGGAAGTAGGTCTGGTGGATGACTTTTCGATCACCCGACTGGCAGTAGATGGACTGGAAGTCCGGGTCAAGCAAGCGCCGATCGACGGGTCGGATTTCCGCATCTATGGCGGCGTCGAGTATGAATGCATCACGGCCGGAGAAACGGCAGCAGCGGCACCGACCTTCACAACGGTCGAAGGTGCGCAGGTGATCGATGGCACCGTTACATGGGAAACCAAGACACCGAAGTGGATGTTCCTTGATACGATCGCGGTCGATGCCACGAATTCCAGTATTGTCACCCTGACGGACATGAATAACGATGTCGATGACTTCTTCACATGGGGCGTGATCAAGTTCCTGTCCGGCAAGAATGTCGGATATTCGGTGGAAATTCTGAGTTACAACAACATCACCAAGAAGATCAAGACGGCACTACCGATCCCCTACCAGACGGAAGCAGGCGACATGGTCCAGATTCAGGTCGGCTGTGACAAACGCCGGAAGACCTGCATCATGAAGTTCAACAACATCCTCGAATTCCGGGGACACCCGGACGTTCCGGGACAGGGTCAGTATTTCAAGGTGGCAGGATTGTGATTATTCGTCAGCAGATCGTGGACATCGCAAGAAGCTATGTCGGGGTACCTTTTAAAAGGGGAGGCCGGGATACCGCTGGAATTGATTGCGTTGGTCTCTTGGTCCTTGTAGGACGCGGCATCGGTCTCCATATTGAGGATACGACGGACTATTCCTTCAATCCGGAGGTGAAGAAGTTCGAAGAGTTCGTCTATTCCCAATCCGTCCGCCTGTCCCCCAAGCCAATCCTGATTGGTTCGATCGGCATCTTCCGGCAGACGATCTTCCCCATGCACACAGGAATCATTGCCAAGGATGAGCGCAATGGAGGCCTGACGGTCATCAACGCCAATCTCAAGAGAAAAGCGGTGGTCGAGCAGCCGATGTCCGAATGGCTGACCAACCTCATCCAGCTTCGCGATTTTAAAGGTATCTGACATGCAACTTGCAGTTCTCGGCGGCAGTTCTCTCCTCGGCGGCGGTTTTCTCGGAAAAGCGGCGATGTTCGGCGCGACCGTTGGTATGTCGATGCTTCTC
>Ga0307414_10000583_pt1 | contig 18950 bp, 28 predicted proteins | sample DK1Ometagenome_FD_203804 | JGI IMG/M metagenome (GOLD analysis project Ga0307414, IMG submission 203804) | Maize rhizosphere microbial communities from greenhouse at UC Davis, California, United States - DK15-O-3 | ecosystem: Host-associated > Plants > Roots > Rhizosphere > Soil | place: USA... | reverse complement strand
CGTCTATACAAACAGACTGATTTCGCAAAAGACGTAAAGAAGCTGACAAATGAGTAACGTCTACACGGGAGGCACGTTTGACCTCTTCCACATGGGCCACGTCCAACTTCTAGCCGGTTGCCGTAAAATAGCTGGACCCGACGGAAAAGTCATCGTTGCGCTTAATCCTGACGAGTTCGTAGAAAAGTTCAAAGGCGTTCGCCCTACGATGTCTCTTGAAGAGCGATCTGCTGTCGTAGCTGCATGTAAGTACGTTGACTACGTTGTCTTGAATGATGGTGAGGACAACTCAGCAGGTACGATTGAACGAACGTCAAAAGTTTGGCCGATTGATTTCGTAGCCATTGGAGATGATTGGGCACCTCCGAAAGACTACTACGCTCAGATGAACTTCACAAAAGAGTGGTTCGATAAGACTGGCATCACACTCGTCTACATTGATCGCAACACAGGTATGTCTTCGACAAAAATTAGAGAACGACTACAATCTAGCTGATTGTACAAGGTGTTGCTGATAGTGTATATTCAATCTATCAGCAACACCACATACTAAAAACAAAGAAAAAGGAAACATGTTCGATATCATCGGTCTTATCTCATCCCCTGCATTCACTCTTCTCGGAACAACAGTTAGTTGGGTAGAACTTTTTGGATTCATCACAGGAGCACTCTGCGTTTGGGCAGTCGCTAAACAGAAAACCTGGAACTGGCCAGTTGGAATCGTCAATAACGTACTATTCATTGTCCTCTTCCTTGGAGTCGGACTTTATGCAGATGCTTTCCTCCAAGTCATCTTCGCAATCGTTGCTTTCTACGGATGGTACAACTGGACACGAGGCTCCAAAAACACTGAACTGAAGCACGATCTTCCTATTCGTGATGTCAATACGAATGAAGCTGTTCTTGGAGTTGTAGCTATTATCGCTGCAACAGCTCTTGTCAGTGCTTTACTTTCTTTCGCAACGAATTCAACTGTCCCTATTCCTGACGCTTTCGTCCTTGCGGCTTCTCTTGTTGCAACTTACGGACAAACTAAGAAAATCTTCCAGCACTGGTACGTTTGGATTGCGGTTGATATTGTCTCTATTCCTCTCTACTTCTCCAAGGGTCTCGCACTCACTGGAATTCTCTACATCGGCTTCCTCGCACTTTGCATCTACGGTCTCATCGATTGGACCAAGACTCGGAAGCTTCAGTCCTCTACTCAGGAAGAATTGGTCACCGTCTAAATGGCTGTCAATCTCGTAATTGGTAAGTTCTACCCTCCTCATCTTGGACACGCTCACCTTATTGAGGAAGCTCGTAAAAGGTCAGGAGACGTTCGTTTAGTTACAATCGTTTTAGGTAATCGTTTTGAAAGTATTTCAGTTGAAAAACGAACGACTTGGCTCCAAGATCACTTTAGCTACTACCGTCGAGATATGTCTATTATCGGCATGCCAAACGACTGTCCTGAAGACTATGATTCTCCTGAGATTTGGTTTGCTCAAGTTGAATTGATGCGTCATGCGCTTCTAACAATTCGTGGTGGACACAGTGTCGCTAAAGTGTTCTCTTCTGAAGAGTACGGTTCAGAGCTCGCAGAAATGTTTGGAGCTAAGCACGAACTTATCGATATTAATCGAGATACTTTCAAAATCAGCGGAACAGCTGTTCGAGATAATCTCGAAGAGAATTGGAAGATGTTGATTCCCGAAGCTCGTCATGATCTTGCTACTCGAATTATCGTTGTCGGCGCCGAATCGTCTGGTACAACAACTCTAGCTGAGGGTCTAACAGAACACTATCGCAAGCAATTCCCTTCAGTTCGAGACGTGCCTGAGTACGGTCGCACGTTTACTGAAAGCTGGCTAAACACTCTTCAAACCGTGAGTCCTTCAGCTACGATGGCTGATCTTGATTGGAAGTCGTCAGACTTTGATGGTATCGCTTCCGTTCAAATGTCGATAGAAAACGCAGCTGCTCAAGAATCTCCGATCGTCATCGCTGATACTGACTCTCTGGCTACTAGCGTATGGCATGAGCGCTACACGGGTATTGAAAAGATTTACCCTTACGTTCCTCATCGAGACCTCTATATCATCACTGACCATCAGGGAGTTGACTTCCATGACGATGGCTATCGTGACGGCGAACATCTTCGAGCTGAAATGACAGAGGACTTCAAACGTCTTCTTACACATCAAAACCAGTCATGGATTCTGGCAACGGGTGACCACGAACGTCGTATGAAAACGGCTATCGCTACGATCGATCAGATCATCGAACAGAACACCACATTCACCTCTCCGAATTGGGCCAAGAAGACTGTTCTTTCCTAGTGTACATGGTGTTGCTGGTAGTGTATGATGTATCTATCAGCAACACCAACACTACAAAGGATAAAACAATGGCAACAGAATTTGATGACACCAGCTCCATTCAAGAAGTTCCTATTAAGGCTTCTGATAATTGGGTCGTATCTCAGGATATCGAGTTTTCCGTTCATCCAAGCAATCCTTACGCTGCACTGATGACAATCACTAAGAAGTGGGATGATGATGAATCTCGAACAGTAGATATTCGACTATCTCGTGATGATCTTTGGGAACACATTCACAACTGCCTTCACGCTCTCAATGCTTTGAAGGAGGGGAAATGACAATTCGTCCGTGCCTCAATGAAGGTTTGGAATTCATGAAGGCTGATACAAAAGATGCAGTAATCATGGATGTAGACATTTACGATGATGGCACTTTGGGAGTTTGCGTAGGTCAACGACATGAAGATGACTACGGACGGTACGACTTCATTTCGAGTGAATACTTTCTCGATCTTGAAGAGGCCGAAGGTCTTTACGAATGGCTTGGCAAATGCATTGAACGACTAAAGGAGGCGAAAAGCAATGACTGACTCACACAAAGACATTTTCAAAGACACGAACAAACGACGCTTCGATCCGGTTCTCCTTGAGAAAGTCGCTCGAGTCCATATGGCTCGTATCAAGAAACTCAAGCAGGTTGCTAAGATTCTACGAGAGCTTCGAGATGATATGTGGGGACTACGAATTCGAGGAGATGAAGACTCCATCTTCGAACGAAACGTAGACGCAGTATCGTCTGCCAGCTACGCAGTTACTCGTGATGCAGACTTTGCGAACCGGGAAACTGTCAGTGACTTCACTCAGTACCATCAAAACCTGGCAGCTGGAGTTCTCGGCTACCGTATTTCACAAATGACTGACGAAGAATTCGACGCAAAATTCCCGAAGGAGGAAAAAGACAATGGCTAACTTTCAAGAAGAATTCGACAAGCGACTTCGTCGAGTTTGTGGAGTCACCGACGACTCACTACGAGTTTCGTATTGGGAACACGTAATGGATTCTGGATGGTCTGGTGATCCTTACGATACCAACCATGGAGCTTCATATGAAATCGAAGTGTACGTCGACATCGACCGTAAGACGAACAACATCATCCGTAAGAAGTTCACTAGTCTTGGTGAGCTTATGCAAAAGCTTGACGAGATTGTACTCTAAACCTACCATAGGATAATATCAATTTATGACCACTGAAAACCAAATCATCAAACTAGTTCGAGGCATTCCTCGTTCAGGCAAGACCACTCGAGCACGAGCTTGGGTAGACGAGAATCCAGGCTGGCGCATTCGAATCAGCAAGGATGATCTTCGTCAGCAGCTATTTGGTAAGCAGACTGGTCTAGATCGCCATCAAGAAGAGACGGTTGCTACACTCGAGCATGCTGCAGCAACTGCAGCGCTTAAAGCCAAACTGTCAGTTGTTGTCGATGCTGAGAATCTTCGTCTGAAGGACGTTAGGGACTGGCAATCCAAGGCTGAGAAGTTGTCTATTCCTCTTGAAATTGAGGACATCTGGGCAGTACCTGGTGACCCCAGTGAATCACTGAACCTATCAATCAAGCGATCTGAAGGAGAGCTTGGTGAACTTCAAGTTCGTGATTCATTCTCTCGCTATGTCGTAAAGGGTAAATATCCTGAGATTCCTGAGTTCTCAAGTGAAGAGCTTGAAGCAAAAGAATGGAAAGTCTACGAGCCTGATGAGTCTCTTCCCGAGGCTTTTATCTTCGACATTGATGGAACTGTTGCTCAAATGTTCGGACGTTCTCCGTTTGCATGGGATCGCGTTGGTGAAGACACGCCAATTAAGAACGTTATCAAGGTAGCAAAAGCTCTTCTTGCATTCGGATTCAAGATCATCTTTGTTTCAGGTCGAGACGAAATCTGCCAAGACATCACAACTGAGTGGCTACTGAATGAGGAACTTCATCACGAAGCTCTGTTCATGCGAGCGAATGAGTCGTTCATTCCTGATGACATCGTCAAACACGAAATCTTCTGGAGCAAGATCGCTCCATACTACAACGTAGTTGGAGTATTCGATGACCGTCTTCGCGTCTGCCGCATGTGGGAAGAAATCAACTTGACTCTCTTCCGTGTTGGTCCGATCGACGCTGATTTTTAGTCTTTAGATTTTAGGCCTGAAACGGCAGATAAGTACGTGGGCGATTGCGCAGGCCGTGTTGGGCGCAGCAAATTTGGAATTGCTCACGTCGCCTTCATCTACGACTTAAAATAGAATTTCACTACTAGGAGGCTCCAATGAGTTCAACCGTTATTGCTCCATCATCCTCTGAGACCGTCGAAACACCTCGTCAATACACTCTAGACGCTACCCACCGTTGTGATTCCTGTGGAGCCCAGGCCTATCTCAAGGTATTCATGGAAGAGTCAGGGCTTGATTTACTTTTCTGCCGTCATGACTATCTCAAGCACGAAGCAGCTCTTTCTTCTGTCATTGACATTGAAAAGACTATTGACGAAACAGACCGTCTCACTCATAATCGCCATAAAGGCTCAGAAAACTCATAAAGGAAAAGACAATCGAAAACATTTATCTCGTAGGAGGAGCAGTTCGCGATGGCCTACTTGGCCGTGCTTGTAAGGATTTCGACTTTACAGTCGTAATGGATTCATACGAGGCCATGAAAGAATGGCTGCTCGAGAATAACTTTGAAATCTTTCTCGAGAGTCCTGAGCATTTCACGATTCGAGCTCGTCGTCTAGAGCCATGGATTTTCGCAGGTATGGACCTCGATCGTCAGACATTTGACTTCGTTCTTGCTCGCAAAGATGGTGCTTATTCAGATGGGCGTCGTCCCGATTCAGTAGAACCTGGAACGCTTTACGATGATCTAGCTCGTCGAGATTTCACAATCAATGCTATGGCAATCGATAAGGACGGACTTCTGATCGATCCGTTCGATGGTCGTCGTGATCTTGAAGACAAGCTTATTCGATGCGTAGGCAGCCGAGACCGTCTTATTGAAGATGCTCTTCGAGTTTTTCGTGTCATTCGTTTCGCAGTGGTCCTTGGATTTGACATTGACGATAGCATTCTCGATATTATTGAATCGGGTTATCCTATTCAGTTCATGGACAACGTCTCGGTCGAACGTATTCGTGAAGAGCTTCACAGGGCTTTCGCGCATTCAACATACGAGACGCTACTTCAGCTACATCGTTTCTCTCAGCTAGAGAAATGGGTATTCACTGAAAACGATCTTTGGCTCATGCCCACTTTGAAAGGACGTCGTAATGTATGACGATGATCGTGGCTTTGTTGTAAACCTATCTAAGCCATATGCGCGTCGAGCAGAAGTTTCTAAATGGGCTGATCATGCTTGGTGGGCAGAGCTATGGCGATTAGACGTACGTCTAGCGAAAATCGATCCTCACTATACGCTTATTCAATTCAAAGAAAAGTTTGGAAGCCCTAGATTCTACTTTTCGACAGAATCTAATCGACGACAAGAAATGCGGCAAATGGTGGATGAAGCTATGAACAATATGTTTGAAGCTGAGAGACGAGCCGAACGTCAAAAAGCTATCTTCGATAGGTACGCAGTACCGCCAAATCCATGGAACGACGATTTCACACCCGTGAAGTTTTAGTATAAAATTGACTAACAAGGCCAGTTCGACGGCCCCTGACACTAAGCGAATAAATATGCCTGAAGTTTATGTGATTGAGACAAGTATTCTTCTTTCTGAAGGGAAGAAAGCTTTCTACTCATTCCCTGGAAGCAAAATCATTATTCCACTTGCGTGTGTCCAAGACCTTGAAGATAAGAGAAACGATTCCTCACTAGGTTTCGCAGCTCGGTCAGCTCTACGGGAGCTTGACAGTCTTCGAGAAACAGGAGACCTAAACGAAGGAGTTAAGCTTTCCAATGGCTCGGAAGTTCGAGTTGAAATCAATCACACTGGTTCCATTCCAAGAGCTCTAGCATCGTATCCCAGCTCTTCAGCGAATATCAAAGTTATCACGGTTGCGAAGTCACTAGACGATGAGCTTGAGGAAGACGTTATTCTTATTTCAAAGAACGTTCCTCTCAAGATTCTCGCATCACTTGTAAACCTACAAGCGCGTGACTTTACTGGAACTGGAACAGCTTCAGAGCACATCGATACTACTGAGACGATTGAAATTTCAGGAGAGGACATTCAGACTCTCTTTGAAAAGAAGAGTGTTGTACTTCCTCCTGACGTTGATGTTCCTCGTAACGTCGGTGTTATCCTCAAAGCTGGTACATCAAGCGCTCTTGCAACGTCAGGTACTGGATATTCTTTTGATCTTGTCACTGAGCGTAAAGCCGCAACTGTAACTCCGGCGAACGCTGAGCAGCGTCTAGCCATTGACTACCTCTTTGATGATGACATTCGTTGTGTATCTCTTGGCGGTGTTCCAGGTGGCGGTAAGTCTCTACTCGCTCTCGCAGCAGGTATTGATCAGATTCAGAACGGTAAGTCTCCGTACAAGAAAATTTCTGTTCTTCGTTCAATGCAAGCTGTCGGTGGTGAAGAGCTTGGATACCTACCGGGTTCTGAAGGCGAGAAGATGGACCCATGGACGAAAGCTGTTTATGACGTTCTTGGAATGTTCCTAACGCACAGCGAAATTCAGAACTTCAAGACTAAGGGACTCGTCGAAGTAATTCCACTAACCCACATCCGTGGACGTACTCTAGACAATAGCTGGGTCGTTCTCGATGAAGCTCAGAACGTTTCGAAGTCTACCATTCTAACCGTTCTTTCTCGTCTCGGTCAGAACAGTAAAGCTGTTATGACGTGGGACATTGCACAGCGAGACAACCTTTACGTTGGCCGTTACGATGGAGTCTATGACGTTGTGTCGAAGATGCTGGGTAACAAGCTGTTCGCTCACGTTTCAATGCAGACATCCAAGCGTAGCGATCTTGCTCAAGTAGCGTCTGATCTTCTGGACGATTACAAGTAACCTCTAACGAGAGAAGCTCTTCAGATATTTTTCTGAAGAGCTTTTCTTTTTAAGTGTACATCGATACGAAAGCTGTGTATAGTTTTTCTTGTAAGCTTCACTCAACAAATGAAAAGGTAATAAATTGAAAAAGATCATCTCTTTCTTCGCATCAATCGGATTGGCACTCCTTGGAATGGTAGCATTTACTCTTGCTCCAGCTCATGCAGGTGACAGTCCCAATATCCAAATCTGTCACGCTACTTCGTCAGAAACCAATCCATACAATCCTATCACGGTCTCCAAAAACTCGATCATCAAGGGAGTTGGTCATGGAGCAGACACTGGAGACATTATCCCTCCCTTCGAGTACTCTGAGAAGAAGGATGGCCCACTCGTTACCTATCCAGGTCAGAACTGGAATCCTACAAACGAAGCCATCTACCTCAATTCCTGTAATATTCCATTGAAAGTCGTAGCACCTGTTGCACCGACGTATTCTCCAGGTACTTGTGAACTTCCTACGGGTTCTGTCACTCTTCCCAACCAGCCTGAAGGAGTCATTCTAAACTCGGGTCCAGTTCTTGATGGAAACATTTGGAAGGTTTCCTACGTTCCTACAGCTGGCTACAAATTTGAAACTGAAACTTCTGGCATCTTCGCATTCACTGTCATCGGACCTGATGCTACTGATCCCAACTGGGACGCTTCAACTGGTGGATGTGGACTTCCTCAGGTCGGTGCTGGTGACCTAACAAATCTCATCATTCCCGCCGGTGGTCTACTCGCTCTAGGTATGGCTCTCTACTTCGTAACTCGTCGTCGCGAAATCGCATAACACCTTAACTAAGTAAAGGTCTTCTTTCGAGAAGGCCTTTACTAGTTTAATATTAGAAAATGATAGAATAGGAGTATATATAATAGCCTAATCTAAGAGCAGGTCACTGTGTCACTTCCATCAAATATCTCTTATGGCAACGTTATAGGACAATTCTTAGCTGCTGTAGCCGATGGTTCAGACGAGGACAAGCTTCCTGATGGCGTTGCTATGCGAGGTACTATTACTTTCATGCCGTCTGCGGGATATGTTCTTGACTACTCTGCAAGTCCTAATCCTGTTACGATTGTAAAAACTGCCATTGTATGTACGCTCGATTCAGAGGGATATCTCTGCTCTCCATACATTTCAGCGCAATCACCTGCATCTCGAGGAGTTACGCTTGTAGCTACTGATGATCCTGATCTTCTACCTGTAGGGTGGACTTGGACTGTCGTGTTCAACCTCACTGACCCTTCGGGTAATCGTGCTGGATTCCCGAACCAAAGTATTGAGGTTCCAACAGGAGCCACAGTTGACCTTACCACAGCGGCTAATATCGCGTCATCTGGTGGAGTCATTATCACTAAAGGTGAAAAGGGTGCTGATGGTGCTCCTGGTGGTATCGACGTATTCAAAGCTAATACATTCTATGCGGCTGGAAAATACATTGTCTCTTCAACAGGAGACATCGTTTCTGCAAAGGTATCTTTCACTTCAGGGTCTTCGTATAATGCAGCCGATTGGAATCCTTCTGGACTAAGCACCACTATTGATCTTAGAGGATTCCCTCAGCGTGAATTGGTTTCGGGTGAAGATATTAATGCTATCCGTGATCCTGGCGTCTACACCGCTCCATCTACAACAATTGCAGGAAGCCTTGTAAACTGGCCAGCTGGAACCTTTACTGGTGCTCTTATTGTTGGCAAATCAAAATCTGGCGCCTTCACATCTCAAGAAGTAATCGCACTCGTTTCAACTGTCGCCCCTCCTGAACACTACTCGCGTGTAACTAGAGCTAGTAATAACACTACATGGACACCTTGGGGATACCGAGGATGGACACGTGGTCCAATGACTGACGGAACAAACGTCGACACCTTTAGAGAAATGGGTGCTTGGACTCATTCAGATGCATCTCTTGTAACAGGACTTCCAGCCGATGTCACTTCGGGAGCCATCACGCTTGAGAATGTAGTGTCAGCTAAAACTGGTATTGCTCTGCAAAGACTATGGACAGAAGATGGACGTCTCTATACCAGAACCACTAAAATCCTTGCTGGATGGGGTGGTATTTCTTGGAACCGAATTGGAGCACCCGCCGCGCCTACCGTCCAAGTATCCGACGCAGGACTAAGTAATGCAGTCCTGATTCAAAACTTTACTCAGAAAATGGGTGGACGCAAGAGACTTACTACGGCGTCCGTAGCTTTTAGATTTGATCACGGTCTTACGAACTTCAACACGCTTGTACGTCCTGAAATGGAATCACGTCTTTTCAAATATTCACTAGCTCTATGCTCTGGTCAATGGTCTCGAACAGAGAACTTGGGTGTCACGCCTGAAATGGTGAATGCATGGGTTGTTGCTGGACTTGCGGAAATTTGGAACCACTCAAAAGATCATGGCTCGGGTGATAATTCCGAAGCTTCGTGGAAGGCCGCGATTCTTGATGGACTGACCGAGCTTCAAACGCAAATTCCAGCCGCTGCAGGAAAGATATACGGATTTGCTCCTCCAGGTTCTGCTGGAACCGACTTTGGTGGATTCATCGATGGAATGACTCTTGAACAGTTCTACAACACAGATGGTGGACGATTTATTCTAGCCCATCATGCTGTCGCAGCCGGTTATCTTGCCACTAAGAGGGTTCAGGATGGCATGGTTCGACATGGGATGGGACACATCACAGTCGATGCATATACTCTAGCTCAGGTTCAGACGCATGTTGAGCAGGCGAAGACGGGAAAGACTGCTCTACAAATTATGCTTCACCCATCCAAGCTAGACACTGAAGGTTCTATCACAACAGCTACCTTTACGTCTATCCTCTCCTATATTAAGTCCGAAGAAACTGCAGGTAACATCAAGGTACTCAGCCCTTACGAACAGCTACTAGCCGACGTGGTATAGTCAGACTAAAAAAGCCCCTCTTCGGAGGGGTTTTTCTTTTTTAAGCTTGTATGATACAGTTTTTCTATGCACATCATCTACGAAGCCGTGATCGGCAGTAAATTGAAAGGCAATGACACTGCTGAGTCAGACACTGACACAATGGGAATCTTCATCGCTAAGAACGAAGACATTGGTGGGTTTGACTGGAACGATTCGAAAAATACAGTCACGAACGCTTCTCCTGATGGAGACGATGAAACCTTCTATGAACTACGGAAATTCTTCCGACTAGCTGCCAAAAGCACCCCGGCTATCCTCCCGTTCCTTGCATCTGATAAGCTGATTAGTTCCTCACCTCTCGGTGAAGAGGCTATTAGGATCGCACGGGAAGACCTTGTGTCTATAGAGTGGCTTCGAAAGAATGCTAACTATTCTCGAGGTAAGTTCATTAAGTATTTTTCTGGACATAACCCAAAAGACCTCATCGAAGCGTTTTATATTGGTGAGTTGTCATGCCGTTGGCTGTTTTATGGGCGTGCTCCGTCCGCAGCTCTTGTAAATCCCGAGTTGCACTACTGGTCTTACTACACCTTTGACGAGTTTATTGATCTGCCTATCGGTCATCAAGAAGACCTTATCGAAACTCTTGCTCGCATGTGCGAGCAAACCACATCTGAAACCATGCCTATAGCAGAGCCAGACTGGACTCGGGCTACCGAATTTCTCAAACACGTAAGGAACAATATTGGCTAAGTACGAAGTAACTCTCTATAAAACTGTCGAAGCTACATGGGTCATCGAAGCTGAAAATATTGACGATGCTATCATGGATGCATTTGAAACTACCGATGAGCCTGCGTCCGTCTATGACGAAGACAACTGGAGTTTCAGTCATGCCGAAAATCTAGAAGATGTAGATGAAGAAGCCTGATGGCTAACTTTCGAGTAACTCTCTACAAAAGTGCACGAGCTGATTGGTACATAGAAGCTGACACAGAAGCCGAAGCTATTGGAAAAGCTTTCGACCGATACGACGAGCCTGATAGCGATGAGCGTAACGATGGCTGGGAGTTCGGCGATATCGAACAGCTTGAAGACTGATTGTACATTTGCAAGACCATTGCATATACTTTAACTGAACGCATCAACAAATAAAAAGAAAGTAACAATGATTAAGAACAGCGCAATGCACCTCGTCTCGAACCTCAAGTCTAACAAGGAAGCTCGCTCAGATGCTTTCCAGCTTATCGGTCAACTGTCGAGTGCAGTAACTTCTGTTACAAGCTTTGGAGAAAACCAGAAACTTCAGAACATTATCGCCAAGACCACTCTCGGCTACTCAACCTATGTCGCTCTTCGTAGCTTGACTAAAATCATTCGCGAGAACTCGAAGCCTCGTTTCGTTGAACGAGAGAGTGAAGAATACTACGTCCGTGTTTTCGCCACCGACGTTCTATACAACGCTATTGAAGCCTACGTCACCGAGAATACTGTGACGAAGCATCTTCCCATGGAAGAAATGGTCATGAAGACCTTCAATGCTAGCGGTTACGAGGATGAGGATTTTACTCCTTCGCAGAAGCTTCTTGTCGAGAATAACCCTACGAATCACGGTGTTACTCTTTACCGTGAAACGTATCCTGAAACGACAATCAATCTCACTTTCGGTGGCCATCACGTAGTTGTTGATAAAGTTGATCCTGCTCCCAAGCCTATGCCGAAAATGGGAATGACGATGGGCGGCTATCTTGAGGAAGAGCCTGTTGAACGCGATGTACGCCCTCGCAGCAAACGCACTCAGTCACTCGAGAAGAAGCTTGAACTTCACGCTTCATATCTATTCAAGTGCAAGTCTCTCGAAGCCCAGAAAGCAGTTGTGGACTTCCTGTACGAGCTTGGTCCTAAAGCGCATGGTGTTGGCAAGAACAACCAAAGCGGTTATCGTGGCCACACTGAGCTGTATATCGCTCGTGAAGATGGTCGTGGCGATTGGTCTAATATTCCTGCTCGTACTCCAGAAACGGTTATTCTTCCTGAGAACTTGATGGAAGAAATCATTGGAGAAATCAAGAAGTTCCTTCAGTACGAGAGCATTTACACCATGCTGGGTGTTCCGTACCACCACGGCATCATGTTGTCTGGCGCTCCTGGAACTGGTAAGTCCTCAGCGGCTCAAGCAATCGCTTCAGCTCTGCAGATGACCACATATGTTGTTTCTCTTTCGACAATGGAAAACAACGCTGCGTTCACTCGCTTTATCGATGGCGTTGGTCAGAACAGTATTGTCTTGATCGAAGACATCGATGCTGCTAAGGCTGCAAAGCCTGGTGAAACTGATGTCAAGGGCGTAACTCGTGAAGTTCTTCTCAACGTTCTTGACGGCATCTCGTCTCCTCACGGCTGCCTCTTCATTGTGACGACGAACCACCCTGAGAAACTTGATGAAGCTATCAAGCGACCGGGTCGAATTGATGCGACATATGACATCACCTACCTTATTGACGAACAGTTCGAGCGTTTGTGCAAGAAGTTCATGATGCTTGATCCTTACGAGAAACTTGATCTTCCTTCTGTTGAGGGATTGAACATCACTCCTGCTGAGATCATCGGAGAAATCAAGACCTTCATTCCGAACCTTTCTGATGCTCTTCCTCGCGTTATCGAATTCGTAAACGAGAAGCGCGCTGAGCATGAGGTTCGCGAACTCGTAGCTGCCTAATTGTACATGGGTGCCTTTTTGAAGTAAAATTATAACTTAGTTGTTATATTTCTTTGAGGAGGCACCCATGAGTGGTGTAAAGGTAAATGTCGTTTATGAGTTTCTTGAAAAACCTAGTAAAGGTTTGAAGAATGACGATAAAATGGCAGGTGAAGGTCAAATCACTGGAGAGTTAGATAAACTCCCTGAAACTCCTGAAGAATGGAAAAACATTTCACGTGATATTGCCTTAGCAATGGATTACGCCGCAGTTGCTGTTACGCATATTGTTCCATTAGAGCAGATTGATAAGTTTGTTGAAGCTCAGAACAATGTTATTGAAGGTGAAATCGTTGACGAAAGCTGAAACATCGTGGACTGATGACGCAGCTTGCAAGGATTTAGTAACATCTTTCGAAGATGATATTTTCTTTGAAAGCGAAGGAAATGAAGCTCGTAGTATTTGCGATGCTTGCCCTGTAAAACGACAGTGCCTTGAGTACGCACTCAATAACCATCTTGTTGATGGTTGGTGGGGAGGAGTCAATGAATCTGAACTCCGTCGTAATCAATCAATGGGAGCAGATGGAAAGCGTCATGATTGGAATCGCCCAGTCCGTTGCGCTTGGTGCGGACCAAACTCTACTCGCTTCCTCGAAGTTGTTGAATATCATCGCACCAAGACAGATGTACGCTGCACTAACTGTGAACTCGAATGGACTATCAAACGTCCGCTAAAGAAACGAAAAGCAAATTGGTAGAGAAATTAGCCACAGTAAAACAATTTCATGAAATTGAAATGGGAGATACTGGCAAAACAATCGTCTATATGAATGGCGATACCATTATTTCTGGCATTATTGCCTCTATAGAGTGCGAAGTTTTGAACACTGTCTATGACGCTCGAGGCGCTGTAGCTCATTCTCATCGCAATCTTGTCACAGTAACGGGACCATGTTGGGATGCCACTATCGATGGTCCAAGCGATTCACTTGTAACAATCTATTCAAGGAAACAATGAACGAAAATTCACGTATTGCCGCTGTATTTACTCTAACTGCTCAAGATGTCGGTCGCCGTATTTATCTTATAGGTGAAGAACGAGCTCAGATTCAAGGAACTTTGCGCAGCATTAATCCCCATCCGTCTTGGCCAGCTACGTTTGTTCTTGAAGTTGAGGGTCGAATCGCAGGAAATCCTTGGTTTGTACTTCTTGAAGTTCCAGAGGGATTAAACGTCGTCATTTATGAAGACTAATGTCGGCTATTTTCGATAAAGCTCGAGCCCAATGGGCTGAAATGAAAGAAGAATGGGACCGTTACGTTGAGGTCCTCTACAATATGGCTCTTGAAGATTGTGGCGGAGTACTAGTCAATCGATTAGGACAAGCCAAAGGAATTGATGGCTACTCTCTTTTCACTGGCCCATGGCTTCGAGCAAAAAAGTACGCGTCTGAAGAACTTTTAGAGTTCTGGAACCAAAACGGACGAATGACAATGACACAATTTGAAGAACAATGGGTTGAAGGAACATTATGAGTAATTTTGACGAACTGCAGGACCCGACAGACATCCGCTACTACGGCGGAACGGAAACAATTCACTCTGGCGGTGAAGTAAATGTTGAACTTGATAAGTTTGGGCATGTTGTAGCTGTTTGGTTTAGATGTCAACCTCTTCAATTTACGCAAACGAGAGTCAAAAAAGACAGAGCGCATGAAATGTTGAAGATGTACTTGAATAATCAACCTCCCGCGATTGACGCTCTTGTTTTGAGGGAAAATGACTGATCAAGATCCTGGAATTCAAGGACAAAAGCTCTCCAAATCAGGAGACAACGGCGTAGAAGAGCGAAATAAGTCGTACAATAAGGTACTTGACGCTCAAATCAACTGGATTCGTGCTAGTGGCGAGGAAGCAGAAGAGCTTCTCATTCGTTGGAAGAAGAAATCTGAGTGGCACGAGGCTACTTACGGTTGGTAAGTGTCTTCGGGCAGCAAAATTTGATAGAATTAAAGCAAATATAAGCACAAATTAAAGGATTCAATGAACTGGGAACAGGCATTTAAGCCTCTCGAGAAGAGAGGAATGACCCATCGTGATGGGCAAGCACTACTTGGTCAAGCGATCATTGAAGCTTTCCATAATAAGACACATCTCGTCAATGAAAGTCCTGTCGGAACAGGCAAATCTGCTGGATATTTGATCCCCATGATCACAACGATCATTGAAGGGAAGAAAAAAGGCAAGTATTTACGTGGAGTTGTGTCAACTGAGACGCTTTCACTACAGTCTCAGCTCAATTTCAAAGACATGCCGTTCCTAATGGAGTCTTATAAAGGCATCAAGTGGGCAATTCTCAAAGGTCGCACGAACTATTTGTGCATGGATCAGTTGAAATTGTCCGCTATTGGCTGGCGAAACCTCGATGCGTACCTTCAGAAGCTTGAAATGCGTATTGACAGCATCGACACAGGCGAAAAGTATGACATTGAGAAGGTTCTTGGTCACGAACTGAGTGCCGATGAGTGGAAAAAGATGAGTGGATCATCAACTTTCTGTGCAGACAATGACTGCAAAGGCGAACGATGCTTCACCATGAAGGCTCGTAAGAAAGCTTTGACCTCAGATATTGTCATTTGCAACCATGCAGTGATCCAAACGGACCTTGACATGAAGCAAGGAGCCAGTGAAGACGGTCTCCTTGGTGATTTTAACTTCTTAGTTATTGATGAAGCGCACTCTCTTGCAGGAGTTTTGATTGATGGATGGACAGAAACTCTAAGTGAATGGGAACTTCATGACCTCACTAACAGCATCACTAAAGCTGTGGCGAAAGCGTCAACGATCAAACCTGATCTTGTGGCTGGACACTATGCAGCTAAAATCAACGAGGACCTTAGTGACGTCCTTGCCTCGGTTATTAAATTTTACGGACGACTTAACGAAAAAGCAGGGAATGAGTGGGATGGTAGTTCCACTGCTCTTAGTCTCAAGTATGTTGTGGGGACTTCTGATCCTGGGTTTCTTGCTACTATGCGAGAGTATGAAGAAGATAATCCACAACGATTGAGCACTGCAGCGGGAGCTCTTACACACGTTCAGAAGTATCTCAACTCGACTATTCAAACATTTATTGATGAAAAAATCAAGGGTAAGCGCGAAGTGTCGAAAGGCATTCGAGCATGCAAAAAGCTTCTTGATACGATCGAGATTCTTGAAATGGCGATGGCATCAAATGATGGTGTTATTTTCCATTACGGCGTGAATTACGGGATTCTTGTTGATGGTTGGACTCGTAAAAAGGATCAGCATCGTACGTGCACAATTCGCATGATTCCACTTGATATTTCGTCAAAGGTCAAGATTCTTTGGGGTATGTCAGACTCTTCTATCCTGACAAGTGGTACGCTTCGTGATCCAGTTCGAAATAATTTCGATTACGCTCGTACGAGTCTTGGTTTTCCTGAGTCTGCAACTGAACTTGTTGTGAACAGTCCATTCGACTTCCATCGTAACCAGAAAATCTACATTACTCCTGCTACTCAGCGTCCGACTGAAGGTACGGTTTTCTCGATGAATGAACTAACTCAGGTTATTGGAGCAACTCATGGTGGCACTCTGGTCCTCTGCACCAGTAAGAAAGAATTAGCATTAGTCGCTGAACAACTCAGAGCCCAGAATGCGTCTGGTAAGTTTCCGTACAACATCTACGTACAAGAGGATGGAGTCGACAAACAGAAACTAGCAGATGCTTTCAAGAATGATCATGACTCCGTTCTTGTCGGTTTGAAATCCTTCTTTGTTGGTATCAGCATTGAGGGTGACTCACTTCGGCATGTATCATTCCCTCGTTTCCCCATGGAACGCTTCAGTACGGAATGCCGAATGCAGATGGGTGTTTGGCAGAAACGCGGATTCCCTGACTGGTACCAAATGAAGACTCTCGAGTCTTTCAACCAGGGTAAGGGTCGTTTGATTCGTACTGTCACAGACCGTGGAATTATTTCCATGCTTGACATTCGTTTGAGGGACCCATCTGAGAATGCTTTCCGAACAGCTGGACCGGGAATTACGGCTGCAGGTAGTGAAATCATCAATAAGATTGATGACATCAAGAGCTTTATGTTAGAAGGAAAATGATTCTCTGGGCTTTTACAGGTCTGCTTATCTGCCTTTATGGCGGTTGGTTGCTACGTGATCTGTCAGTTCTCATTCAAAATCCTGGGCTTGCTCAGTCTGAACTTGAACTTGACGAGGAACTGGTACCAACCGTCATGAAGGTCTTCGCAGTGCTGTGCGCATTGATCATGGTTCTCGGGTTCAAGCTCTTCACATGGGGTTTACTGGAGTCCATTTTAATGTTACGATAAGCACAGCAAATAATCTAAAGGACAAGAATTAAATGGAGTTTAACGATCTCGCCGGAGACTTGACTGTTGAGATGTCAAGTCTTCAAAGCTTTGTAAAGGCATGGTACCAACCAGATGACGTTGTCGTTGTAGCAGGAATCAAGCCGTCTCAGTCTCGCAAAGGCGTTCTCAACGTAGCAATTCCTGTCAAGGACTTCATGTCATGGACTGAGGATGATATCCGTGGCATGTCGCAGATGAAGAATGGTGACGTCATTGGAACATACGTTACACTTTTCCCGATCAAGGACCCATCAAAGGTTGAACTCGGTAAACGTGGTCAAGAAGAAAACGTCCGTGATATGTATGGTGTCTTTATTGACTTCGATATCAAACCAGGAGCTTTTGAATCTCGAGAAGAACTGATTGCTTTCCTTACAGAAGGCGATGTTCCTAAGCCAACTATTCTCGTTCAGAACGGTGAAACTGGCGGGCTTCACGGATATTGGCGCTTACACTGGCATGAAAGTGGTTACAAGGGACTTCTCGAGATGTGGCACGCTTTTATCTCGTCAAAGACTGAGGTCAAGATTGACCGTCTCATCGATACGACTCGTCTGTCTCGTCTTCCGTCTAGTATTTACTGGCCGAAAGAGGGATCGAACGGTAAATCAGGTGTTGTGAGTGTTCTTTGGGCAGATGGTCCTACATATTCTGTAGAGGACATTGAGTCACTCTCTAAGGACATTTGGTCTCAGCGTAAAGAAAGAATTCAACGGCTATGGAATGAGGACTCTCAGCGTAAGCTGGATGCTTCTCAGCTAGCAGAAGAGCTTGGCGTTGCGTCTGATCTTTCAGGTTGGAGTCTGTACGCAGCTATTGCAACTGTTGAGGAAAACTTCAATCAGCTGTACACATGGGATGATATTCTATGTCCGTTAGGTTGGACGTATCTAAAGGACGATGGTCAAGGACGTCGAGAGTTTGCTCGGCCTGGTCGTTACGAAAAGAGTGCAACTGTCGATTGGCCAGAGTCTCCTGACATGATGAGTTTACTCAGTGAAAGTTACGAGACAGGTCTCTCTGATTTGAAGGAAGCAGGGATTGCTCTTACGAAATATCGTGTAGCTCTTCGTCTTCTATGGAATGATGATCCAAATAAAATGACGGTTGACATCGTCAATCAGATGAATGTACAATCACCGTGAAAGTTGATATAGTGTAACTATGAAAAAGAAATCAGCACTTGCGCAGAAAATTGTGCAGCGTCTTGTTGCGATGGGTGAAATCGATCCCGAGATTTTCGATGTAGATACGGCTCGTATCGAACGATTTTATCCTGGCCATTGGCAGCGATCTGCTGGAGCGTGGTCTTGGATGCTACATCTTGAGCGTCTCGATGGTAAACTTCACGTTGGCAAAATTTATGGGTCACAATGGTCAGCGACTGAATGCGCTAAAGCGACTAGCTGGCATTTCTTTGCACACGGTCCTGATCAGGGTATCACGCCTTGGGCTGGAGAAAACTATCAAGGGGACACGAATTTTCTATATGTTAAGTGAAAAAGAAAAAACTGAAAAGAAACAAGCACGGCTATGGAAGGCCCTTAACTGGGTCGCGATTGCAGTGATCATCAGTATCGTGCTCATCATAGCGGGAGCAGGTGGAATCA
>Ga0307414_10000582_pt1 | contig 18974 bp, 14 predicted proteins | sample DK1Ometagenome_FD_203804 | JGI IMG/M metagenome (GOLD analysis project Ga0307414, IMG submission 203804) | Maize rhizosphere microbial communities from greenhouse at UC Davis, California, United States - DK15-O-3 | ecosystem: Host-associated > Plants > Roots > Rhizosphere > Soil | place: USA... | reverse complement strand
TTATTGGTATAGACTTAGGAACAACAAACTCTTGCGTAGCCGTAATGGAAGGTAACGAACCTGTAGTTATAGCCAACAGTGAGGGTAAGCGTACTACGCCATCCATTGTTGCTTTTGCAGAAAATGGAGAACGTAAAGTAGGCGAGCCGGCGAAACGCCAGGCGATCACTAATCCAACAAAAACAATATCTTCGATTAAGCGCTTTATGGGAAGCAGCTTTGCTGAAGTGTCTAAGGAAACGTCACGTGTGCCTTACAAGGTAGTTAAAGGTGATAATAATACACCACGTGTAGAGATAGATGATCGGAAATACACTCCTCAGGAGATTTCGGCGATGATTTTGCAGAAAATGAAGAAAACTGCTGAAGATTTTTTGGGGCATGAAGTAACAGAGGCGGTGATTACCGTTCCTGCATATTTTAATGACGCCCAGCGTCAGGCAACAAAAGAAGCTGGTGAGATTGCTGGTTTAACCGTTAAGCGGATCATTAACGAACCAACGGCGGCGGCCTTGGCCTATGGCCTGGATAAAGCCCACAAGGATATGAAAATCGTTGTGTTTGATTGTGGTGGCGGTACCCATGACGTTTCGGTATTAGAGCTGGGTGATGGTGTGTTTGAAGTAAAATCGACTGATGGTGATACCCATTTAGGTGGAGATGATTTTGACCATATCATTATCGAATGGCTGGCAGGAGAATTTAAAAATGAGAATGGCATGGACCTGCACCAGGATCCAATGGCATTACAGCGTTTAAAAGAGGCTGCTGAAAAAGCTAAAATTGAATTGTCCAGCACAACTTCAACAGAGATCAATTTGCCTTATATTACTGCTGATGCGACGGGACCAAAACACCTGGTCAGAACATTGAGCCGTGCTAAATTTGAACAATTGGCTGCTGATTTAATTAAGCGTACAATTGATCCTTGTAAATCAGCTCTGAAAAACGCAGGTTTGAAAACCAGCGATATTGATGAAATCATTCTTGTCGGTGGTTCAACCCGTATCCCTGCGATTCAGGAAGCAGTTAAAGCATTTTTCGGTAAAGAACCTTCAAAAGGAGTAAACCCGGATGAGGTAGTTGCTATTGGTGCTGCAATTCAAGGTGGTGTATTGACCGGAGAAGTAAAAGACGTATTGTTACTGGATGTTACCCCTCTTTCTTTAGGTATTGAAACTATGGGTGGTGTCATGACTAAGTTAATTGAAGCAAATACGACAATTCCTTCTAAAAAAGCAGAGACTTTCTCTACTGCTGCTGATAATCAGCCTTCGGTTGAGATTCACATCTTACAAGGTGAGCGTCCTATGGCGGCTCAGAACCGTACGATCGGACGTTTTATCCTGGATGGGATTCCACCGGCTCCAAGGGGTGTTCCTCAGGTGGAAGTAGCCTTTGATATTGATGCAAATGGTATTTTACACGTAAGTGCGAAAGATAAAGCTACTGGTAAAGAACAGAAAATCCGTATTGAGGCTTCGTCTGGCTTGACTGATGAAGAGATCAAAAGAATGAAAGAAGAGGCAGAGAAAAATGCTGAATCAGATAAAGCAGCTAAGGAAGAAGCTGAAAAGATCAATAGTGCTGATGCTTTAATCTTCTCAACAGAGAAACAGCTTAAAGAATTTGGAGAGAAGATCTCTGAAGATAAAAAAGCACCTATTGAAGCAGGTTTGAAAAAACTGAAGGATGCACATGCTGCAAGAAATTTTGCTGATATTGATGCAGCTCAGGAAGAATTACAAAGCGCATGGAATGCTGCTTCTGAAGAGATGTATAAAGCTGGTCAGGAAGCGGGAGCAGGACAACCGGAAGGTGCAGCTGCCAATGGCGGACAGGCAAATGATGGTGGCGATAATGTTACTGATGTAGACTTTGAAGAAGTAAAAGACGATAAAAAATAATTGTTTGTATCAAATAAAAGAGAAAGCCCCGGGTATATTACCCGGGGCTTTCTCTTTTATTGATCGTTTTAGAACTTTTTAATTAATTCCAAAGATTCTCCGGATATGTGCCATCTTTTACAAGCTGGTCTATGCTATCCTGAACAAAAGGTTTGTCTTCCTTATATGTTACCCCAAACCATTGATTGGCCGTAGGGATTACTTTAAAAGATGCAGTATTTGTTTTAACCAGATTTTCGCCTATCAGCGGGATAAAGAATTCAGCTTTTGGTTTTTCTTTATTTTCCAGTGCAAAGATCCTGAACAGGTCTTCAGTTAGTTTAAAGACGGCAGGAGTAAAGCCCCAGAAATTCATAGAAACGGGCGTTTCGAAATCTAAAGGATATTCAACCCCATTTTCCTCATAAACAATAGCATCGCCTTTTTTATAAACCTGGGTACGTTCAGTGATCTCTTCCAGGTATCCAGCCTCGTTTGTTTTGCAGACACCGCGGGAAACAGAACCAAAGTCGGATAATGTTTTGCCGATTTGATAACCGATTATAGAATAATTGCTGTCGGAAGCTTCAGTATTTAAGAAAACGACCATTTTCTTAAATGCATCAAAACCATAATAGTCATCGGCGTTGATTACACAAAATGGTTCTTTGATCACTTTTCTTGCAGAAAGGATTGCATGTGCAGTTCCCCATGGTTTTTCGCGATAGATTTCTTCCTCGATACCAAATTGCTTTAGGTCGAAGTTTTGGAATACATAATCGGTTTCAATTTTACCGCTCAGCTTAGGTTCAAATATGGCTTTGAAGTTGTCAACAAATTCTTCTTTAATGATGAAGACTACTTTGCCAAAGCCAGCCTTGATAGCGTCATAAATAGAATAATCAATAATGGTCTCGCCGTTGGGGCCAAAGCCGTCAATTTGTTTCATACTGCCGTAGCGGCTTGCCATACCGGCAGCTAATATTAGTAAGGTAGGTTTCATTCAATAATAATGAATAAGTTAATAATCAGTGTAAACAGTAAATATATTTTGTGGAGCTAAAATACATTTTTTGATTTAGGTAAAGATAGTTTTTATTTAAAATCCAAATATGCTTTTACCCCCACTGCTCCTGGGCTTTTTGCCTGTAAGCATGCCAAATAAGCCACGTACGATTTCTTTGCCGATCTGTCGGGTAATTGTAGCGCCCATTACTTTTTCGATGATGCTTTTTTCGCCTCTTGCAGGTGTCTCTGTCACTTCGGGCTGGATTTGGCTTTCCTCTTCTGACAGTTTATCATTAATTCGTTTTGTGAGTATTTCATAAGCACTTTCGGGATCAATGGTTTCCTGATATTTTGTGGCAACGGCACTCGATCGGATAAGATCATTGTAATCTGCTGCATTTAATGGCCCCATGATGGCTCTTGGTGCGGTGAGCATAGTTGCCGCAACTTCCGTTGGGATGCCTTTTTCGTTCAAAACTGTGATTAATGCCTGCCCGGTGCCCAGGGATGTCAGGGTCTGGTCGATCTTGTAAAAATCAGACGTTGGATAGGTATTCACTGTTTTTTTCATGGCATCAACATCATTCGGCGTAAATACCCTTAAAGCATGCTGTATCCGGTTGCCCAATTGAGACAGGACACTCTCCGGTACATCTGTTGGTGCCTGTGTACAAAAGAATACACCAATTCCTTTTGAGCGGATCAACCGGATAATGGTCTCGATTTGCTCTAAGAATGCCTTTGAAGAATTTTTGAAAAGTAAATGTGCTTCATCAAAAAAGAACACCAGCTTAGGCTTGTCCAGGTCGCCTGCCTCCGGCATGCTATAAAATATTTCCGCCAGCAGACTTAGCAGATAAGTAGAGTATAAAACCGGCTGATTCTGAACATCTGAGATATTTAACAGGCTGATCATGCCTTTACCATCAACTTTCACAAAAAGATCTTCAATATCAAATGAGCGTTCACCAAACATAGCACCCAAGCCCCGCTGTTCAATAGCCACAATTTTTCTTAGGATGGTACCTGAAGTAGCTGTTGATATTTTTCCGTATGTGCTTTTGATCTCTTCAGCGCCTTGCTCTTCGGCCAGATAAGAAACCAATTTTTTAAGGTCATTAAGGTCGATAACCGGCATTTTATTGTCATCTGCATATTTAAAGATAACCGCCAGCACCCCGGCTTGTGTGTCGTTCAGGTCGAGAATCTTTGCCAGCAGGATTGGTCCGAATTCCAAAACGGTGGCACGCATTTGCGCCCCAAGCTTGCCGGATAGAGAATAGAGCTCAACTGGAAAGCCGGCAGGGATAAAGGGTTTGTTTAACTGGTTAGCCCTGTCCTCAATTTTAGGATTGACTGGGCCGGCCTGGTTTAGTCCGGACAGATCACCCTTTACGTCCAGCATAAATACGGGGACACCTGCATCAGACAATTGCTCAGCAAGTAACTGCAGGGTACGGGTTTTTCCGGTGCCTGTTGCACCGGCTACCAAACCGTGCCTGTTCATCATACGGAGCGACAGGTTTACTTCAGCTTCGGCGAGTACTTTGCCATCTAAAATACCCGCGCCCAAATAAATATGAGGATCGGTCAGTTGATAAGAGTCTTTAATCTTTTCTATAAATTTTGCTGATTGATCGTTCATAAGTAAATTTTTTTGTCACCAACGCAATAAAATAATTGATTATTTAGAATACCTGAAATCGTGATCTTTTTTAATATTTAACAGGGAATGATAAATCAGACGGATCACATTGTCTACATCTTCCTTGTGGATCATTTCAACAGTTGTATGCATGTAACGCAAGGGTAAGGAGATCAATGCTGAAGGGACTCCGCCATTCGAGTAAGCGAAGGCATCCGTATCTGTTCCTGTTGACCGTGACGACGCCTGACGCTGGAACGGAATATTATTCTTTTCTGCTGTTTCGATCAGCAGCTTGTTCAGATTGGTCTGTACTGCCGGCGCGTAAGAAACAACCGGACCCTTACCGCAGGCCAGGTCACCCTGTGTAATTTTATTGATCATCGGGGTTGTGGTGTCGTGTGTTACGTCGGTAATGATCGCCACATGTGGTTTAATCCTGTCGGCAATCATTTCAGCGCCGCGCAACCCGATTTCTTCCTGCACCGAGTTAACGATATATAAGCCAAAAGGCAGTTTCTTTTTATTCTCCTTAAGCAGACGTGCCACTTCAGCGATCATAAAACCACCAGCCCTATTGTCTAAGGCCCTGCCTACATAATAACGATCGTTCAAAACCATAAACTCATCTTCGTAGGTAATTACGCAGCCAACATGGACGCCAAGTTTTTCCACCTCTTCTTTGGTAGTGCAGCCACAGTCAAGGAAAATATTTTTTAATGCAGGGGCTTCCTCTTTTTCCCCGCCGCTGCGGGTATGTATAGCCGGCCATCCAAATACGGCCTTCACCATCCCTTTGTCAGTGTGGATGTTTACCCGTTTCGAAGGTGCGATCTGATGGTCAGAACCCCCATTACGTATCACATAAATAAGGCCGTCATTAGTAATATAATTTACGAACCATGAAATTTCATCAGCATGAGCTTCAATAACAACTTTAAATTCAGCTTTAGGATTAATTACACCAACAGCAGTACCATAGTTGTCGATAAAGCTTTCATCGATATAAGGTTTTAAATAATCCAGCCATAACTTTTGGCCCGGATATTCGAAACCGGTCGGAGATGGATTATTGATATATTCTTCGAAAAACTGGAGTGATTTTTTAGTGACCACAACAACATGATCCTGCTTGTCTTGTTTCTTTTTAGCCATTATTCTGTTTTTATTGTAAGCAAATATATAAATCGGGAATTGAGCCTAAAGTTAATTATAAAGTTGTAACTCCATAATGACAAAGTCGATACCATTGCTCTGCGACAGCTGGTCAGTTTCTTTAAAGCCGAACTTACTGTAAAAGCCTGCTGCCGAAACTCTGGCGTTACACCACAATCTTTCGGCACCTACATCCTTAACATAGCTGATAACATGTTTTAGCAAAAGCCTGCCATATCCTTTGCCCTGAGCGTCGACCCGGGTTGCAAACTTTCGGAACTGATAAACAGGGCCTGAATTAAATAAGGACACTACCGCGGTCAGCTGATCATTTGCATACAGTCCAAAATGTATCCCATCGGGATCGTTAGCCAGTTTTATGGTATCAAAGGGCAGGTTAGGATACATCACCTCATGCCTGATGGACCAGGTTAAATCAAAGTTAATTTGTTCAATCCGGACTTTCCGCATGCCGCTTAATTTTGTGGCTATAAAAGTGATATATTAAGATATTCAAAATCACAATCAAAGCAATGCCAAGACAAAACAATGGCCATTGACCTCTGTCCCACAACCATAAGCCCAATGCGGAACCAACCGATGCACCAACAAAACTAACCGACATAAATATGGTATTCAAACGGTTCCGTGCTTCCGGTACAAGGGTGTAGATACGCGTTTGGTTAGTTACATGGATGGCCTGCTGACCAATATCAATCAAAATTATACCAGCTATAAAAAAGTATAAATGGCTTCCCGTAAAGTAAAATGCAGCAATACTGACCAGCTGCAGAATCAGACCTGTCAGTAAATTTCTGCGTGGGTTCTTACCACTGCTCAACTTCCCTACCAGTGGGGCGGCAAGGGCACCTGCGGCACCTGCGATCCCAAATAATCCGATTTGTAAGGTTTGAAAACTGAAAGGGGGGTTGGCAAGGAACAATACCATAGTTGTCCAGAATGCGCTTAAAATGGCAAAGGCCAAAAAATTAATAATAGAAGCTTCACGTAAAACGGGCTGTGTCTTTATGTAGTGCCACATAGACAGCATGAGTGCGCTATAATTACCCTCAAATGTAGGCCTACTTTGTGGAAAACGCCTGGCCATCAAAAACAAAAGCAATAAGCAAATGCCCGCCGCGATGAAATACATAGTTCGCCAGCCCCATAAAAAACCTATGCTGCCGCTTATGCTCCTTGAGGCCAGGATGCCGATCAGCAGGCCGCTCATAATGATCCCGATTGTAGATCCCCTCTTTTCGTCGGAGCTAAGGTTGGCTGCCATTGGTAAAATAAGTTGGGGGATAATAGAACTTGCTCCAATCAATACACAGGCAATTTGCAACAACAGAAAGGTTTGTGAAAGGGCAGCCAGCAATAAGGACGCAACAGCCAGGGACGTTATGATCAGAATTTGTTTGCGGCGCTCAAACATATCCCCCAGGGGGACAATTAAAAACAGACCGAGTGCATAACCGGCCTGAGTCAGGTAACTGATCTTACCGGCATGGCTCTCAGTCAGGCCAAATTCCCTGGCGACCAGAATCACCAGAGGCTGGCAGTAGTAAATATTCGCAACGATGAGGCCTGTACAGAAGGCCATTAGTAAAATATCCGTCCGACTTAAATTCATTATAAAGGAATATTTCCGTGTTTTTTCCTCGGAAGGCTGACTGCTTTATTTTCCAGCATCTTGAAAGCCTTTATCAGTTTATTTCTGGTTTGGGCAGGTTCAATCACCTCATCTACAAAACCTCTTTCTGCTGCGCGATAAGGATTGGCAAATGTGTCAGAATACAATTTTTCTTTCTCCAGCCATTTCTCCTGCGGATATTCAGCAGCGGTAATTTCCTTTTTAAAAATAATCTCTGCGGCTCCTTTAGCGCCCATTACCGCAATTTCAGCAGTGGGCCATGCATAATTCAGATCAGCGCCGATATGTTTAGAATTCATTACATCATAGGCTCCTCCATACGCCTTCCGGGTAATGACGGTAATTCGCGGAACTGTTGCCTCACAGAACGCATACAGCAATTTGGCTCCATTTGTTATGATGCCGTTCCATTCCTGGTCCGTACCCGGTAAAAAACCAGGGACATCTTCCAGAACCAGTAGCGGTATATTAAAACAGTCACAGAAACGGACAAATCTTGCAGACTTTATTGAGGCATCATTGTCAAGTACCCCGGCAAGATAGGCCGGTTGATTGGCAACAATGCCAATGCTCCTGCCAGCGAGACGCGCAAAGCCAACTACTATATTTTCCGCAAAATTCTTATGCACTTCCAGGAAACTCTCAGTATCTGCAATTTCAGCAATCACTTCCCTTACATCATATGGCTGACTGGCGTTTTCCGGCATCACTACATTCAATGCAGGCCTGGTCTCATCAGATGCTGTATAAGGAAGCGGAGAAGGCATTTCCTCGCAGTTCTGGGGCATATAACTCAACAAATTTTTTACATGGTTTATGGCATCCATTTCATTTATACAGGCAAAATGCGTGACACCGGATTTCGTTGCATGTGCAGATGCGCCACCCAGTTCCTCCGAACTCACTTCCTCGTGCGTTACTGTTTTAACCACATTTGGCCCGGTTACAAACATATAGGAGGTATGTTCCACCATCAGGATGAAATCAGTAATGGAAGGTGAATAGACCGCACCCCCGGCACATGGACCCATGATTGCAGACAATTGGGGGATAACACCTGATGCCTGAACATTTCTGTAAAATATATCCGCATAACCGCCCAGTGAAACAACCCCTTCCTGAATCCTCGCGCCGCCACTGTCATTTAGTCCGATCACAGGTGCTCCATTTTTCATGGCCATTTCCATGATGCGGCAAATTTTTTCTGCATGGGTTTCTGAAAGAGAGCCTCCGAATACGGTGAAATCTTGTGAAAAAACATAAACCAAGCGGCCGTTAATATTTCCATAGCCCGTCACGACACCGTCACCTAAATATTTTTCACGCTCCATCCCAAAGTCCGTGCTGCGGTGGGTTACCATCATACCGATCTCTTCGAAAGAATTCTCATCCAATAAAAAATGGATGCGTTCGCGTGCCGTGAGTTTACCTTTTTTGTGCTGGGCCGCAATTCTCTCTACACCACCGCCGGCGTGAGCCATTTTAATTTTATCCTGAAGCTGCTCTATTTTATTCTTCATTATTAAAAACTTTAAGTATTTACCAGCGGTATTGAAGCCTGGTTGTGAAAACATCATCTTTAAGATCGGCAGTATATTTTGGCAGTTTTGTTGCATCGTTGGTCACATGCTCATTGTATACAGTCAGTTTTAACCGGGGGTTGATCATATAGGTGAACCCGTAACCAAACGTACTGAACCTGATGTCACCTGCGGTAGTGTTTTCGGCAACCCCTATACCAGCCCCACTTATCTTCTTGTTAGGATCATAAACATCGTATGCTGCTATTGCGGTAAATTTTGTTTTCGCTATTTTCTGGGTTAGCCACAGATAATAACCACGGAAAGTCCTCAGGTACAGGTCTGTGGCAGGCTGCGCCCCAAAGCTGGTGCTGGCTGCCGGACCATTTACTGTGGAGGAAGCAGCAACTCCCGGCTGCGTTCCCTCAATATATTCAGCCTTGAATGTTGTTGCTCCAAAACTATTATCGTACTGCAACTGCAGGTTTGCTCCATAATAGTCGCGCCTTGCATTCCAGTCTATATTTGCAGAATCAGTATGGTTTATATAACTGTTTCCATTATAAGAAAAATAGGTTTTTGTATCGCTGCGGACCGATCCTTTATATATAGAGCCTCCAAAGCCAATGTGGAATTTTTTATTGGCCAGGCTGTCAAACTTAAACCCCAGGTTGCCTACAATATCCTTTCTCGAGTCATAATCACGAGCATTGTATCCACTTCCATTAATTACACCCACTTCGGCTGTAAGAAATTTAAACTTACCTTCCGGCCGCAGACTGATCATCGCACCAATGTCACGTTCCCTGGGCATCAATGTCTGAAATATCCTGGCCCTTTCAGGAAAATCACGGTAGCCTGACGAATAAACTATGGCATGTCCAAAAGGGCGGTTAAATAAGCCGGCAGTAAATATCAGTACTTTAGAATTCGGCTGATGAAACTGAATGAAGGCATCCATCAGCTGGATCCCATTCTGGGTCGCATCAATTTGAAATACAATGCTTGAATATTTATCCGCCCTGTCAATTTTTAATCTGCCTCTTCTGATCATGAACCGGTCTTTCGAATTTTTGCCAAAATCGCCGCCCGAGAAGGATGAAATGCCTTCTGACTGGGCTCTTTGATACTGGGTTTGCAGATATCCTGTTATCGCAATCTCATGTGCGTCATAAGTTGAAGGAGCATTATTACTTTGTGCCAATAGTAGAAATGGATAAAGAAATATAAGGGCTAGAAGTGTTTTTTTCATATTTAGTTGTTACGGCAAAATTACTGTAATTAGCGCATTATCCCATAAAGGTTTTCTTTATTTAAACAGGAGAAATATCCTGCAACAACTAAATTACATTTTTATTACAGGAGAATTTGCTAATTTCTAAGCTTTGGAGCTATTTTTGGAGTGTGTGACAAAAAATAAAAAATACAATGTTTCTTAGGAGATACCGCATTCTTATTGTTATGATCTTCTTAAATGTCTTTTTGGCAAAGATGATAATTTCAGGTGCACCTGTATTTTTTAGTCATATCGACAAGGAAATTATGAATTCTGTGATCATGCAAATCGAACTGGAGCACAGTGCAGACGGTGACGCGGGCAAAACTAAAGTGAAGCTCTGCGATTACAAGGTCGATTTTCATTACGACTATTGCTTTACGTCGATCTTGCCCCAGATTGGGATGAGTAACAGCTTTATAGACCATTTTAAACGGTACGTTGATCCTTATCACCCTTCAGTACCTACACCACCTCCCAACCACTGTTAGTTCTTCAGGCATAAACCACCCTTATGGGACAGGTATGCATTTTAGGAATTAGTTTGAAAACATTAAAACATAGTTTTATGCAAAGTGGGAACTCAGTCTTTTCGAGATTGGACGTGAAGAAATATATATTAAAAAAGAATTTAAAGCGTGATCTGCCAGCCAGTATTGTCGTTTTTTTAGTGGCCTTGCCATTGTGTCTGGGGATTGCCCTGGCCTCTGGCGCGCCTTTATTTGCCGGACTTATTACCGGTATAGTAGGGGGAGTTGTCGTTGCAAGTTTGAGCGGCTCCCAATTAAGTGTCGCCGGGCCTGCGGCCGGATTGACAGCGATCGTACTGGGCGCGATTGCCCAGCTGGGCAGTTATCAGATATTTTTACTTGCAGTTGTTCTTGCAGGGGTAATACAGCTTATACTTGGACTGTTAAAAGGAGGAACTATTGGCAATTATTTTCCTTCCAGTGTGATTGAAGGGATGCTCGCAGCCATCGGACTTACACTCATACTCAAACAATTGCCACATGCCCTTGGCGTTGATTCAGATTTTTTTGGCGACGAAAGTTTTTTTCAGGGCGATGACAAAAATACTTTTTCTGCAATCAGTAATGCACTGGATCATTTTGGGCCTGCTGCTATTGTGATCAGTGTGTTGTCTATAGCTGTCCTGATCATATGGCCAAAGTTCAAAAAACTGAGCCTGGTGCCTGCACCATTAATTGTCGTAGTCATCGGGGTTTTTCTGGCGCTTGTTTTCCAAAATACGCCTTATGCACTGGGCGCTAAACAAATGGTTGAGATACCTGTAGTAAACAACTGGTCTGAATTTACAGGATTATTTACCATGCCGGACTTTTCTCAGATAGGGAATAGTAAAGTTTGGATTATGGCAGCGACAATAGCTGTCGTGGCCAGTTTAGAAACTTTATTGAGTATTGAGGCTGTGGACAAGATCGATCCCATCAAACGGGTATCTCCCACAAACAGGGAGCTCATGGCACAAGGTACGGGCAACATTGTGAGCGGTATGATTGGCGGTTTACCAATGACCTCGGTTATTGTACGCAGTTCGGCCAATGTTAATGCTGGCGCAAGAACTAAAATGTCAGCTATTTTCCATGGGTGTTGGTTACTTTTATCTTTATTATTTATACCAGGACTCATAAATATGATACCTTTGGCCTGTTTAGCTGCAATACTTTTGATGACGGGTTATAAACTTACACGTATAGCTTTATTTAAGCACATGTATCATAAGGGATGGGACCAGTTCATTCCATTTGTCATCACTATTATTGCCGTACTGCTCACTGATCTTTTAAAAGGAGTGGCTATTGGTATGTTGTTTTCGATATTTTACTTGCTGCGTACCAACATGCGGAATCCTTTCTTCTATAAGATACAGGAAGATGGTGATAAGAAGAATATCAGGATTAAACTGGCGGAAGAGGTATCTTTCCTAAACAAAGCCGCCATTCAGGTAGTACTTACCAAGATTCCCAAAGAAACCAATGTCACCATTGACGGCTCAAACTCCCGGTATATAGATCCGGACGTGCTGGAAACCATCTTTAATTATAAGCATAATGCCTATACTAAGGGTATTATCGTGACATTAGAAGATATTAAAAAACAGTACACTGTACCAAAACTGAACAGTAAACCTATTGAAGAAATTAATAATTAAACTATTATGTGCGCTAAATTAGAAAAACAACATACAGATCAAATTACATATCAGGGACTATTACAGGGAAATAAAGACTGGGTAGCGGAAACTTTAAGAGAAGATCCTGATTTCTTTAACAGGTTATCTTCCGGCCAGACACCGCCGGTACTCTGGATCGGATGCTCTGACAGCCGTGTTCCTGCCAATCAGATTACGAACACCATGCCCGGTGATATTTTTGTGCACCGCAACATTGCCAATGTGGTTACGCATACAGACATGAACCTGCTAAGTGTGCTGGATTATTCGGTGAACGTACTCAAAGTGAAACACATCATCGTGTGCGGACATTATGGCTGCGGTGGCGTAAATGCAGCCCTGGGCGACAAACAGGTAGGCCTGATCGATAACTGGCTCAGGAATATTAAAGATGTTTACCGCATGCATGAACGCGAAATGTCAACCATTAAAGATCCACAGAGGAGATCTGATCGATTGGTGGAGCTTAATGCAATAGAAGGAGCCGCAAATATCATGAGTACCTCCATAGTGCAAAATGCATGGGCATCTGGTCAGGAACTCTCCGTAAATGCCTGGGTTTATAGTCTGGCAACTGGACTGATCAAAGACTTAAATGTCAGCGCGTCAAATGCTGACGATGTATCACCGGTGTTTAAAATGCAGGCTGGAAAATAACGTGATATTCAAAAGGCCATAAAAAAACTCCCGGCGATAGCACCGGGAGTTTTTTTATGGCTTTTTCAGCTAATCTTCAGCCAAAAAAGGATACCTGTAATCCTTAGGCGGATCAAAAGTTTCTTTAATCGCTCTGGGAGAAACCCAGCGCAGAAGATTGATCATGGAGCCTGCCTTGTCATTCGTACCAGAACCTCTGGCGCCTCCGAACGGTTGCTGGCCTACCACTGCACCTGTACATTTATCATTAATATAAAAGTTGCCGGCTGCATTTCTCAAACGATGTGTGGCTTTCTCAATCGCATAGCGGTCCTGCGCAATAAAAGCACCTGTCAGGGCATAGATAGAAGTTGAATCAACGATGTCCAATACCTGGTCAAAATCTGCATCATCGTAAACATAAACCGTTAAAACCGGGCCGAAAAGCTCCTCGCACATAGTTGTGTACATAGGGTCTTTAACCACAAGAACAGTCGGTTCAATAAAATAACCTTTTGATTTATCATAACCGCCGCCCGCGATAATTTCTACCGAAGTATCCTTTTTGGCCTCATCTATATATTTAGCGAGCTTGTCAAATGAATTCTCGTCAATAACGGCATTGATAAAGTTACTGAAATCTTCAGTTCCGCCCATTTTGAACGTAGCCAGGTCACGCTGCATGAATGCTTTTACTTTGGGCCATATGCTCTTCGCGATATAAACGCGCGAGGCAGCAGAACACTTTTGCCCCTGGTATTCAAAGGCACCCCGGACGATGGCCGTGCTCGATACCTCCGCGTCAGCCGAACCATGTACCAGGATAAAATCCTTACCTCCGGTCTCGCCAACTATACGCGGATAGGTTTTAAACTTATGGATGTTGTTGCCAATGGTTTTCCAGATGTTCTGAAATACTCCTGTAGAACCTGTGAAGTGGATTCCTGCAAAATCAGGGTGACTAAAGATCACCTCACCGGCATCAGGACCGGATACATATACCAGGTTGATTACTCCGTCCGGCAAACCTGCTTCTTTAAAGACCTGCATTAGTACATTGGCAGCAAAGATCTGTGTGTTTGCAGGTTTCCATACCACCACATTGCCCATCATTGCAGCAGAGGTTGGCAGGTTTCCTGCTATGGCAGTAAAGTTAAAGGGTGTAAGCGCAAATACAAAACCTTCCAGAGGGCGTTGTTCTACCCGGTTCCATGAACCTTTTGGTGAAACCGGAGGCTGTTGCCTGTAAATATCAGACATGTAGCTTACGTTGAAACGCAGGAAATCGATCAGCTCACATGCAGCGTCAATCTCTGCCTGGTAAGCATTTTTACTCTGGCCAAGCATTGTCGCCGCATTCAGTTTATAGCGGTAAGGTCCTGCGATCAGGTCCGCAGCTTTAAGAAATATCGCTGCCCGGTGTTCCCATGCAAGATTTTCCCATTCAGCTTTGGCCGCTAATGCTGCATCAATTGCCTGTAATACATGGGTCTTGTCGCCCTTGCTGTATTTGCCAAGCACATGCTGGTGATCATGCGGAGGGGTTGTAATACCTTTATTCGCGGTATGTACTTCCTGACCACCTATAAACATCGGCATGTCAATTTGTTTGGAGCGGGCATCGGCTATCGCTTCCTTCAAAAGTTCACGTTCTTTACTCCCCGGGGCATAAGCCAAAATAGGCTCGTTAACCGGGACAGGTACGTTAAAAAATCCTTTAAGCATGTTATGAATAATTGTTTTGGCAAAGATAAGTAATTATTTTATTGTTATTTTTGAGTCCTGCTCATGATAAAATACCTGCGGCTATTGTTACTTCCGTTTTCAGCCCTATATGGGATAGTTGTCCTGATAAGGAATGGACTATATGACACCGGTATATTTAAATCTGTTCGCTTTGAAATCCCTGTCATATGTGTCGGCAACCTTGTTGTAGGCGGTTCAGGCAAGACCCCGGTTACAGAATACCTGGTCAGCCTGTTGAGTAATAAACGCATTGCCATACTCAGCAGAGGCTACGGCCGCAATACCAACGGGTTTATCATTGCAGACCAGACCGCTACCGCAGAGACCATTGGCGATGAACCTATGCAGTTTTACACCAAATTTCCTGAAGTTACTGTCGCGGTTTGTGAAGACAGGGTCAGGGGCATAGGTCTGCTTAAAGCAGATCATGACCTGATCATTCTCGATGACGCCTTTCAGCACCGGGCTGTAAAACCCGGATTTAGCATTCTGCTTTTCGAATACCATAAATTACTGGGCTGGCAGTTTCTTTTGCCGGCTGGCAATTTAAGAGAGCCATTTTGGGGGTATAAAAGGGCAAATGCTTTGCTGGTAACAAAAGCTCCTTTGGAAACCACACCCGGACAAAGACTACAATGCGGGCGCAAATTTGATAATGAGGCAAAAGAAAACTTGTTTTTTTCCGGACTTGTCTACGGGCAGCTCATTAATTTACAGTCATCTGCGGCAAAACCTTTGCAGGACATTTCCGCGGGTACAGCCATCTTTCTGCTCACCGGTATTGCCAACCCAGGACCATTGGTAGCTTACCTTGGGCAGTATAGCCAGAAGGTCCATCATTATAATTATTCAGACCATTACAATTTCAAACCGCAGGACATCAAAAGGCTGATCAGTATGTTTAATCAGGACACTTCAGCAGATAAATTGATCATTACCACTGAAAAAGATGCGCAACGTTTGAGAAGTACTGTATTAAAAGAATTACTTTTAAATTTGCCAGTATTTTATTTACCGGTTAAAATAGCTTTGGACCATGAAGATAAAGCTACCTTTGACCAAAAGATCTTAAACTATGTTTCAGGCACTTCACGAGACCGTTGAATATATAAAGCGAAAAACAGATAATTTCCAGCCGGAGATAGGAATAGTATTGGGTACCGGGCTGGGTGACCTTGTCGGCGACATTGAAGTTGAATACAGCCTGATGTATTCCAATATTCCCAATTTTCCGATTTCTACGCTGGAATTTCATTCTGGCAAGCTGATCTTCGGCAAACTCAAAGGGAAGAAAATAGTCGCCATGCAAGGTAGATTGCACTACTATGAAGGCTATAGTATGCAGCAGATCACTTTCCCGATCAGGGCGATGAAAGCATTGGGTATTGCACATCTTTTTGTCTCTAATGCTGCCGGATCTCTCAACCCTGAGTTCAAAAAAGGAGATCTCATGATCATCAGTGACCACATCAATCTGCAGCCCGAAAGTCCGCTTAGAGGGAGTAATGATTCAGACATGGGTCCAAGATTCCCAGACATGAGTCAGCCGTACAGCAGAAAATTAATAGCAACAGCATTAAATATTGCCAAAGACCACAACATTACCTGCCATAAAGGCGTTTACATTGCCGTAACAGGGCCAAATCTTGAAACCAAAGCCGAATACAACTACCTGCGCATCATTGGTGGTGATGCTGTAGGAATGAGTACGGTGCCGGAGGTAATTGTGGCCAACCATATGAGTATACCTGTATTTGCAATTTCAGTCCTTACAGATGAGGGTTTTCCCGAGGTACTTCAACCTGTGAGTCTCGAAGAAATACTGGAGACGGCAAGTGCTGCGGAACCAAACATGACAAAAATATTGAGCCAGTTAATATCAACCTTATAATGCGCAGAAACATTGTCCTATTCATTTTCTTTCTTTCCATCCTTAGCAGCGGAACACTGTTCGCTCAGGATTTAAAGACTACCGTCAATGAAAATAAGGAACTGGACTCATTGCGAAAGCAAGAAGAGGAAGGCAAAGATTCCATTATTTTTACCTCCAGGTTTATCAGGTATACCACGCTGAGACTTACAAAAGACAGTATCCAGACATTAGCATTGGATACCACTTTAACTGGTTTCCATAACTTTAGTGTGCTGGTGCAGCCAAAAAGACCTACGATCAGTACCGGCAATCTCGGGCTGTCCCAAATGCCACTGCTTTTTGAGCCGGCAAAAACCATTGGTTTTGATGCGGGTTTTCATACACTTGATATTTATGCCATGACGCACGAGGACGTCAGGTATTACCAGGCACGGACACCCTTCACCAGTCTTTATTATGTCAGTGCCGGCGAAGTTGAACAGGTATTCAAAGTTATCCACTCCCAAAATATTAAGCCCAACTGGAATATAGGTGCCAATTTTAACAGGATTGGGGCAAATGGTTTTTACCGGCGTCAGCGCGGTGATCACCTGAACGGCGCATTGTTTACTTGGTTCCAATCTCCCAGCAAAAGATACAATTTATGGGCAAGTGGTGTTTTTAATACACTAAAAGCCCAGGAAAACGGATCTATATATAATGAAGAAATTTTTTCAGCCAGCAACCAGAGTCAGGACAATAGTGCAATAGCGACCGACAGGCAGGCCGAAGCCATCAGGCTGACCAGTGCCAAAAGGCTCTACCGTCAAAGTTCCTTTATGCTCAAACAAACCTATTTCGTAGGTCGTATAGACAGCACTGAACAGGAGATCACCCAAAAAATATTACCTACCAATAAAATCGCCTACACACTGAAATATGACGTCAATTCTTACGACTTTCAAAAAGACGAGACGGACGACCTTTCAGTAATTCCGAAAGGAGCATCAGACCCGGCATATACCAATGACAGCACTTCCTACCGGCGGATACAAAACGAATTTATATACAGTTTCTTTTTGCGCGCCAAATCGAGCACCATCATTAAAAACGAACTAAAACTTGATGCGGGCATCAGGCATGAATTTTATAAATACAATCAGTCCGTGCTTTACAGAGATGGTACTGACTATTACGACTACAATTCGACTTTTCAAAACGTTACCCTTCTTGGCTCTGCCGGATACAGGTTTAGCAACCGCATTGACCTGAATGTGGACCTTCAGCAAATCTTTCAGGGCAGGAATACAGGTGATTTTCTTTACGAGGCTAAAAGTAATGTGCTGCTCAGCAAATCCGTAGGGCGTATTGTCTTAGGTTCATACTTTCAAAACAAATCGCCGGAAGAGATCTATAACCGTTATTTTGGTAACCATTACAACTGGCAAATGGGTTTTGAACGAACTAAGACCATCAACTTTGCTTTCAATTACCTGAATGATAAATTAAAGCTGGATGCCGGCGCAGAATATTACCTGATCAATAACTACCTGTATTTTACAGAGAATAAAGACCTTGCCAAAGGGATATTGCCCGCACAGCTGAATGGCAGCGTCAACCTGCTAAAAATTTCCCTCGGCAAGAAATTTACCTACGGCAAGTTTAATCTGGACAGCTATGTAGTCAATCAAAAAACAGATAATCCGGGAAAACTCCGTACACCAGAGATTTATACCTTCAACAGTTTTTACCTTGATCAGACCTTCTTTAAGGTGTTAAAAACCAATATCGGCTTTGACCTTCGCTACAATACTTCTTATCAGGCCTATGCGTATTCTCCGGCAGCCGGACAATTTTACATTCCATTTTTGCCGGAAAACAACCATTCTTTCAATACCGAACCTATTGTCGACGTTTGGGTTAAGGCCAGTCTGAGAAGGGCAAATATATTCGTTAAATGTGACTACGTAAACCAGGGCCTTTTCTCAAAAGGATATTATACAGTAGACAGGTACCCGATGCAAGACCGGCAACTGCTGAAATTCGGAGTAAGCTGGAATTTTTACGATTAGAGATCTAGGTCTTTTGTGGCTTCTTTTTGGCTGCGACAAATAACACATTATTTAATATCAATCTGTAGCCCGGAGAATTTGGATGCAGGTTCAGATCCGTCGGCGGATCCCCAACCTGGTGCTGGTAATCTTCCGGATCATGGCCTCCATAAAATGTGAACTGACCTTTTCCCACCTCTCCGTTCAGGTAACGTACTTCTTCCGCACCCTTATTTTCTCCCAGTACAGTCACACTCGGTTTAACGAGGCTCTTCTTAAAAGCCGTAGTCTGACCCATAAACCCTTTTATGACCTTGTCGTGGTTTTGGGTGAGCATGGTGGGCACCAGGT